>Ga0115844_100419_pt1 | contig 11997 bp, 7 predicted proteins | sample InSIn1gowninarea_FD_83858 | JGI IMG/M metagenome (GOLD analysis project Ga0115844, IMG submission 83858) | reverse complement strand
CATCACGATAATCATCATTACTCCACGATTCCCAACATTATTATCCGGTTGTTTGCTTTTTCATTTCCTTTTTTGCGTTTCTTTTTTTTTGCCAGCCAGGAACGATACTAGTAGTGGGACCATTCACAAACGATGTAAATGTATTTCTGTTGAAAATTTGTATCGTTATTCAATAGATACAATTTAATTTTTCAAAGTTCTGCCAATGAATGGCCCCTGTGCTTACTTTTCATCGTGTGCGGTGGATGATTCCCGTTTCACATGATTTTTTTTTCACCACCGAACTATTTTCAGTATTTTAAAAAGGATTTATCCAACAAACTTGTTTTTCTGTTTGTTTTCTATCTATGTGAACTTTTGATCCGCCTTACCACTTTATCTTCCTGTGTGTCTGTCTGTCTGTAAATGCATGCATGCATGTATGTATATGTACATGTATGGATAATGGATGGATGTTCATGTGTGAGTACGTGGCTCATCTCATTTTGGCATTTGCCGTAGGTATTTTTATTATTATTTTGGCTTGAGTTAGATGATTTTCTCCATGAATTTGCTATAATTTCCTTTGCTCCTTGCTCCTCTTCTCAAGCAAGGATCATGATGCAAACCATATCATCATTTTCAGCATCCAATAAATTAGTTACACAGTACTTTTTTTGCTGTCTGCATTCCGAGTGTGTCTGCTTGGTTGACTGGGGAGAATAAACAAAATCCATTTTCTAAATGAGCATTTGAATTTTTAGCCGTAGGAATGGAAATTTCATCAATTTATTTACCACTTGAGTAATATTTTTCATTCCACTTCAAAAACCAACTTCCGCTTTTATTTGATTCCTATCCGATAACTTCTTATTGCATAAAACTTATGTATTGATTTTTCCCTTGCTTACTCTCATGAGGTGGAATTAGAGTCCAATGACCTTCTTTATTATTTTCTCCAGAGAGAACTAGAACAGCACACCCATTTTGCTTGATAATGCATATCAGCGTATGTATCACCTCCATCACCACCACCTCTCCGAATCTCCTCCTTTCCACCTCACTAACTTCGGTGTTACTCTCACTCAACTTAGTCACTGAACGCCGTCTCTCTGACGGCCACCCGCCCGACCATCTTGAAAGTATCAATTTTTATTGCTCCAAAAAATCCACTGAATTCAATTCGATTTTTTTTTGGAAAGGTAACTGTGGGATGAAATTGTACGTGCCAAAAGAATCCGTGTATTGAAGGTCTGCGTAATATTACATTAGAGGAGTGAGTGCCATGCGAATGTGATATGGGATGCAATGCAATGATGATAGTGGTGGTGCCGGTGCCATTACACACATCGCCCTCCCATTATCCTTTCGACTTGACTCTCTCCAGACGTAGAAGAGAGTTTTCAATGGCCATCATCATCATACTTTGTTGGCGATCTGGTTTGTTGGTGTCGCTCCCACATCTCTTTACATTCATTTCATCACAAATATCAACAACTCCACTCACTCGCGCAATTCAATTGCCGAGGAGGAACTACTACATCTTATAATATGAGCACACAACATCTCACATACACCCCGCTAGCCATACATACTACTAGTAGTTTACTCACTGACTCACTCACTCACCAACAGCAAAGCAAGTGGAAATGTGAATAAAAAAAGAGAAAAATGCGTCTATCTGAGTCGTCTTCTTAAAAGCCTGGGAGAAGTGAGAAATGGAAGAAAATAGAAAGCTTTCCAGCAACTCATCTCACAGTTATTTGCTCAGAAGGAAATACCGAATGGAGGAATGTGTACTCAGGTATATTATTATGGTTCTTTTGGGAAGTGTGTATGTGTCCCAGCCGATAGCACTACTACAAACAGAAACATAATATCAATAAGAATACTTGATAGAAAATGGGAAAAAGTAAACTGGAAAGTTTGGAAAACAACTTGTGTACAATAAGACATTTTGTGATTGTGAGAGTGGATAAAGATGATTGTGGCGTGTTGATGATAAGCACATAAAAACCTCTGATAATGATGTGATGAGAGTTATTTTTGTGAATGCAATCATCTTACAGACTATTTTATAAGAGTTTATTACAAATTGCAGGGATGAGAATGATGATGATTTTGATGGGTACATTATGATGACAGTGATGAAGTCGATAGGTATATATTGAGGGAAAAAGGCTGCTCAATTATTTGACAAATTCTGTTACAAAGTTACAAAGCATATATACGACAATACACAAAAATCTTCTTTGCAGCACACTACTAGGCTTCACTTTTCAAACAATTTCTTTGAGAAGTCTCATTGTGCCCCAAAAGAAACACAAAAAGATCCACCAGAGACTATAGACATATGTACCAAATAGCAACCCAACTAGCAGTAGCTCAGAGCTGTGTATTTAAAAAAGAAACGCAAAAAAGGAAATGAAAAAGCAAACAACCGGATAATAATGTTGGGAATCGTGGAGTAATGATGATTATCGTGATGATCATTACTAGATGAGCCTACAGTTCACCATTTCGATCTCTTATCTTCACTCTTGTCATCAAGTTTTCCTATCGCTTTGAGATGTTTGGGGCCAACCAATGTTGCGATTGAGAAATTCTAACCAAAATGGAAAAATTCTTGAGCGGTAGTAGTGGTCCAGGTTTATTCAACGAACCCATCAGCAAATATAGATAACTTATATTACTTACACACGTAGTACACACATTATCAGATCAGAAATCAAACGCTTTTTTTTCTTATCGTTTGTTGAGTTGTTATTGCTTTGCTAAATGGATATAATACAGAGGAAATCAGAAACACAAGGAATCTGTAATGAAGCATGTGTTTTAAATCTGCTGAAAGCTTTCCAAAAAAATCAATTTTAGACTTGGATGCGTTCTCGAACTCTTCAGTTCTCTTCTCTGTAAACCTTTGAGTTTGTCTGAATGTATGTTTTATGATTCACCACGAGGAGGGAGGTAGATAAGGTGGGTAGATAAATAATCTATCTATTAATCATATTTTAGTTTGAAACTGTTGGCAAAAAGGATTGATGAGCTTGTTGATGAAAGTGTGCAAATAAAACAGGAAAAAGGCAGACAGAAGGAATGTCAAATGAGTAAAATGGAGTCAGTGAGAAATGGCAAGGTACACAGTTGAATGAGTGATGATGATGACGATCGAATCAAGATGGAAATCTAAATCTCTTCATGGTTTATTTTGTGGGGATTCTTCTTCGTTTTATTTTACAATTGTTTGCCAAGTTAGGTGTATTGGAGCGTGTGTGGGTGGATTTCATTTATACATCAGTTTATTTTAAACATCAAAAAATTTCTGTTAATTCAACATTAGTAAAAAATCTCTCGTTTATTCTACAATTCATCTTTAACACTGCATTAGGATTGGTCGGTGTACATTTTCGCTTGGGGATGGGGTATGGTGTACACTGCAGTAGTAGTCCAAGTGATCAATAAGGATTTCTCCTTGATGTATGTAGTACATACAAACTAAATAAATACTACATAGCATGAACATGTAGTGCATAAACCGGAAGTGCTTTCTTTCTCTCTCTCATCTCATTCACGTGCATTTTTTATCTTTTAAGCTGATACATACTCTCATTTTCTCTTTAGATCCCGTCCCCATCCGTTTCTTTTGTCCCTATTCCCTCGCTTCATCAGTACGGCTTGACTATGAAAAGGAGAAAAAATTAATGCTGTTTTTTTTTGAGGAATGAATGAAGGAACAAACAAGAGAAGCATTTCTCCACCTTGCTTCATATTCCTTCGGGACACTCACGACTACTCTACAAACTGCAAAGCCTTTTGAAGAGTATAAAATGCTTTGTCGAATCGACCGAGTGGAGTGGAGAGCAAGAAGAAGGGAAGTGAAAAGATGATAATCATGTAAGGAACACACAGACGAGAAGTGAATCTGTAATAGTCACACAGTCACATTTGCAGTTTCTTGACTAGTTGTACAGTCAAGTCAGATGGCTACACTTACAAAAAACGGAAATCCTGCTACTAGTTCTCGTCCTCTGCTCACTTTATAAAATAAAGTGAAACTGTACAATGAATGAAGGAAAGTGTGAGAGTGGATCATTTTTCCTTTTCAGCTAGAAAAAAAAGACGAGTAATAATGAGTCAAGTGAAGCGAGATGAGATGAGTGTAAGTAAAAAAAGAAGAAATCTCCGCAGTGCACTCTCACTTTCACCATCAGACAAGTCATCGTATATTGGACGAATTTAAGTATGTACAATATACACATAGGTAGGTTTCTTCAGAGTAGTTGCATCAATTTTATTTTGCTCTCATTTTAAAACTACTTGATATATTTAATACATTTCAAAATCCAAAAATATAAAATCTCTAAACATATGAAAACTTTTCGCACCTTTCGTCAAGGACAGAGACAAGTCGTCTTCGAGATAAGCCTTATCAAAGTTGATGTAACTACTCTGAAAAAACCTACGTACTATACTATCCCACACTATCAAACTATTCACTGGATCCATTTCGAGCTCTTTGTGTACTTACCAGGGATGCTCTTCAACCTATAAGTTTAGATCGGCTTCATATTCCGGCCATAGTTAGATACAAATGTGAAATAATTATCCCCCAAACCATTGGTCTCCATGGCCACCCAATGCATAGTAAGATAATTTTAAAATTTCTACCTTTAGGTCAACTAATAAGCTTAGTGTCAGTTTTGGTGACTTCGTATGGATGTATGTTGCAAAAATCCAACTTCTATCTGAGAAAATATTATTTGACAAATGTTACAGCAGTATTGCCCAGTTATGCTCAAAGTGGAAATTTTACAGTTATCCCCTTACGCACTGGGTGGCCATGGAGAGCTTTGTTTTAGGGAATAATTATCTTATATTGGTACCTAACTCTGGCCGGAATATGAAGCCCGGTTAAGCTTATAGTTTGAATGTCATCCCTCGTTAGTGCCATCATATAATACACGCACACATTTATACTCGTGATGTAACGATATTAAATTTAATAAAATGAATGGAATTCAAATAGAGAAACACACGAAAACTGAAATGAAATTTTTCTGATGGGTGGGAATTTCATTAAGTAAACTTGAAAGAAAACATTGCAACTTTTTCTTCTTGGTCTCAACAAAACTTTGTCCACTTTTTGATATAGTGAGAGTGAGAAGGCAACTAAAATGGTTATTCCAGTAAGCACCTGGTAACAAAAAAAAATATTTTCAGATGAAGGTTTCGATAAGGTATTTTTGGATTTGGCTGTAGAAGCAAAAACTGTCACAATAACGTTGTTTGTTGAGCAAATTGTACTGTCAAATTTCTTTACAATTTGTACGGGTGAAATTGGTGTGTGCGAATGTGAATATTTGCGCAATTTGATTTGATTATCTGAAAAGATTGCCGCCATTGCAAGTGACAGATTTGTATTTGTGCTCTCATAATATGTAGGTAGATTTCATGTGAAATTCTACAAGACATGCATGCCAAGACTTACGTAGATAAAGTAGAAAGGAAAATATAATCAGCCAGTCAACCACACAGCATGCCAATTGTCATTTTCACTTTCTTCTTCTCTTATTTCGTTCAGCTGGCACTTGGCAGACAAACACTTATGCTGCAAAATATTGCCAATCTTCCAAACTGCCAAATGGTAAAATGTGTATTAATACTGCTACTAAATTACTGTTGTTGACAAAACAGCTAATAATTGACGAGTTCACTAGCGCTTACAAAAAGACATAGTGTAACGACGGGGAAAGCTCTTTAATGACTTACCTCAACAACACAACAATCACATGGTTAAGTGATGCACTAATGCCGACTCATCAATTTTTAGGACACCTTGTTTTGTTGAAATTGTAAAAAAATATTTCACTGTGTCAAATTAGGATTTTGAAATTAGGTAAAGCAAATTGGGTCATTTGTTGGCTGAATGATAAAAATAACAATGAGTGTTTCTAATGATATTTTTTGTTGGCTTTGAAATGGAAATGTTATCGTTATCAACCATTAAATAACCATAATTAATTTTAAAGCTATTGTCGTACCTAGACTAGAGATCTTTATCTACAAAAAAAAATTCAATTAGTAAACTTGTCATGAGCATATAAACATCGCCGACATGTAACTTCCTTCACAAAAATGTATTCAGAAGTCTGATTTTTTTCCCCGGGATTCCTTTGAAATTTACTTGTATGTGTTTTGTACGCCTAAAGCAACCACTTAGCCAATATATTTTCGTACTTCGTAAACAGAAATTTTCCTTGCTTGCCTCTTTCCATCACTTTTCATTAACAAAGGAGTAAAAGTAGAAGTGTAAGTAGAGGAAGAATCTTTCATAAAGCAAGCTTGTCTGAAAAAGACTCGTCTCAACAACTCAAACTGACTTCCGCTGACACAGGCTTGTCAACCATTCTACTCAACCAACTCGTCTGCCTATTTCTTTTTACCTTGGCAGAAAACAAAATAAGACAAAACAAAGTTGTGTATGTACTAGAAAAACTTCTTGAAAAACAAAGCCATGTATAGATTTATGTATATACGCATGCCTATTTTGTCTATGCAGCTTTTGGAGGAATATGGAGCGAGAAGGAGGGAAAGGCGCCAGCGCTTCTCCATTTCCATCTTCCATTCTGCCTTGTCACAAAAGTCAAGTCAGCAAAGCAACCGAGCTCCAAACTGCAAAAAAGTAATTCTCTTCAAAAGTTAACTGAGCAAAAAAAGCATTCATTTCATTATTAGTTTCACGGGAAGAAAACAAGTAAACAAGTTCAAGCCCACTCGACAGCCAACTGCTGACTTTACGAACGAAACGTATCAACTTCACTTTTTTTACCTATGCACAATATACGCTGCGTTAAATTACTAAACAGCCAACCATTCAGTTCATCGCAATCCGAAAGAAAGTGTGAAGGCGACTAAAGTGTAAAGAGCATAAAAGCATCAGCAACATAAGCACAACACAACATAACTTTCTCCCTTGCTGCTGTAATTGCTCCTCCTCTTCTTCTTTTTTTTAACTCGACTTGACTTTCACACTCTGCCCTTCTGTCTCACTTTTATCTTGGGAATCCATTTGAAAGCAAACTAACTCGACTCCATTTTTTTTTGGTTCAGCTTAAACCAGAAAGATTATTAGAGAAAGTGGGGAAAAAAGGGGCTCCATGACGATTTGCAATTTTAGCACTTTTCAGCTTCAATTCAGTTTCCTTTTCCCTGGGGAGACGGAGACAAGGAGACTAAAGCCAACTAGAAATCCTACCCTCGCATCCATGTACATTCAATGCAAATAGGTACACATTTTTATAAAATGTCAAGATTGTCTTCCAGGGAAGATTAGATGATAAACATACAGAAAATTTAACTCTTTCAATGAGAGAGGCATTGGCAATATTCATCCAGATTCTTACTTTCTTTTGGCAAACAGAACAAAACAAAACATTTTAGTGTTAACTCTTTCAGGACAAAACTACAGGCATTGGACAACTCTTATATTAATTGACACTGATATAGCGACACAAATTTAATTACAGTTAAATTGATTTTGTTTATTTATTGTTGTAAAACAAATGAAAAATTTCTCCCGAGTTACAACTTGTTTATTATGTTACAACTCTTCACATGTTCCTATTTACTTTTACATCATTCATTTATTTCGAAGAAAAACATAAAGATGTTTACGCAACGTAGCATTAGAAGAATAGTAGAGGATTGGCATTCCACTTTAGCTGCCAAGACAAACCATCATTCATCCTTTAAGTTTTGTAATAGATGATGTTGTGAGGAAGATGACTTGTAAATTAGACTGACGTCCGCCAACCAACCTTAATTCTTGGCAGCAATCCTGTTGTTCAGCTTGTCTTGGTCTCTTCTATATATTATTTAGATGAAAATTCCATTACATGTTTTTGTAATGTAACGGAAATGTCCCGAATCAAATCAGCAGATCCATCAAGTCGCCATCACCGCCACCAGTCAAGACGAAATTACATTTTCACACGTCATCTCGCATAACGTTTTCATGCATATATAGTTCAAACCTACCTGCATCTTTTATTATCTGATTTCCATTAAAATATTGTATTACAGAATTACACATGCGAAAAATTGTTTCTGAGGATGATACTTTATTACAGTCCCTTCCCTTTTCTACGAAAAAAATCTTTACATTAGTTGCGCAATCAAAAAAGCAGGAAAGATCATCCGAGTAAAATGGGTTCTTATATGAAAATGCTCATTTCACAAGGCCGTGAGCATGATTTCCTTTCTTCTTTTGCATCTATTCGCATAATCATCCTGTCGTCTCATTTTAATATTATTGAAAATTTGCAAAAAAAAACAGCATTAATTTTTTCTCCTTTTCATAGTCAAGCCGTACTGATGAAGCGAGGGAATAGGGACAAAAGAAACGGATGGGGACGGGATCTAAAGAGAAAATGAGAGTATGTATCAGCTTAAAAGATAAAAAATGCACGTGAATGAGATGAGAGAGAGAAAGAAAGCACTTCCGGTTTATGCACTACATGTTCATGCTATGTAGTATTTATTTAGTTTGTATGTACTACATACATCAAGGAGAAATCCTTATTGATCACTTGGACTACTACTGCAGTGTACACCATACCCCATCCCCAAGCGAAAATGTACACCGACCAATCCTAATGCAGTGTTAAAGATGAATTGTAGAATAAACGAGAGATTTTTTACTAATGTTGAATTAACAGAAATTTTTTGATGTTTAAAATAAACTGATGTATAAATGAAATCCACCCACACACGCTCCAATACACCTAACTTGGCAAACAATTGTAAAATAAAACGAAGAAGAATCCCCACAAAATAAACCATGAAGAGATTTAGATTTCCATCTTGATTCGATCGTCATCATCATCACTCATTCAACTGTGTACCTTGCCATTTCTCACTGACTCCATTTTACTCATTTGACATTCCTTCTGTCTGCCTTTTTCCTGTTTTATTTGCACACTTTCATCAACAAGCTCATCAATCCTTTTTGCCAACAGTTTCAAACTAAAATATGATTAATAGATAGATTATTTATCTACCCACCTTATCTACCTCCCTCCTCGTGGTGAATCATAAAACATACATTCAGACAAACTCAAAGGTTTACAGAGAAGAGAACTGAAGAGTTCGAGAACGCATCCAAGTCTAAAATTGATTTTTTTGGAAAGCTTTCAGCAGATTTAAAACACATGCTTCATTACAGATTCCTTGTGTTTCTGATTTCCTCTGTATTATATCCATTTAGCAAAGCAATAACAACTCAACAAACGATAAGAAAAAAAAGCGTTTGATTTCTGATCTGATAATGTGTGTACTACGTGTGTAAGTAATATAAGTTATCTATATTTGCTGATGGGTTCGTTGAATAAACCTGGACCACTACTACCGCTCAAGAATTTTTCCATTTTGGTTAGAATTTCTCAATCGCAACATTGGTTGGCCCCAAACATCTCAAAGCGATAGGAAAACTTGATGACAAGAGTGAAGATAAGAGATCGAAATGGTGAACTGTAGGCTCATCTAGTAATGATCATCACGATAATCATCATTACTCCACGATTCCCAACATTATTATCCGGTTGTTTGCTTTTTCATTTCCTTTTTTGCGTTTCTTTTTTAAATACACAGCTCTGAGCTACTGCTAGTTGGGTTGCTATTTGGTACATATGTCTATAGTCTCTGGTGGATCTTTTTGTGTTTCTTTTGGGGCACAATGAGACTTCTCAAAGAAATTGTTTGAAAAGTGAAGCCTAGTAGTGTGCTGCAAAGAAGATTTTTGTGTATTGTCGTATATATGCTTTGTAACTTTGTAACAGAATTTGTCAAATAATTGAGCAGCCTTTTTCCCTCAATATATACCTATCGACTTCATCACTGTCATCATAATGTACCCATCAAAATCATCATCATTCTCATCCCTGCAATTTGTAATAAACTCTTATAAAATAGTCTGTAAGATGATTGCATTCACAAAAATAACTCTCATCACATCATTATCAGAGGTTTTTATGTGCTTATCATCAACACGCCACAATCATCTTTATCCACTCTCACAATCACAAAATGTCTTATTGTACACAAGTTGTTTTCCAAACTTTCCAGTTTACTTTTTCCCATTTTCTATCAAGTATTCTTATTGATATTATGTTTCTGTTTGTAGTAGTGCTATCGGCTGGGACACATACACACTTCCCAAAAGAACCATAATAATATACCTGAGTACACATTCCTCCATTCGGTATTTCCTTCTGAGCAAATAACTGTGAGATGAGTTGCTGGAAAGCTTTCTATTTTCTTCCATTTCTCACTTCTCCCAGGCTTTTAAGAAGACGACTCAGATAGACGCATTTTTCTCTTTTTTTATTCACATTTCCACTTGCTTTGCTGTTGGTGAGTGAGTGAGTCAGTGAGTAAACTACTAGTAGTATGTATGGCTAGCGGGGTGTATGTGAGATGTTGTGTGCTCATATTATAAGATGTAGTAGTTCCTCCTCGGCAATTGAATTGCGCGAGTGAGTGGAGTTGTTGATATTTGTGATGAAATGAATGTAAAGAGATGTGGGAGCGACACCAACAAACCAGATCGCCAACAAAGTATGATGATGATGGCCATTGAAAACTCTCTTCTACGTCTGGAGAGAGTCAAGTCGAAAGGATAATGGGAGGGCGATGTGTGTAATGGCACCGGCACCACCACTATCATCATTGCATTGCATCCCATATCACATTCGCATGGCACTCACTCCTCTAATGTAATATTACGCAGACCTTCAATACACGGATTCTTTTGGCACGTACAATTTCATCCCACAGTTACCTTTCCAAAAAAAAATCGAATTGAATTCAGTGGATTTTTTGGAGCAATAAAAATTGATACTTTCAAGATGGTCGGGCGGGTGGCCGTCAGAGAGACGGCGTTCAGTGACTAAGTTGAGTGAGAGTAACACCGAAGTTAGTGAGGTGGAAAGGAGGAGATTCGGAGAGGTGGTGGTGATGGAGGTGATACATACGCTGATATGCATTATCAAGCAAAATGGGTGTGCTGTTCTAGTTCTCTCTGGAGAAAATAATAAAGAAGGTCATTGGACTCTAATTCCACCTCATGAGAGTAAGCAAGGGAAAAATCAATACATAAGTTTTATGCAATAAGAAGTTATCGGATAGGAATCAAATAAAAGCGGAAGTTGGTTTTTGAAGTGGAATGAAAAATATTACTCAAGTGGTAAATAAATTGATGAAATTTCCATTCCTACGGCTAAAAATTCAAATGCTCATTTAGAAAATGGATTTTGTTTATTCTCCCCAGTCAACCAAGCAGACACACTCGGAATGCAGACAGCAAAAAAAGTACTGTGTAACTAATTTATTGGATGCTGAAAATGATGATATGGTTTGCATCATGATCCTTGCTTGAGAAGAGGAGCAAGGAGCAAAGGAAATTATAGCAAATTCATGGAGAAAATCATCTAACTCAAGCCAAAATAATAATAAAAATACCTACGGCAAATGCCAAAATGAGATGAGCCACGTACTCACACATGAACATCCATCCATTATCCATACATGTACATATACATACATGCATGCATGCATTTACAGACAGACAGACACACAGGAAGATAAAGTGGTAAGGCGGATCAAAAGTTCACATAGATAGAAAACAAACAGAAAAACAAGTTTGTTGGATAAATCCTTTTTAAAATACTGAAAATAGTTCGGTGGTGAAAAAAAAATCATGTGAAACGGGAATCATCCACCGCACACGATGAAAAGTAAGCACAGGGGCCATTCATTGGCAGAACTTTGAAAAATTAAATTGTATCTATTGAATAACGATACAAATTTTCAACAGAAATACATTTACATCGTTTGTGAATGGTCCCACTACTAGTATCGTTCCTGGCTGGCAAAAAAAAAGAAACGCAAAAAAGGAAATGAAAAAGCAAACAACCGGATAATAATGTTGGGAATCGTGGAGTAATGATGATTATCGTGATG
>Ga0115844_100418_pt1 | contig 12003 bp, 7 predicted proteins | sample InSIn1gowninarea_FD_83858 | JGI IMG/M metagenome (GOLD analysis project Ga0115844, IMG submission 83858) | reverse complement strand
TCATTAAGATTTTATGACTCACAACATACCATATGGTTATCTTGCATAAGAACTTCGCCAAGTCCTTCGCTACATGCATCTATACAAAACAAGGTCTTTCTCGTAATGTACAATCTTCAAAATAGGTGCACTAATGAGGAGATTTTTCAATTGGTGACAACCTTCCACACATTGACGGGACTACTCAAGCTTCTTCCATTATTTTGTGAAGAATTTATTGATTGTGCGATCTTGAAGAATCCGTCAATGTATATTTGATAATAAGTGACAATATCCATGAAGGATCTCATGTCAATAACATTATTTGTAGTGGGCCAATTGACTATGGCCTCAATCTTTTGTAGACCCATACATAGTCTTTTTGAGATAATTTGAACCAAAAAATGAATATTTTTTTCATAGAGCTTACATTTGTTGAGTTTTGCATACAACTTGTATTCTCCCAACACTTGCAAAGCCATTCACAAATGGTCATCATACTCGTCTTCAAATTTTGAAAAAGTCAATGTATCATCAAGAAAGACAAGGATAAACTTGTCCAAGTATTTACTAAAGATGTTATTTATGAAGCACACAAATATAGTTAGTGCATTTATTCCAGTCAATAACACCAACTACAAATTCATAATGACCATACCTTGTTCTAAAGATTGTTTTATGAATGGTGTCTTCATTAATTATGACTTGATGATATATCTTCTCATTTGGTCAAATAAGACATAAGTTGAAAGCAACAAATACTTGTTTTTAACTGTGATTTTATTTAGTTGTCTATAGTTAACACATGGGCTAAGAGTTCCGTTTTTGTTTTTTGACAAATGGGACAAGTGCTCCCCATGAAGAAACATAATGCCAAATGTATTTTCTAGTAATTCTTGCAATTTCTTTTTTGACAACATTAGTTCTACAATAATCATTATACATGGAACCTTAAATACTAGTATAATCCCTAGCACAAGGATGATTAAAAATGCAATATCACATTCTTGAGGTAATTTTGGTAACTCATCAAGGAATACATCTTTGAATTCTTATAACATAGGAAAATACTTAGGATTTGGACCATGATCCACTATGGGTTCCTCTTACCCGCCATGTTGATGAGAAATGTAAGGGGTAATCATGGAAAATGCTATTGAAAATATTTGAGATTTGTTCAAATACCATTTTTCATATGATGGTCATAGTACCATGTGATTCTCATAAGAAGAACATGCATCACTAAATATTTTACATGAGGTTCAAATGCTTGAAAGGGAATAAATATTTGAGACCTATTACATATGATTGGGTAGAATATTGAGGATATGAAGCTACACAAAAAGATGAAAATATGTGTAAATTTTGGATGAGTCATTGAATTGGCCCTTTATTTAGGGAAGAAGATTCATTTACACACATGTATCTATGCAAATTTGTAGGTCTTGATATGGAAATAGAAAGAAGAGAGGATTATTTTGAGGTCTTCTACAATCTACGGAAGTTATTTACTATCTTTGAAAGATTGTACATTACGAGAAAGACCTTGTTTTGTATAGATGCATGTAGCGAAGGACTTGGCGAAGTTCTTATGCAAGATAACCATATGGTATGTTGTGAGTCATAAAATCTTAATGAACATGTCAAAAACTAAGAAAAACTGTGTCAAGTCGACCCTCCAATTCAAGTCGGCCGTAGTGAAGAGACACACCCATTCATGAAGGAAGAATGCTATATAAAGGCATTCAAACTCCTCCACAAAGGTACTAGTTGACCTCACAAAAGAGAGAATTTTTTTGGGTATCTAAGCGAAGGAGAAGAAGGATGAAGAAGGACAAATTTATATTTAACATCTATCTCTCTCTCTCACTTTTAGCTTGCCTATGTGTTTTTGGATAGATTTGGGCAACGTATTTTGGGCAGTTTTTGAGGTTGAATTTATGGGTTTCTGGATAATTTACGGGAGGTTGCATTTCGGCCTAGGGCTGATCAAATCAGGTTGAGTTTCTACGCAAATTAGAGGCTTGAATTGAGGGTTGTTGACTAGGTTTGAACATATGCATTGTTGGTCAGTTTGACCTTATAGTTGACTAGTTGTATTATGTAGGGAACAACCCTACTTTTTTTTCTTATTTTAAATACTAAATATTAAAAATAAAACCATAAGAAAATAGCATTGGGAACTCAAAAATTATTAAGCATTATATAAAACTTCCATGAATTTCAATTCATTGAACATATCATCTAATTTACATGTGATTATCTAAAACCATAATGAAGTCATACAAAACAATATTATAACAACATAGGTACTGTTCACTAGGAGACGAGATTCAAATTTGAATTGTCACTAATTTCCCTCCTTTATTGTCGGTCACCCCCAAGTGTGAATGCCGACATGCTTAAACCAAATGCAATGACCCACCTATTGACCTCCTAGCCTACTCCTTGGGTACTCTCCTTCCCTGCAGACCCTCGAGATGCAATGGGTTTGTACAATGAAGGAATGTATTAGCTGGTAGAGGAGAGCACTCTTTGGCTCAAGAGTCCCCTTTCTAAAGTCCTCTACCTCACCAAACTCACTATAGATCGTAGTCACTACTCTAACATAATCTCATCGATCCAATAGTAGGGTAAAGAAAAAGTGCTTTCTCCCATGGCCTGCCCCTTCTTTTATAAGGGCCCTCATAGGTGACACTTGGTATTTCATGCATTACTATTATTTTTGATAATCCAATAGTTTGATTATTCACCCACCCATGTGTCACTCTCTCATCAAGGATCTCCAAAATTGTTTATTTAAATTTTAGTTTAAAAATGATATTTTTCCTCACCTCAACAAGCTTCCTATTTCTTCTCCTAGTTGTCTCTTGATCCCCCTTTTTACTCCTTAATTTGTGTTCATTACTGAAGTCAATTGATAAGTCAAGATTTGATCCCCTACCTACTCCCTCATTTAACTCAAGTTATCTCTTAAATGGATATTTTTATGTTGGTTGTTGCCACGTGGAGGTTCTCTAAATTCCTCTAAAATTTAATTTATTAATGCTATTTTAATTCACCGTCCTCTTCTCTTAATTAGGTCTAATTATTTTAGGATTAATATTTATCCTTACATTTATGTCCCTATTTCCCCTTTTTACCTAATTAAATTACATTATCTACCTAAAATTTTCCAACACGAGAAGGGTAGAGTTTTTAAGGTAAAATATTTAATTTCTTCCTATGATCCCCTTAACCCAAGTTTTATTCTTGATTTAATTATCTTGGTTCTAATCATCATTTATCAATTGATGTGAATTTACATGGTTTTCATATCTTGATTATATGTATAAATTTATTTATTTTTAATGATTTCAAGGGTGCCAAGTTTGGTCATGCCCTTCAAGAACTTCCCTTAAAGTTCCAAGGGTGTCACGCCTAATAGTTTATTTGTGATGCCAAGGGTGCCAAGTTGGTTGTGCCCTTTAAGAAATTCCGTTGAAGTTCCAAGGGTGCCACACCACTTTCCCTTCAAGCATTCGGTGGCTACAAAGGGAAATTATAGGTGCAGCGACAAAGACCACTATCGTCTCTTATGTTGCCTACTATAGTGAGACTAATGGTGTCGGGGATCAAAGAATCTACCTTGATGCGCGCCTCCGATAAAATCCTCATGAGTGACACAACTTTGGGACCTACCCTCATGACATCGTGATCTTCAAGGCGAAGGTGTTTCAACCTTTCCATCTCAAGTCACAATGAGAGTGCTAGTGGGTGAGATCAGAGACACTGCCCCACCCCTCCCATGCAGTTCCATTCAATTATACAACCCCATCACCCATATGTGAGTCATTCTCCCAAGAACTTATTTGTGTCTACAACCACTAACATATCATTAGAAGATAGAAAAACATATATAGCAGGTTTCAAAATTGACTTGGAATTTCAAAGATAAAATAATATAAATTTTCAAACCAGGTGTCGTCAACTAGTCATATGCAAGTGTCTCTGGTGATTTCCAGCGATACTCAATAATAATTAGTAGCAAGGTTTCTTAGTGAAAGACTTTGTCCTAATAGCACCATCAACATCACCTAGTCATTCGCATCATTGTTCATTGTGAACCAGAACTAATGCAAGTAGGTAACATAGGGGACACATCCATCATGGTTATCGTCATCATATCATCAATGGAAACATACATATCCATCAAAGCTATCAACATCATAACATCAATAGAAAATATACCTATCCATCAAAGCTATCATCATCATGATATCAATAGAGAGCATACATATCCTTTATTGCATCATAAATTCAATATAGACCAAACATAACCATTTATGCTACAATCATCATTATATCAATAGAGAACATGCTGATCTAGGTGGATGTTGGTGGCCACCCGCCTATCCCACTTGGACCCCCACAACTGTCTCTTTCAGTTTTTCAATTTCCTTAATTATAGCACAATTTACTATTTTTGGCAGTTTTTTGGGTCCTGAACTTTCGAACCGTTTTGAGGCCCTGAACTACATTTTTTATTGGGAAAACTAGGAGCAACATGGGTCATTAACCAATGTTTCTCACTCAAACATTGTAGTCCTCAGATAGATATTTCTAACGAGGTATTTTGCGCGTCAAACGGAGATCGTATGTGAAAGTTACGACCCTAGGAAGTTGATGTACCAATTTACCCAAACGGGGCCCATAGTTTGGCGCTTCATCTCCTGGGGTTAGGTTTTTGGATGTTTGTGCTTTCCATTTTTTCTCAACAATAAATAGGTCTTTGAACCTCATTGTAACACAGTTCAAAGGCATGTAGCCGCCACAACTCTTCTCAGATATAAGCTACCATCGCTCGAGCTAGTCAAATATTGGCACTAAATTTAAAAAATCCTAATCAAACTTATTTCAAATTAGCACAATGGTTCATTCTTTTGAGGTTGGGAATAACTCAAAATGTCACTAATGATCCATATTTGCATAAGGCCTAACAATTTTTTGTTATATTTTTTAGGAAATCATTTGAAGGGGTATGATGAACCTTTTTTTCATTTTGCTTAGTTTTTTCTTCGAATTAAATATGATGGCATTTTATTTGAAGTTATAGGAAAATGGAATAGGGAACCCAAATAGAGTAAATCCAATAAAAATGGCATAAATCATACTCCATCTCATGAATAAAGTAATAAAGGTTGTTGGGTATGTGACTATACATGAGAAAAATATGTGCTCAAAATATTCCTAGTGACCATGACAAGGATCTGCAGATATGAACCCAATTTAAAAGACACGTGAAGAAAAGTGATGTTGCAATGCACATACTCTAGCAATACTTGTCATTTATTGGCAATGATGTTGGAAAGAGGCTAACTATCCTGTATATCCCATTTAAGATTTTACTGTTACTATTTTTGAAATGTGTAACTAAGTTTGATCTTCATAATGTCTATTGTAATCATGATTTTATATATTTGACATCAAAAATAAAATAAATTCGTTATTGTCATTCTTGATGCATGCATTTCATGCTCAAGGTAAATTTATTTATATGTCAAGCACCCATTGAGTGCTTCTAGTTTGGTCATAGAGTTATGAAGTCAAAAGAGTCATAGTCATACATGTAAGACCCCTTTGGGGATGTTGTACCTTGCAAAATTTTTTTTTTGTAAAAGTCAAAAGTGTCATAAAGACCCTCCAAGATCTTGTTAAACAAGTCGACCCACAAGAAGGATCAAGTTTGCCTCATGGACAAAAATTTGACCTCCTTAAAAGCTTATATATAAGATACATCTACCTCACTCAAAGGGACATCCATTCAACTCAAAATAAGTTCGATCAAGGAAGATAAGAAGACAAGAAATAAGCTTAAATACCTAACGAAGAAGAAGAAGAATGAAACAAAGTTTTTGGATTGTCTTTGGGCTATATCTCTTCACACGTGTGAGATCTAGGGCATCATTTTGTTGCATCTAGACCAAAATTTATAGTCACATTGGAAGGCCAAAATTGGGTATCTAAAAGGAGAATTTTTGTGAGCCAAAATTTTAAAATGATTTTAAATAAATGATAGATGCCCTACCCTTATCTTGACAAACTTGACGATAAAATAGACTCTACCTAATAATGCCTTTATAACTCTAGGCAATTTGACCAAAGATAATGCCCCTAGTTACAATGATTTGACTTTTGATTTTGAGAATTCTTCGTAATATATGGGCAACAATTGATGATGATTGTTATGTCTACAAAGAATGTCCCATTGAAATGCTTCCTTTAAGAGATATCAATTTGACACTTCAGACTCTTGAATGCTTGCTTGGTGTTGTCCTTGAATCTTCTTCTACTTGCATGCAAATTTCCAAAATGAAACCCAATCCCAAAACAAAACAAATCACCCTTCACTTACCTTTGCTTGAAAAACAAGTGTAAGTATAAACTAATCAATGTACAAAATTGAATGATTCAAAACGTACTTGAATTGTGCTTGTGACTTGCTTATTGTCGTTTTTTTCTTGGCTTGTTCAATTACTATCAACAATCTAATATTGGACAAACTGTTGAATAGGATAGACCTAATGAAAGCTTTCAATTCTACCTAAACCTTACCACAAACTGTGAAAACTATACAAGAGTTATAATTACCTTTAATTACACATTTTATGTGTACCCTCATTAAGCTTAGTACATAACCCTTCAATACTTAAAATCAAGCCTTAACATATTTAGATACAATCCTTACCATGTAATGCAAACCTTATCAAAGAAGATACTTATAGTTCTGGAGAAATTAACCTCAATAGGTCCTTCAAAACACAGTGCAGTTGAAGGCTTGAAGCATTTTACTAGTAGTAGTCATGTTCCAGACTTCTCTTGCAGTCTTGTTAGAATGTTCTGGATAGACTTCTCAATGCTAGTCCTTAAAAGGTGGACCAAAAATTTTATTTGCAGTCCTATAGCAACCTTCCAACCTTTATTTTAGTTGTCTAATGACCTTTGGTGATTCAGAAAGGGTACCATAATTTAGGGTCGAGATATATATAAAATAGTTTACTTTGTTATGATGAAACTAGGAAGATACATAGAGTCATAAGTCTTCAACATAATCCTTAAAACACGTCTGAAATTGCAAATCTTGGAAGAGAATATTGCTTCAAAAATAAACTCTCTCTTCCTCGGGTATGGACCTACAATAAAATGCTTTAACAAACCTTCAGTCCCAAGAAAAGATTGATCAAAATATGTCCTAGAACTTGATCCTTCTTGAACTTGGATCCTGCACTTGAAGTTCTGCAATAGATAGACCGAAATCATTTCAGAACTAACCTCTTCAAATTTTTGTTTTTGTGCATACGCATGAGAAGAGGCATAAACCTATTTTTATAGTCAAATGGATGAACGTTAGGGGGCATTATTGAGGTAGACGTTGGAGTTAAAAAATTTTACTTAACTAAATAATATATCACCTTAAGCCCTAAGTAAATGTTTATAGTGGAGAGTTAGATGTTAAACTTAGGTTTGAGTGTTTTGTTGAAGTGCCTCATAAAAAACAATGAAACATTATTAAATGGTTATCTCAAGCCCTAAGAAAGGATGAAGTTGGCTTTATTAGAGGTACATCTTTTAGGCTGTTTTAAACACTTTTTTATTATTAATAAATTTAATTTAATTTAGTAATCATTATTTATTTGTTTGTTTAAAAAATAAGGATTATGTACACTAATCCTTTCTTGGTGTGTTTTGTAGGTGACACATAGGTGCATGAAGTCAATGATTGATTTATTGTCTTCAGTTCTTGAAGTTATTTAACCTATATGTGGTAAGATTACGGTGATAAACAATGTCATATATTGAAAATCATAGGAGGAGGTGTCATGTCACTACCCCCTAGAGTTTTAGCCCACAACACTGGGTCTTCAATTTCAAACTAAATTTTCTCTCAAACCAAAGGAAACCACAGGACGTACCATATATCAAAAAAAAAATCTCATCCAGGAGAACCTATCTAGAACTATCCTAACACGATATTCCATGAATTTCCATGTCAAATTTGTCATCAAAGATTGGGGTAAGTCCTTGTGTTGCTTGGGTTGGCATCATTGACAACCACTTATAACCAATCTCCCCCTTTGGCATTGATGGAAACACAAGTACTCTTGTTGCAATCATAACTCCCCTTGACACCATGCTTCTAACCTTCCTAATGATTTCTCTCCCCCTTTGACATTAATGGCAAAGGGTAACTCTCCATGAACACCTGCCTCTCCCATAGACCTGTGACCTGCCTTAACTCCCCTTTCTACTTGACTGGATAAAAGAATAATTTAATGGGAACTTAGGAGAATCCCAATCTTTTGGTGAAGATACTCAAATTCCTCATGCGGTAAAGGTTTGGTAAAGATGTCAATGATTTGTTCTTTTTTCCCAATGTATTCAACCTTGATGTTTTTCTCGACAATCTATTCTCTAACAAAATGGTACTTGATCAGAATGTGTTTAATTTTTGAATGCATCACAAGATTCTTGGAAATACTAATGACACTGGTGTTATCGCAGAAGATTGGTAGGGGCTCATCAAACTTCACTTGGAGATCATGCAAGGTTTGTTTCATCCAGAGGACTTGGGTACAACAAGTTGTTGTTGCTACGTATTTTATTTCTGCTATGGGAATGAGATTAAAGATTCCTTCTTTCTCAACCACGAAACAAGACAACCACCTAAATAGAAGGCTGCTCCATTAGTGCTCTTACGATCAGCACCACTTCCTTCCCAATCTTCATTGGTATAAGCTAAATGGTTAGCTCATTTCCTTTAGGATACGATAGACCATATTTTGTTGTTCCCTCAAGATATCGAAAAATCATTTTTACCGCAATGACAAGGGATTTATTTGGTGTTTCTTGGAATCTTGCAACTTGCCCAACTAGCTACATCACATCTGACCTAGAAGTTGTTACATATAGAAGACTAACAATCATAGATCTATACATCCTCTTATCCACGTCTTTGTATGAGTCATCTATGCTCAACTTGCAATCTATCACCATTAGGGTGAGAACTAGCTCGCAATCTTCCATTTAAAATTTCTTCAACATTTCCTTGGTATATCTGGTTTGACAAATAAATATTCCCTTGTCTTTTTGAGATATTTGAAGTCCCAAAAAATATGTCAACTCACCAGGTAGTGACATATCGAATTCACTCTACATAGTTGCAACAAATTTTTTACTTATACTGTCATCAACACTCCCAAAGATTATATCATCCACATACATTTCAATAATCATTAAACTATCATGTTCAACCCTTAAATAAAGGTTATTATATGCACTTCCCTTATTGAATCCTTGTTGTTGCAAATACCTGTCAAGACGGGCATACCATGCTCTAGGTGCATGTTTGAGACCATACAATGCCTTCTTTAACCTACAAACATAATATTTATTGCACGTGATAAAAAATACCTCAGGTTGTTCTATATATACTTCTTCTTCAAATTATCCATTTAGAAATGTTGATTTCATGTCCATTTGATAAACTTTGATATTTCTCGAACATGCATAAGACAAGAACATCCTGATAACTTCCATTCTAGGAACGGGAGAAAATGTTTCTTAAAAATATTCCTTCAACTTGTGCATATCGTTTGCAAACCAACCTTGCCTTGTTCTTGGTAACCTGTCCATCCTCATTTAACTTGTTCTTGAAAACCCATTTTATCCCAATGACATTTTTATCTTTTGGTTGTGGGACCAATTCCCAAGTGTCATTCTTCCTAATTTGATCCACTTATTCATTCATAGCAACTACCCAATGTTCATCTTGAGATACTATTTGGGCTTCTAGTTCTTCCCTTGCCTCGTTGCTTTCTTTTAACTCATTCCTGAGTGATTCTTCAATTCTTTTGGCTTATTCTAACTTTACTTTGAGGTTGATGATTTTTTTTTCATTCCTTTTGTTGATATTTTCGGTGTGTTCGTTTACCTCCTTTAAAATAACTTCCAAATAATTACATTTTTCCTTTCTGCTTTGATTTTTCTTATAACTCTCACAACTTCGTTTTGAAATTCAATTTCAGCCATTTCTTCTTCTTCATCTTCTTTTTTGTCAGGTACTTCCATATTTTTATTCTTAGCCATAAATAATACTCTTTCTTTGTTTTCTTCATCACTGTCACTTTCTTCTTCAGATGAGGAACTATCTTCCATGGAGAGGAAGTTTTTCTTACCTTGGTTTTTGAAATTTCTTTAACCCTTGTTTTCTTTTGTAAATGCTTTATTCTTATCAGGGCATTTAGAAAAAAAATGACTTATCTCACCACAGTCAAAACACACTAATGGAAGTTTTCCTTTGTACTTACATGTTCCTCTTTTAATCTTCCTCGAAATGTACACAAATTCTTCATTTGAAAGTTCTACTTCCTTTTATTCCTATTTGCAACAACTAGATCTAGGTTTGGATACTTGTTTTCCCTTCCCAATTTTCTTGGATCTTGTGAATGTTGTTTCTATATTAGATGAACCATCTTCTTCTTCAATTCTCATTTCATAAGTTTTAAGTATCCCATTTAGTTCGTCCATAGTCAAGTTTCTTAAATTTGATCTATCTTCTAAGATCGAAACCTTAGGATTAAATCTTGATGGAAGAGTTCTGAAGACTTTCTGAACAATGACATTTTTATCAATTAGTTCTCCTAATCCTTCCAAGGAATTTGTTATTTCATAAACATGTAGAAAGTAAGTTGAATGTTCCCATCTTCTTTCATCGTTAATTTTTCAAATTGAGCTTTGTAAATTTGAAGTTTTGCTTCCTTGACTTTCAAGTCTCCTACACATATTTTTCAGAGCTTGTCCCATAGTCCCTTAGCTATTTTACAACCCAATACCTTAACATAGACAGATTGAGTGAGACCACTTATAATAAGATCCTTTGCTTTATCATCGTTCACAACATTTTTCTTACCCTGTTCATCTGTTGTTATTTTGTAGCCCTATTCGATTATTTCCCAAACTTCATATCCTTGTGCAAGTAAATGAACCTACATCCTTTCACTCGATAGTGCATAGTTATATCCATTAAATAAGGGAACTATATTCTTGGTGTACTCCATGATCTCCTTCCAATTGTTAAATTGAAACTGAAGGAACCAATCCCTGATACCAATTGTTGGAAATACTTGGGGGGGGGGGGTGAAACAATATTTGTTAGCAATTAGCACTTTATTAATTATTTTCAAGAATTATTTAATCTTTAGTTATTGTTATTGTTCAATAAAAGAAGTAAAAAACAATGCAGAATATAGAGATAGTAGGCACAAGATTTTTTAGGTGGAAAACTCCCTTTAGATAAAAAAACACCGAATGATTTTCTAATAAATTATCTAATCTTCACTCCCAACTAAAATGAAAGTTACAACTTCCTAGAATTCTAGAAAATCATTCTTCTCCAGCTCCCACTGGAAGGACGCCCTAACCCCCTAATCTTATCAATGGTCAGCTGAAAGGATTCCCCAATGCCCTAGCAAACTACAACTCGCCCTAGCACCACCCTACCACCCTATAAATATAAAAATAGATAAAAGATATGGACTCTCGTACCAGGGACAATGATCCACATTACAATGATTTTCAATAAATGAAAGACAATACTAGGACCTACCCTTATCCTGACAAACTTGACAATAGAATAGACTCTCCCATATAACTCCTTTACAACCCTAGGAAATTTTACTCTTTTACAAAACGGGCTCTCGTACCAGAGATAATGCTCGTAGTTACAATGATTTGAATTTTGACTTTGACAATGCTTCACAATATATGGACACCAATTGATGATGGTTATTTTGTCTTCAAAGAATGTCCCTTTGCAATGCTTCCTTTATTGATTTGGCACTTCAGACTCTTGAATTCTTTCTTGGTGTTGTCCTATAATCTTCCTCTACCTACATGAAAATTTCCCAAATGAAACCCAATGCCCTAGCAAACTACAACTCGCCCTAGCACCACCCTACCACCCTATAAATATAAAAATAGATAAAA
>Ga0115844_100417_pt1 | contig 12025 bp, 13 predicted proteins | sample InSIn1gowninarea_FD_83858 | JGI IMG/M metagenome (GOLD analysis project Ga0115844, IMG submission 83858) | reverse complement strand
ATTGGACAAAATTATCCATGACAATACCATGCTGCATTTAGGATTATGGCTTAAGAAAAATAGGAGTTTGAATAGAGCCCTCATCAATCTCAAGAACCTCACCCACGTAAAGGCCCTCTGCAAAGATTTGGATTAACACGCTATCACTTCAAACCACGCTTAAATAATCATGTGAAAAACAGAGTTTTTTCTATTATGAAACAGAGGATATGTCTCTCAGTTACAACAACAAAATAACGCTAAAACAACAGTAACAAGACTAACTATTTGCTTTGAAATGATTATATTTATATAGGAAATAGATAACTGTATCTTGGAGAAAATTCTTCAACAATGGACACATGAACAGGTCAGAATCTAGAAGTTCAGCCTCTCGGTTGCCATGAACAATAAATCTACAAGGTGGATGTTGGATTTCATTATGGAGATGGCTTGCAGGTGGAAAAAATGGATCCATGCGTTCAGGAATGCCTTCGTGCTTCTTTGCGTGTTGGAACAAAGTCCTAGTCGACATAGGACTCTTCGTTGACCACCCTTTGACCAGTACCTTTCTTCACGAATTTGGCTAAGAAGATAGGACCTCATCCATGTCTAGATCATTTTTGAGCTACCCATGTGTCTCGTTTCTCCTTCCGACACGTGTAACCTACAGAACAATGAAAATGGCTACGGAATTGTGAGTTAGCTGTGGAAAGTGGCTACATTCCACAGCTGATAAACAAAACCTAGATCAAATAACACACACAATGATATAATTTGGAAATCACTCAAATGCACTTCTGAAATCAACATGTAACAATTTTTGATAGCTTATGAGGCACTAATATGGGAAAATAGAATAAAAAGGTTTAGGAAATTGTGTAGAAGAGAGGCAGTTCTGGGGCTCAACATACCCCCACTATGAAGATGTTGCATGTCCTCATGCAACAAAAACTGTAACTATCCTTTCTTTAATTCATATGTTCTGAGACTCTTGCTAAGACATCTAGCCTTTTCTTCTTCTTCCTTGCTATCACTGTCATCCTAGGCTTCATCATGAGGCATCTGTACTTGAGATTGATGAGGGCTCTATTCAAACTCCTATTTTTCTTAAGCCATAATCCTAAATGCAGCATGGTATTGTCATGGATAATTTTGTCCAATTTATTTTTCCCTTTTAGTGTTTCATTTTCCTTTTGAATATGTATGTTCAAGACTTCTAGCTCATAAATCTCTTGTTTAATGACTGGATCAAAGTTTCCTATGCAATACCTGGCTGATTGGATGAAGTCCCCTCTTCTGCTGTAGTTTTTTCCAATGATTCAATGAAGTCATACATCTGTTGCTGAGTTTGATCAATTTCTAGTGTTGTCTTCCTTGGACTGGTTTAAAAATCTAATTAGGGAGAAGGAGAATACTATGGACTTTGATCGGGAGTAGTGTTTTCTGGTAACTGATCTAGAGTTTCACCTCCCAGGTCTATGAAGTGAGCTCCTTTGATTTGCGTTTTCTTCAATTTTTCCTTTAATATAGAGCTCCTTCTTAAACCTTGTGAGCTTGTGTCTCGCTTTTCTATGCTATGTTTCTCATTTCCATTTTCTTTTGCCTTATTTGGCTGTTTCTTAAGATGAATTAGTCTCTTAGAAATCACTTGCTCTTCTTTTGGAGAAGGCTCAGGAATCTGGTAAATATCTCCAATGTTCCTCTTTCCTTTCTGTTTTACTTGTTTTCTAACCTTAGTCAATGTTTCAGAAAGCATTTCTTCTTTATTGGTTTCCTTGGTCACACTAGTAGGAGTATCTTGTATTGTTAAATTTGTTCTTTTCCTCCTACTTTTCTTTGTTGAACTTCCCTCAAGCACTTCAATAGGATCTTAAAAGAAATTCTGAACTAGGAATTTTTCCCATGTATCTTTCCTTTATTTCAATTGATTCTCAACCAAAATCTTAATAAGGCCATGATGATAGAGATGAGGCTCTATATCATCTATATTCTTTTGGATATTATTAGACATTTTTCTCAATCTACTCAACAAGAAATAAGGAAGATTGATGGTTTTATTCTCCAGGAAATTCATTATTAATCTTATATGGTACATGTACATGGAGCCATACCCGCCCTCGCATGTAATGAATTTCTGAATTATTAACATCAGACTAGTCCATTTTTCCTTTAAGGCTGAAACAGGAATTCCTCGTTTAAAAATTGATATGTCCATATCTGGATTACGAAGAATAACCCTTCAGACCTTGTCATGGAAGTCCTTATTCTTAAACCATCATTCTCCTTCTTGTGGAAGCTATGTTGCAGCTGCAATGGATGACTCTGTTACTGGAAATTTGATGTTCCCAAAATTTCAACTTCCATACCATTGAAGGATCTTGCAAATGTTTTTGTGACTTCCTTATTATGACCTTTGAACTTATGAATAAACTGCAACCATCTTTCCTCCTCAACGTGCTCTTTAGCTGCGGGTATCCCTCCATAAATTTAGCTCCATCATGATTTGTTCTCACTATAAGACCCATTCCTCCTTCTTACTGCAAAGATACCTCTGTAGATGATAGTTTTACGACAGCAGAACAGTTATGTGAGACGAAAATGGAAGAGGGTTGCAGAGAAAACCAGTGGTTACAAAGAAGGAAGAATGCAGAGCATGCAATGAGAGTGGATTCATGGAGCAGAAGTCAGTGTAAAACAAACCATGAACCGGAAATCGTAAAACACAGTGTGAAAGTGTAGAGGCAGAGTGAAACTGGGAAAACTGAATAGGGTTTGAAATAAAAGGTTGTAGAGTGGACGTCAATGGGTTCATAAAAACGCTGCGTAGTGGAACGTCAGTGGAAGAGAGTTGTAGTCAATCAGCTCATGTCTGCATGATTAACCTTTTGATAGGTGTAATGCAGATGTACGACTAAGTACGAGTTAAAATCGGGAGAGGATTATGAGACCATTAGGATTGATGCGGAGGATATGGTGGAGTTAAGGCAATGATCAAGTCAAATCATACACATTATGGAGCTTGTGATATACAAACTATACAAATTATGTGTTTGATATCCTATTTGAAAATGGTTTTGCTCATACCTTGAAATCATACCTCTTTCGTTTGGCTAACTTTTAATTGGTTGCCTCTGTAGGTATTTTTAGGTGCTAACATCTTCAAAAGATCTTCTTCTTCCATACCTGCATCTTGCTTTTATCATTATTTGGCTAATCACTTGGCAGTCACTGCAGAGTAACAGAGGATTAGCTGCGGAATAAAAAATCAGCTATGGAATCAGAATTCAGCTGCGGAATCAAAATTCAGCGGCGGAAACTGACATAGTGAATAACATATGACTTGGTGAAATGGACGGAAATGCATGGAAATGAAAAATGATTGTATGAATGATATATGGAAAGGTGAACAAGAATATAAAACTGAAAAGAATTTTATTGATGGAATGTAATGGCGAGGTGGAGTGAAATGAAATGGAATGAAATGAAATAACTATGAGTGAAATGAGAATTTTTCTTGGAAAATATAGGGCGTCAAAAGCTTCTAATTTTTGCCATGTATTTTCTGCATAAGACTGCCAATCAGTGATTGGTTTTTATGCTTATACATTATTATTATTATTAAATTTTTTTTTTTTAGATGATGATGAAAAAATAAAAACTAGGTTGGCGTAGAAGAATGATTCTTCTTCACTAGCCTCATTGCAGAATTATCTTGAAAGATTTTGATAAACTCCTTCTTTGAGAGTGGCTTACGATAAATCTTCAACCGGTGACCATTCACAATGAAAGGAGTTTGATGCTCATCAATTGTTTTGATTCTTACTACTCCATTGCTAAAAACTTTTTCAATCTCATATGGCCCAAGCCAATGAGTCTGAAATTTACCTTGAAAATCTTTGAACTTGGAGTCAAATAGCAATGCCCAATCTCCTTCTTCAAGCTTTTTGTCTTTGATGTATTTGTCATTCCACTTAGCTCTTTGATGTTGAACTAGATAAGTTCTTTGAATTGCTTCTTATTTGATCTCATCTAGTTCATTCAAATACTCTAGTCTATGCTTTTGGGCTTCTGATAGATCCATTCTCAATTGAACTGTCATCTTGAAAGTTTTGACTTGGAACTCAATGGGGAGCAGAACTTCCTTCCCATAAACAAGTTCATAGGTAATTTTTCATGTTGTGTTCTTCCATGTAGTTCTGTAGGCCCATAGGGCTTCAAGAAGCCTTTCTGCCCAATCTCTTCTGTGTAGATGCACAGTCTTGGTAATAATGCCTTCAATTACTTTGTTTGTGGACTCCACTTGACCATTTTCTTGCAGATGATAAGGATTGGATTTCCTATGCTTGACCTTGTACTCTTTCATCAGCTTCTCCATCATTCTGGATGTGAATTTACTTCCCTGATCTATCACAATTTCTCTTGGAACACCAAAGCGAGTAAAAATATCCTCATAAATAAAATCAACTACTGAATTTTCAGTAGCAGAAAACAATGCTTTGGCTTCTACCCATTTAGTGACATAATTAGTACATACCAATATATACTTTTTCTATTTAAATGGAGGATAAATAGGTCCAACAAAGCTTAAATCCCATTTTTCAAAGGATTCGATGAGTACCTGAGGTTGTAATGGAATTTCATTTGAAGGGGTAGGTTTCCCTACCCTTTGACAGTTGTCACACCTTTTGACATATTGTTTTTCATATTTGAAGAGGGACAACCAATAATATCCTAAAGAAAAGATTTTATTTGTTGTCCTCTTGTCAGCAAAGTTTCCACTGCACGGTTCATCATGACATGCTCTGAGAATATCAGTTATTTCATCTTTCCTGACACAAATTATGATCACAAAGTCTGGCCCTATTTTAAACAATTCGTTAGAAATCCATGAATATCTTGAACTTTCCTGAATAATCTTTCTTCTTTTACTAGGAAATAAATGTGGAGGTAGTTTCCCTGTAGCCAAATAGTTAGCCATATCTGCAAACCAAGGAGTTTTAGTAGTTACTACAAATAAGTATTCATCAAGAAACTTATCCTCTACAGGAGAATCCTCTTTGATATTCTGAACCATAGACAAGAAATCAGCAATTGTGTTTTGTTTCCTTAGTCTAACTAACATAGTAATATTGAATTCCTGTAAAGGTAGGATCCACCTTGTAACTCTACCATTAGTAACAGGTTTGTTCATTAGATATCTAATTGTAGAATGATCAGTATGAATAAAAGTTTCATAACCTGTTATATAATGTCTAAACTTATTAATTTCATGAACAACAACTAAGAACCCTTTTTCAGTCACAATATAATTCAACTCAGTGGGAGTTAAATTTTTACTGGTATAGCAAATGGCATAAGGAACCAAGTCTTTTTGTCCTAATACAGCTCTTAGAGTTGTATCTAAAGCATCTGTAGAAATATGGAAAGGGAGTTTCCAATTTGGTCCTCTCAAGATAGGTGCTTTAGATATTTTTGTTTTTAAAGCTTCAAATGTTGATTGGAAATCAAGACTCCATTTCAATTCATAGTTTTTTGTAAGAATTTTGAAGAGTGGAGATGGTATTTTGGTAAAGTTTTCTGTAAACCTTCTATAATATCCAATAAATCCTAGAAAACTTCTAACATTTTTTTGACAATTTGGAATAGGTAGCTTGTAGATGACTTCAACTTTTGATTTGTCTACTTTAATCCCATCCACTAGAATATGATGTCCCAAAACAATACCTTCAATAAACATCATAAAGCATTTCTCATGGCTTAATGAAAGCTTTGTTTCTTTACATCTTATAAGGAATTTTCCAAACTTTCCAAGGTTTCTTCAAACGTATTAACATAGACTATAAAATCATCCATATATACCTCCACAGAATCATGGATTAGATCGGAAAAAATTCCTAGTACTGCTCTTTGGAATGTGGCTGGTGCATTGCATAATCCAAAAGGAAGCACTCGGTAGGAAAAAAATCCCCATGGACAAGTAAATGTGGTTTTATCTTGATCTTCAGGTGCTACCTGAATTTGATTATAACCAATAAAACCATCCAGAAATGAAAAGTACTTTTTGCCTGCTAATGTATATAATACTTGATCGATAAATGGAAAAGGAAAGTGATCCTTCAAAGTTGCTTTATTCAATTCCCTATAATCAATGCACACCATCCATTTACCATTATTTTTGGATACTATCACCAAGGGATAAACCCATTGGCTATCTGAGATTGGGTAAATGAAGTTCACATTGAATAATTTTTGGAGCTCTTCTTTCACAATCTCCCTAAGATTTGGATTCATCCTTCTCTAAGGTTGTCTGATTGGTCTACTATTTTCCTCAATATAGATATGATGGATGCAATTATTAGGGTCAATACCTTTCATATCAGTATACTCCCTTGCAAATGCAGTAGAATGTTTTTGTAAGATTTTGGTTAGCTCTTCCTGTTTTAACTTTTCCAATTTTTTGTTGATATTCAATGTTTTACCTGGAAAAATTTCCACGGCAAAACTTCTAAACTCTTCCATAGAGTAGAGAGACATTTGCCTTGATGACAAATATTCAATATCAAAATCTAACTGAAATTGTGTGTGATCATATTCTGAAGATGTTTCAAAATTTTCTAATGTATTCAAAATTTGACTATCTTCACTAACTTCAGAGAGAGTAAAGACAGGTTGACTATCTTCATTAACTTCAGAGAGAGTAAAGACAGGTTGTATAGTATCTTCATCATCGACCTATTCATTGTCTCCTAGTTTTGTAATTGCTTTTGCTAGAGGATACAAAGTGAATTTCTTTGTTGAACTACCATCAGAAATGTACATGTCACTAGATCTACAACTAATAAAAGCATCAACTGTGACTAGCCAAGGTCTTTCTAAAATGAGTGGGTGTCCTCCTAAATTATTCCTGGGAGTCAAAATCATAAAATCTACTAGATATTCCCAAGAATATAAGGAGACTGAAATATCTTCTAGTACACCATATGGTTTGATTACTGATCTATCTGCAAGTTACAGTAAAGTATGTGTAAAAATAAGATTAGGAAGTTTAAGTTGTTCCATATTCTGTCTACTCATAATGTTTATAGAAGCCCCTAAGTCAATCAATGTATTTGGAATTTCTATCCGATTTATGTGTGTCTTTACAATTGGACTACCTGGATCCACATATTTTTGCATGGTAATATTTCCCATCATGATATCTATTGTCTTTCCTACCAGGTGAATTCTTTGTATGTCTCTTGGTTTCCTACCTGGTCTTTTGATACTCAACTCCTTTATTGGTTTTGCTAGAATAGGAATCTCTCTAATGGCTTCTAGCAAGGGAATCTTGATACAAACATTCTTTAATTCATCTAGGAAATCATAGTCAGGCAACAAGATTTGTTTTTCCACCCCCTTGTCCATTTGTAATCTCTCAGGAAAAGGAGGTGTGGATGTAGATGTAGGTTGCCTAACTATAGGAGTTGTGGGGGTTGACTCTTTTTTTTTTTTCTTTTTGAATGGTTGGGTTTTGAAGGGATGCTTCTTCAAAACTTTTATTGACTTTCAGAGAATCCTCCTCAAAAGCATCTTGCTCTTGAGCATCTATAGAAGGCTTTTCCTTTTCTCAAATCCCATCAGATCTAAGTTGAACATCATTAAGATTTAGAGGAACAATCATATAGGTAGGAATTTTTGTCCTTCTACCATGTAAGCATTCTGAGGGTTTTTGTTGTTGGGATTTGGTAATGGTTGGGCTGGTAATTGATTTTCCTTCTGTTGAAATGGAAGCAAGAGTTGAGGATTTTAGTTTTGTTGAGGAGGTTGTTGTTGTGCAAATGGTAATGAAAGTTGTGGGTTTTTATTTAGAAGTTGTGGATTTTGTTTTTGGTTTTTTGGGAGAGGATAGCCTTGATAAGATGGATGATATTGATAATATTGAGCAAATCTCCCATAAGGATTTTGTACCCCTTGTTCCCATGATTGAGATTGATACTAATTTTGAGGTTGAGGCCAAGGTTGTTCGCAAGAATTCCAATTTGGTGAAGGCTGAAAATTCATAGGATTGTTAAATCCTTGATTTTGTTGCCCTTGCCAAGGTCTTCTTGAAACAAAACAAAGAGATTCTACTGAATTTGGGTTCTCCTGAAAGACAGCTTTGAGTCCTGGAATTGAAGGACAATCCTTGGTCTCATGACTTTCTGAGCAAATAATACATGTTTCTACAACTTTTGCATCTAAGGGACATTCTCTTAGAGCATGTTTCTTTCTAGATTTTGGGAAAAATATGGAAAAGGCGTCCACTTCTATTTTCTGCTTGTTTTGAATTTTTGGGTGTCTAGTTGTTCACTAAGCCTACCTAGAATGTCAATTTTGATCTCATCAAGAATATTGCTAATCTCTCCCCTACTTACTGTTCCAATTGCAAATTTGTTTTCTCTAATAAGAGAAGGATCTCTAGGCCCTTTTCTAGTTTTAGATTTTCCCCTTGAGAGATGGACACATAGTTCAGCTATGTCACTTAGTGGAAGTTGAGAGATATCTCCCTTCCCCATCATGTTTAAAATATCTATCCATTCATCTCTAATGGCTTTCAATAAAAGGGCTTTCAAGCTTTCCTCATCTAAATTGGTCATTTTTGCTCTCTTTTAGTTGTATTGAAACCTTTCAAGAAAATCCTCCAAGTTCTCATCTTATTTTTGCATCATTTTGAATACCTCAACATTATGATTAGTAGGCATACAATAATCCAAATATCTATCCAAAAATTCTTGCCTCATACCATTCCAAGTCCTAATAGATTGAGTGACTAATCCCATAAACCATTTCAAAGCAACCCCTTTCAATGTTGAAGGGAATAGTTTGAGTTTTTAAGAGTCTTTTAGATAGTCATAGGTTCGGCATAAGACTTCAAACTCAAACAAAAATGTTTCAGGATCCTCACTTCGCAATCCATAAAAGTTTGGGAGGACAGATGGTGAAATGTTTTTCATTGTTGTATGGGTTTCCTCATCGACTATAGGGAATCCAAATGAGTTATCTCCTTCTCAATTTCCCCCATTATTACCTCTACCTCCTCCATTGTTACCTCTACCACTTCCATTATTTCCTCTACCTCTACCTCTACACCTTCCTCCAAATAGTGAAAATTCTCCATCTTGTACCTCTTCTACCATGATAGCTTCCTTAGAATCTTCTGGTTCTTTTATTAATGGCTGATGAGATAGAGTCTCTACCTCTTTTTCTTATGTATGTAATTCTACTTCTTTTACTACAATAGGATCCCCTATGGAAGTGAAGAAAAGTTCTTCTCCTAGGTTAGATTTAGTAGATAGTGTCAGAGAATCTTCTAATTCAGTTGTTGCCCCTTGAATTCTAGGAATCCTATGTTAGAAAATTATATATTACGGAGCAATGGAACACATAAAATATTGCAGAAATATAAACACAGAAAACGCACAAAACAAGAGAGACACAGATATACGTGGTTCACCTAGTTTGGGCTACGTCCACCCCGAACAGATAGTCCTTCCTTTCTATTATCCTGCAAAAATGAAGAGACAAAACCTACAGAAAAACCGCTGTAATATCCTCTGTTTTCTCTCACAGTCTCACCTCTCTGTTTCTCGCTCACAGAATACACATCTATCTCACAGCCTCAAATACAATACCCTCATATAAAGAGAGGGGGTTGCCTTCTAGGGCAAAAAACCCTAAACTAAACATAAGTTCTACCGTCAGATCATCCACCTAATGAACGGCCCAGATTGACTAGAAATTACTATACTTTTACAAGGCAATTTTACAGCTGTTTTTAGCTTTGGGGGCGCTGCCCCCGAAACCCCCCGTCAGGGGGGGCTCCCAAAAGTCGCTGCCACCCCCCATGGACCCCTCATGGCAGCGATTATTTTACGAGAATTTTGAACTGGGGTCCAATGTGGCGGTACTATAGAAGATAATCAGGCTCCACACCCAACAATCTCCCACTTGGAGACTGATTGTAATAACTCCACTGCTGCTCCATTTGCTGGAAAATGACTCTTCTTTGGACTTGGTTGTTTCTCATCTTCATCGTCATCCTTGAAGACCAACTGAAACTGAGCATATTCTCAGTTTCTCCCTGGTTACAACTTTTGTTAGCATATCTGCAGGGTTCTGGCTAGTGTGTATCTTTTCTAGCTTCAACTCTCCATCTTCCAACACTGATCGTATAAAATGGTACTTGAGCTGTATGTGTTTTATCCTGGAATGAAATGCTGAGTCCTTTGCAAGATGAATGACACTTTGACTATCACTATATAACGTGCCCATATCATGCTCCTTACCCAATTCACCCATAAACCTTTGTAACCAAATCATTTCTTTACTAGCCTCTGTAGAAGCAACATACTCTGCTTCTGTTGTTGAAAGTGCAACAACACTTTGGATTTTTGAAACCCAACTGACAGTTGTTCCTCCGACAGTAAATACATATCTTGTAGTGCTCCTCCTATTATCTCTGTCACCTGCCATATCTACATCAACATATCCTTGTAGGGATATGTTTGAACCATCAAAGCATAATGCTTGATTTGTGGTACCTTTCAAATATATGAGAATCCATTTCACTGCCATCCTATGTTCCTTTCCTGGATTGTTCATGTACCTGCTTACAACTCCCACTGCCTGTGCAATATCAGGCCTTGTGCAGACCATTGCATACATTAAACTTCCAACTGCTGATGCATATGGAACTTTAGACATATAATCCGTGTCTTCTTGGGTCTTTGGGCACATTTCCTTGCTAAGTTTGAAATGGCTAGCAAAAGGTGTACTAACTGGTTTTGCATTTTGCATGTTAAATATTTTCAACACCTTTTGTATGTACTCATTCTGAGACAATGTTAATTTTTTATTTTTCTTGTCTCTAGTTATTCTCATACCAAGGATTTGTTTTGCAGCACCCAAATCCTTCATTGCAAATGAATTTGCCAATTTTATTTTGAGCACATTTATTTCCTGCATGTTAGATCCTACAACAAGCATGTCATCTACATACAATAACAATATAATATAGCTGCCATCATTTTACTTTTTCAGATAAACACAATGATCAGAGTGACATTTAGTATAACCTTGTTCAGACATAAACTTGTCAAATTTTAGATACCACTGCCTTGGAGCCTGTTTTAAACCATACAAGCTCTTCTTCAACCTGCACACAAGTTTCTCCTTCCCTTTCACCTCATATCCTTGTGGCTGCTGCATATATATCTCTTCCTCCAAATCCCCATGGAGAAAGGCTGTCTTTACATCTAACTGCTCAAGATGCAAATCTTCAGCTGCTACAAGACTTAAAATAGTTCTGATTGAAGTCATTTTAACAACAGGAGAAAATATTTCATCAAAATCAATACCTTTCTTCTGTGCAAAACCCTTCACCACAAGTCTAGCTTTGTACCTTTTCTTTCCTCCATCTTCTTCCTTCAGCCTGTAAACCCATTTATTCTTCAATGTAGTTTTTCCTGTAGGCAACCTGACTAAATCCAAAGTCTCGTTATGCATTAAGGAATCCATCTCTTCCTCCATGGCTACCTCCCACTTCTTCTTGCTTTCAACCTGCATTGCTTCTTCATAACACTCAGGTTCACCAGAATCAGTCAACAACAAATAATATAATGAAGGAGAGTATCGTTCAGGAGGTCTACTTGTCCTGGTAGATCTTCTAACACCACTTTCAGGTGTTTGGGGTGCCTGTTTTTGTTGTGATGGTTGCTGTTGTTGATTATTATTATTTTCAGGCACCTTTACTTTTTCAGTAATTTCATCAAGAACTGCATATTCCTTGTTTTCTTTTTCTTGTTTCTTTTCCTGCAACTGATTCTTATACAAGACGTTTTCATTGAATATTACATCTCTGTTTCTAATGATTTTGTGATTTTCATAATCATATAAGCGATAACCAAAATCATTAACACCATATCCAATAAAGGTACATTTCTTTGACTTTGCCTCAAGCTTTGTTCTATTTTCTTTATCAATATGGACAAAGGCCTCACAACCAAAAGGCTTTAAAATAGAGTAG
>Ga0115844_100415_pt1 | contig 12086 bp, 11 predicted proteins | sample InSIn1gowninarea_FD_83858 | JGI IMG/M metagenome (GOLD analysis project Ga0115844, IMG submission 83858) | reverse complement strand
CCCTAAAAGCCCTACTCACATCACAAAACCCTACACACTTATCCTACTCACTCCCTAAACCCTACACACTTATCCTACTCACTCCCTAAACCCTACACACATCCCTAAACCCTGTTCATACATACATTTCCACATTCCCTTTCCCATACACTCTGCCCATTCCATTCCTCCATCCTATTCCATACTATTATCCACAAACCATTCATATATAATCACATTTTTCAAAACCAAGGGAAAATAATGAAAAGAGATAGTGAATATGACTTTGATAAGCAGCGAAGCAAAGGCAAAGAGAAGATGCACAAGGATGATATAGATGACAAACAAGAAAGAAAACAAATAGTTGGAGGATAAGCAAAGCCTAATGGAGCTAGAAATGTTGAAACTGAAGAAGAAAAATGACGGAGAGGACCATGTCACTTTGACTTCCATTGAACAAAAGATAGAGAATGACAAGGAGTCTTGGTTGGATAAGATGAACATGCACTTGGAAAGGCTGTTGGACAAGGCTAAGAAGGAGAAGGACATGTTGCGGCACATGGCTTTTCATTATTTGGCAAGAAACATAGTTTCCAAAGCAAGAACAAGGACCTTGAAGGCCAAGTTGAGGAAAAATTTGAGGAGGAAGAAAGAGCAAGACAAGCTCAAGATTTTGGACGAGGCTTTCTTAGCCCAACATAGCACTTGATGCAGGACACTCAGTGCAAATTTCAAGAAATTTGGGATACTTTTTGTCAATTTTGAATTTTTGGAGCAAAACACAGGTTTTTCTACCTGGTGTGTCACGCCACCTGGCGTGCGCTTTTGCTAGGGACCTCCTTTGGAGGAAAACTCAACATTTTTGGATTCCTCATGCAAAATTATGAATTCCCACAAATGGCCAAGAAATTTTGTCAAGTTTTTAGCTTCCAAAAGGGTCAAAAATACCTCAAAAATGCCCTTTCTACCCCTTTTTGGCCACACAGGAAGCAGTGTTGGGAAAACTCACTTTTGGAGGGGCAAATGCACACCAAATTAAGAAATTCCACCTGTTCTAGAAAGTAGACAGATATAATTTTCCAAAAAGATGACTTGGAGCAAATTTCGTGCAAGGGAAAACCTCCAAAATCAGCTACAAAAAGGTGATATGCACAGGGACAGTGGCGCAACACACAAGATGGAAAATTGCTATTTTTGCCAAAAAACTCAGTTTTTCGCCTAGTTTTTTCTCAGTTTGACTTTTTACTCTCTCATGGTCAAACTCATGATGTAATTTGATGTAAATGGATGGAATTTGATGTAAAAATGTTGAAAATTCACTCATGTAGGTAGATACATCATGAAAAGGTAGTTTTGAACTGAATGAATCAATTTCTTAGGTTTTAGAGGCAAGTTGTTCCACTGCCTACTTTTCATTTCTTAGTTTAGATCTTGTTAAAATAGCTCCTAAACTCATGAATTCGACCCCTAAAGCCTAGCATGAGTTTTTTGTTGTCTATATCTAGTAGTTTTCAGTCATTTGTAAAGGTTGGAATCTTGTGAATGCTTTGAGCATTATTGTACATTCATCTCTACAATTTGGCAAAGGAATAGACCAGCGATTGCAGCACTTTGTGGGATTCTTGTGGCAACTTGATTTGGTATTGTTCTTCCTTCTGTAATGCAAGTTTACATGTGTTTATGTATGCCATCATCTCTTTCTATTCAACTTAACTAAATGAATCAAGGATAAAGGTAGAATTCATTAATGTTGCAGTGATCTACCTAGGGTTTGTTTAGTTAGTCATGTTTTCAACTATTTGAAGAGGATCCCTAAAACCTTCATGCATTCTCCAACTCCTCACCAGTCTTAAGACTCTCTATCTCACTTATTTCAAAGTACTAAACCATTTTCTTACCTCGCCCCATAAAGATCTCTGCAAGACTGTGTCCATTCCCCGGACCCAAATCAACCTTTCACATTTGAGCCAGCAAATAAAAAATAAATTCAATCAAACTCCTCTGATCATTTGCCTAGCCTAAAATTAGTCTTTACATCAGTCATCTCAAGCCTCATTTTCTATATTTTCTTGAGATTGACAAGGAGAGAGCACTCTTCCGACTTGGTAGGGCTAGCTACCAAGTTAAGCGTGGTTTGATGTTACCCTAGATCCTGCCTTTCTTAGCCTGAGGTAGATTTAGGCCCTAACAAATTTTACCATGAGAAAGAAAAAAGTCAAACTGAGAAAAAACTAGGCGAAAAACAGAGTTTTTTTGGCAAAAATCGCAAATTTCCATCCTGTGCGTCGCGCCACTTTCCCTGTGCATAACACCTTTTTGCAACTGATTTTGGAGGCCTTCCCGTGCACCAAATTTGCTACAAGTTGGCTTGTTGGAAACGTATGTCTATCTACTTTCCAGAATAGGTGGAATTTCTAAATTTGGTGTCCATTTTCCCATCCAAAAGTGAGTACTCCCAAAACTTCTTCCTATGTGGCCAAAAGGCGCAGAAAGGGCATTTTTGAGGTGTTTTTGACCGTTTTGGAAGCTCAAAACTTGACAAAAATTTCTAGTAATTTTTGGGTATTCATAATCTTGCATGAGGAATCCAAAAATGTAGAATTTTCCTTTAGAGTAGCTCCCTAGAAAAAGCGAGCGTCTGGTGGCGCTACGCACAAGGCAGAAAAACCTGTGTTTTCCTTCAAAATTTCAAAATTACCAAAAAGTGTGCCAAATTTCTTGAAAGTTGGGATGAGTGACCTGCATAAAGTAATATGTTCAGCCAAGGAATATTCAGCCAAGATCTTGAGCTTATCTTGCTATTTCTTCCTCCTCAAAGTTTTCCTCAACTTGGCCTTTAAGGTCCTTATCCTCGCTTTGCACATTTTGTTTCTTTCCAAATAATTAAAAGCCATGTGCCTCAACATATTTTTCTCCTTATTTTCTTTCTCAAGTAGCTTCTCCAAGTGCATGCTTTCCTTCTCAAGCCATGATTCCCGGTCAACATCAACCTCTTGCTCAAGCAGTGTCAACTTGACTTTCCTCCTCTTGGTTGCTTGTCTATTTTCTCTTATGTTTCGCAGATCCATGGTTGTCTGCTGGTCTTCCAACTGCTTGTTCTTTTGCTCAAGGTAGTTTATGATCCACTTAGCTCTTTCAAGGTTAAGAGATAAGTCATGAATGTGAGATTCTTGCTCTTTGATGATTTCCTTGAGTTTTGAGCTTTGGGAGCCCAAATCAGTGTCTTCATCTTGGATCAAAATGAAATCTTTCTCCTGACCTTTAGAAGGCCCCTCATTATTCACTGGTTGTTTCCGTCTGTCCTACTTTGTTGAAGAAGAAGGCAAAGCCCCTTTCACCCAGGTGAAGATAACATTTGCCTATGATCTGATGAAGGAAATAAGATCCCTTCCACCCTGGGTGGAGATAGTACTCGTTTGGCAGCTGCAAATAATCAACTTGTACCCTTTTGGTAAGTTTGGTTTTGTACTAGTAGTTTGAGTCTCATGCACTTCTTGCTGATGTGAAGGCCCTCTTGCCTCATGAAAAACTAATGGGGTCACTTGAGGACTTGTGAAAACCTCATGTGAAATGAAATCATCCCATGAAACATTCAACAAAATCAGCGGATGCAAAACCACAATCTTGATAAGTAAAAAATGATACATTTTGTTGTATTTGTTGATGAGGAGGTTTCCTTTGCACCAATGTGGTCATTTTCTGTTAAGCCCCCATACTACTAGTATAACCCCTTATTGTTCTTAGTATAACCCACTTATTATATTGATGTACCCATGTAGTGCCAATATTGTTACTCTTGTGCCCCATAGAAGCCCACTATTGTTATTATTGTGCCCTTACATTATTATTGTTATGTCGGCTCTGATTATGTTATGACCCCTTAGACTCCTATATATAGAAAGGAGGTATTTTCATTTGTATCATCGAAGAATTGTTCATTTATGTAATGTAAAGGAGGTTTCCCCCTCGAAGACGTTGAATTCTAAGGTGTTGATCTATCTTTTCTATCTTTTTCTTGAGCTGGTTTCATAACATTTGGTATCAGAGCTTTGGATTCTAGGGTTTCACTGCTCCAAACAGGTCATCGTGGCATTTTCGCTATAACATTTTTTCTACGATGTTTCAGAAGTTTCAAAAAAAACCCATTTGAGAAGCAATTGCGCTAAATCTTGGATCCGAATTTCAGATCTTTTAGCACTATATTTGCAGAGATATGATCTGAGGAAGTTGGTCTTTTTGCAGACTCCTGAATTACATTCCAAACAGGTGACCTGGGGAAAATCATCATAACTTTCTCTCTGTGCATCAGATTGAAATTTCGTAAGAAGGTACAAAAAGAGGACGGACTGTAGTTTCTTGTATATATTTTTCACAGCCAAAGGTTGAAAAAATTGACACGTGATACTTCATACAATTTCGTTCTTTTGGAAAGGTCTATAATTAGGTCATCTTGGGAGATTGTGCATAACTCTTTTTTGGAGAATCCAATTTGGATCAGACTAGTGGAATTGGAAAGAGGACACAGAGGGCTACTACAGGTAGCAATTTCAAAACTTAAATATCCTAAAGTATATAGTTACAGTCATTTCAAGATCGAGGTCCTAAAATCAATAAAAAGCAAGATGAGGAAGTTTGATGGCAAGGATCCAGTAAATTGGATACTTCAGATGGAGCAATATTTTGATCTACATGGTGTACCACTGTTACAAAAGGTATGTATTGCATCTTCATATTTAGAACTAGATCAATTTTTATGGTATAAAGGGCTTTGTTCTCGTAAACAACTTGTTACGTGGTCAATTCTCACGGAGGAAATGATAGCACATTATGAGGATACAAAGAGCAACACCTTCTTTAGAGCAACACTACAACAATTGGAAAGAGTAAAAGGGCTTTGTGACATATTAGAAAGTAAAATTATGGAAACAACGAAGTCTACCCCTCACAACTATAAAGATGGAAGTTTTGTTTCTCCTAGCCTTCCACAACCTACAAGGGTTACACCACAACAATTGGAAGAAAAAAGAGAAAAAGGGCTTTGTTACAATTGTGATAGCAAAAGCACTAAAGTTCAGAAGTGTGCTGAGAAGAAATTATTTTACATAGAGTATGAAGAGGAGGAAGAAAAGGATCAAGAAACATAAAAAGAAGAGGATATATGCCAGGACTCAACCCCAGAGAAAGAAGAAATGAATCAGACCATATCTTGTAAACTATTAGCAAGAATGACCACTCCTAAAACTCTCAAGATAGAAGGACATATCAAGAAAAAAAGCTGAAAGAAGTGAAAGATCACATCAAGAAAGAAGAAATGAATCCAACCATATCTTGTAATTCATTGGTCAGAATTACCACTCCTCAAACTATCAAGATAGAAGGACATATCAAGAAGAAAAATGTTCAAGAAGTGAAAGATCACATTGAGTGTCAAGAAATGAATCCGACCATATCTTGTAAAGGATTGGAAGAAATTACCACTCCTCAAACTCTAAAGATAGAAGGAAATATCAAGAAGAAAAAAGTTCAAGCAGTGAAAGATCACATCGAGAATCAACAACAAGTTCTCCAACTTTTAAAGGATAACACCACTTTGGTGCAAAATCAAATGAAAAAATAGGTAGATCAACATCATAGTGAAAAATGTTTTGATGTAGGTGATTGGGTATTTTTACTACTACATCTAAAGAAAGCTATTTATGAGAAGGAAATGTTGGCAATACTACATGCACTTAACAAATGGCGACCTTACCGAATGCGAAGACTCTTCAAGGATGAGGATGTGGAAGCATTGTTTTGTGCTATTTCTATTATCCAACCAGATTGGATAAACGAAGCAATGGATGAATGGAAGAAGGACAAAGAAGTATGGCCACTTATTCAAAAGTTGCAAAAGATTCCAATGCAAACAATATTTCCAGAAATTGAAGAGGAAGGAAAAATCATATTGGAACCTGGAGTAGTCATAGAAACAAGAATCTGACAGCTACAAAATCGATCAATTTCAGAGTATCTCATCAAGTGGAAGAACTTACCTGCTGAAGATTCCACATGGGAGGACAAGAATTTTATACGGAAGCATCAAGAACTACTCAAGTGTTGAAGACAATGCTTTTTGAAGGAGAGGGGCATGTTAAGCCCCTATACCACTAATGTAACCCCTTATTGTTATTAGTACAACCCACTTATTATATTGATGTACTCATGTAGTGCCCATATTGTTACTCTTGTGCCCCATAGAAGCCCACTATTGTTATTATTGTGCCCTTACATTATTATTGTTATGTCGGCTCTGATTATGTTATGATATCTTAGACTCCTATATATAGAAAGGAGGTATTTTCATTTGTATCATCGAAGAATTATTCATTTATGTAATGTAAAGGAGGTTTCCCCCTCAAAGAGGCTGAATGCTAAGGCGTTGATCTATCTTTTCTATCTTTTTCTTGAGCTGGTTTCATAACATTTTCTCAATATTCTGGCACATGAAATAGGGGAAGTTCATCATCCTCACTCTAGTGAAATGCATTAATAATCTAACATGATACGTATATAAGTGATAAAATATACCTTCACAGCTGAAGTATTTGATTATGAGCTTCATGAATGGAGCATATGTGTCCTGTAGGTATCTGAAAGGGAAGACCCTATTGATTTGCTTCTAATAGCTAGCCTTGATATAAGGCTCATAATACTCTTTGTCCACCAGCTGTCATTTGTTCCATTGTTCACCCACATTCGGAATACATGTTGCTTCAGCTATAGTTTTAGGTGTCAAAGTGAATGTAACACCTACCAAGTTGACCTGGCCATTGTGAAGATGAAGGACAAAAAGTATAGCAAGCTCATGGTGGTATTTGACTCTTTCCACCATCTCACAAAACTGATAGCAAGACTGATGTTTGAAACATGTTATTGCAAGAGGACAAGCCAATAGCTCTGTAAGTGTAGTGGGCTCCTCCCAGATGTGTTTTCCTCCCTTGTGTGGTTTTCTTGGTGCATGAATCTCTTGGGAGGAATCACTCACTGTTTCCTCATCTCTTTCATAAGTTGAATTTGTTTCCATATTTGCCACTATTTGGTTTTCAATGATGAGTATGAAGAGATTTTATATTAAGAATAGGTGTTTGCTATTTGATGAATGGGACAGTGAATGAGGGATTTTGATGCTAGATATAGTGGTTTTCAGGGAGTGATAGGGTTTTGGGATGCCAATTAGGGTTTGGGAATAGTGGGAATTTGATAGGATTTTAGGGTTTTGGGGATAGGGGAGTAGGATGAGTGGAAATGGGAAATGAAATTAGTGAAATTTAGTGAACGGGATGTGAAAATGATATATGGGAATAAGACAACAAAAATGACAATTTTGCAACCCCTATGCAATTTTTATAATGTAACTGTGCAGCAAGTAGGGTTTGATTTTTCACCTTTTAAAACACCATGAAGGATGTGTAAATCTTTTGAAATAGAAAAGTAGAATTCTTCACTTACTTGTGGAATAAATTTTGAAGATTTGGAGGATTTTCAAGATTATTTGAGTGAACTTTTGGCTAAGCAGGTAGGTGCACCGCGCCACTACCATGGTGCGTTGTGTCAAGGAACAGGTGTGTAGTGCCTTTTTTTAGAACCGTTTTGGAGGCCTTAACAATGTCCAAATTGGGTGCTGGATAGCTCATTGGAACACGTATTGAGTATACTTTCCAACACAACTTGAATCTTTCAATTTGGAGTTCATTTGCCCTGTCAAAAGTCAAATCTCCCAAGACTGGTCAAAATGTGCAAAATGAGGCTGTATAAAGGTAGAGTGCTGTTGCAGTCAACTTTTGAAGGTCTTCCTCAACCCCAAATTGAGCTCATGATAGCTCATTGGAAATAAATTTGTGTCTAGGTATGATTTGACTCATCAAGAAAGTCATTTGGCCAAACAAGCTAGGAGAAATCTTGATTTTCCCAAGGTCACTTCAGAGGTGCATCAATTCTCTTGAGGCAACTGTATTTTTGACATTTGTCTAAAACCATGACACCTGTGTAAAAAGTGAAAGATTGTTTCCTTCATTGGCCTATTTTGGACAAAAACCTCTCTCATTTTTCCCAAATTCATCTTTTCTTGCTCAGAGACATCATTGGAGTAAAACCTATCCTGATGTGTGGAACAGAGAATTTGTCGAAATGAAGTGAAATGAAGGGGATTAGGGGCTTCTAAATTCTTGAGAAAAATTTGGAAAGTAGGGAGAGATTTTAGAAAGCAAGGAAAAGTGGAATTTGAAATATTGAGAGAGGGGAAGGGGCCCAAAAGGGCAAAACACAGGCCTAGCCTAGAAAATTGTCAAATTGTAGCAAGAAACTAGGGTTTGCGGAAAATGAGGAATTTGACAGATATCAGTGATGGAAAGTGTTTAATAAGGTACATTAAGGATAGGGGAAGGTGTATGAACATCAGGACACAATTTTTCCTAATGATTTGATCATCCAAGAGAAATTACCTTCAAAACCCTAGGAGAGGGAAATGAACCTTACCTAGGCACAACTGAAGCATGAACAAGGTGTAAAATGACCCATTGGAACCTGACATGATGATGACAACCCTATAAATGATGGTACACTCAGCTGAATGGTGACATGGACCAACATTTGGACAACTTTGAAAGGAGTGAAAACAAACCCTAGACCTAATACCTAGTGACCAAATTTTGCTTGAAGACTCATTGAAATGACAAAATTTGACCTTGACACCTTAAAATCACTTTGTAAGAGCATGTTTGATCACTGGAGGAAGGTTTCAAAGACTGACACTAACATTGGCTCCAATGGGGATGGTAGCTCCTTGGAGGTGCCAAGAACCACAGATCTTTGGAAGAGTAGACAAGTGCCTTCATCCATTGGGAAATGGAGTCAATAACTTCAAAAAATCCAAAAACCAATTACTATGAAACTTTGACTCAAGACTCATATTTGAACTGACTAATTCAAAAGTAAAACAAGACTCTCAAAACATGAAACTGGACACTCAGCTGAAACTATATTTAAACTGACTAAAACAAAAAATACTCAAGACTAAAACACAACTGACAAATTGGAAAATATGCTCAAAATGGAGCTTATTCAATACAACCTACTCCAGTTGTTCCATTCATCACCTGATCAAGTGAAAGGAAATAACCAATGCAACCAAGTAAGCATTCTGGTTGTTGTTTTCATTCTCCACAAGTGCTTTCTTATGAACAACAACAGAGAACTACTGAAAGGCAACTCCTATGAAAACTTGGAAACATATCTGTTGAATGATATGGATTCTCTATCCACCTCCAAAAACACTGCATAAGGATCTTGAAGTTCATGCACACTAGGACTTAGCTCATCCAATGGATTACTTCTCTTCTCCTCATACCATGAATGCAAACTTTGATCTAAGCTTTGTGACGAGACTCCTACTGAAAAATGATAAAGAAACCAACTGTCGGATCAAGTTTGTATCAATACTTGCTTCAAGCTCACAAGTAGCTAATGGAGAAGGACTTTGACTGCAGACCTCATCCAAAACATTAGCTATTGGATCCTGAAAAACTTGAAAAGACTATTGCAACCCATTTTCTATTGGTTCCGATAAGATTACATGATTTCCTACAAGCTGCTCATTTGAAGATATACTATGTAAATTTCCCTTCAAAAACTGAAATGATTCAAAACAGAAAGGTACGGAATCATCTTGCATCATTTGATTGTATGTGCTAGCTTCCAAGTCTTCATCTGCAACTTGACATTCAAAAACATTCGGGGGCTACAACTCTGGATATGAAAAGTCTTGAACAAGGTTTTCATTGCCCTCAAGATGGTCCAGATCAAGACTTGTCGACAGTTTATTTCTGATTGCATGAATGTTGTCTCTGATGAAATGAAATGAAGCAAATCAAAAAGGCAAAGATCCTTCACTTACTTCAAAATTTGTTGCACTTTCCTCATCGTTTCCATAGCTAATATGTATCGATTGATCACTGTATTCAAGCTACTGAAAGTGAACTTCCTCCTTCCGCAAACTAGATGCTCATTTGTCTGCAAGACTAGCTTCGGTTTGGAGAATATAATAATCATCATACTGATCAAACTGAGGCAAATCATCAGTACAAAATACATCATCAATCATACATGTCATATCAACAGATATCTCTTCTCCAAGATGCTCTACAAAACAATCATTATCAGATCTATGACCATTGGGATAAGAAAGAAGATGTTTCACTATACTCATTCCTTTTGGTGATCCTTTGCATCATCTCTTCCACTGCACTTGCCAAAATGTCGAGCTTTACCTCTAAAGATGTCGATTCCTCTGGATCTATGTTATTCATCTCTTCTTCCTTCAGCGTTTCCCTTCTGATCAACATATTAGCCTCTACATCTACTGCACTGTTCTGCATCTCTTCAAGTGTTGCAAGGTTCCTTTCCCTCAACTGAAGCTCCATTTCTAGATCAAAGGCATCCAGGTAATGCAAGAGAGCGGATCTAGGAGGAGGTATTATATTAACCAGCATTAAAAAATAAACTTGGTTAAATCTGGCAGAAAATTGTTGTACTATCTCCCCTAGCAGTCTTTTCAGCTGGTTATACTCTTCTATAATCAAGAAAGGGTTTTGTCTTACCACCCACCTGTCGAGGAAAACTTTGATGAACTGCTGGAAATGTGGGATGCTTGCATCAGGCAGGGTTTTGAACCAACTCTTGAATTTGCCTTGCAAAGAAAGAGAAAAAAGCCTAATACTGACATCTTCTTCATCAACTTAAAAAGGGTCAAGAAAGGACTCAAAATTCAATACATGTCTCTTAGCAGTGATGTTGTCACGTTCACCATCAAATCTTGGTAGATATAGGTCATGATTTTTAGGGAAAGCATGGGATATAGGAGGTAAAATTAGAGGCTTGTACCGATTTGGAATTTTACATGGTATAGGGGTATGTACAGAAGGTGTACAATCAATCTTGGTCTCTTGAGGTTCATCAGTTTGAAGATGGTCATCACAAGATTCGAGAAAATGGTCTTGATCAAGCTCAAACGCATGCAAATCTTTGGTATCCACAATCTTCAAAGGGAAGGAATCAAATGCAGGCTGAGGATCTTTTCTCAAATACAATATACTTTGTAAAGCCTTCTTAAAATTCTCAAGAAAAGAGAAGAAATAATTTATAACAAAGAACAAAATGTCTTGGATGAAATTCCAACTTGAATACCTGATCTTTCCATATTGTCCTTTCATGTTTCTGCTAATCAGGTTCATCATCCAATGGAGTCCTTGGATCTAATCTCAAAACTAGTTTAGAGTCACCAGGTGATTGATTTTAGCCTTGCTGTGTCTAATCGTTATTCACCATAAACAATTAGATCTGAACTTGATTACATTTTGCTGAGGAAACTACATGTTCAGTTCATAAACTAAACCAGAGATTGACTGAAGCAGCATTCATCTACTATGCACTTGCAGAGCAAGAGAAGTTGGAAGGCTACCTGGCTAACTTCAGGCTCTGTCTGTAGTTTATAAAGCAAACAATAACAAACAAACAAACTTTTCATCCCAGCAGAGTCACCAATATGTTAGGGCCTAAATCTATCTCAGGCTGAGAAAGGCAGGATCTAGTGTAACATCAAACCACGCTTAACCTGGTAGCTAGCCCTACCAGGTTAAAATAGGGTTCTCTCCTTGTCAATCTAAGGAAAATATGATCAATGAAGCTTGATATGACTAATATAAAGAATAATTTTAGGCTAGGTATATGCTCAAAGGGTTTTGATTGAATTTTATATTGGTTTGTTGGCTCAAATTTGAAAGGCAGATTTGGGTCTAGGGAATGGACTCAATCTTGCAGAGGTTTCTGTGGGGCGAGGTAGGCAAATAGTTTAGTACTTTGAATTAAGTGAAATGCATAGTCTTAAGACTAGTGAGGAGTTGGAGATGGCATGAGAGTCTTAGGAATCCTCTTCAAACAGTTGAAAACATGAAAAACTAAACAAACCCTAGGTAAAGCACTGCAACATCAATGAATTCTACCTTTATCATTAATTCATTTAGTTAAGCTAAATAAAGAGAGATGATAGCATACATAAACAAATGTAAACTTCA
>Ga0115844_100411_pt1 | contig 12150 bp, 9 predicted proteins | sample InSIn1gowninarea_FD_83858 | JGI IMG/M metagenome (GOLD analysis project Ga0115844, IMG submission 83858) | reverse complement strand
GTTGACAAAGGTAGCACACTTCACTCTAGTGAAGTCTACTTCTTCAGCTAATCATGTAGCATGGGTCTTCATTAGAGATATTGTGAGGTTGCATGGTGTACCAAAGAAGATCATATAAAATAGAGATGCCAAGTTCACTTCTAGGTTTTGGAAAGAATTGTTTATAGATTTAAGTATAGAGTTAGACTTTAGTACAACTTATCATCTGTAGACATCTAGACAAATAGAGAGGTTCAATAGGATTTTGAAGGACACGTTGAGAATGTACATCATGCATGAGCAACGAAAGTGGGAAGAGTATGTTCCACTGGTTGAGTTTGCTTATAACAATGGGTATCAGGAGTCTGTGAGGATGAGTCCATTTGTGGCACTCTATGGGTGGACTTTTAGTACTCCCATCAGTTGGAGTGATTTAGTGAATAGGGTGTTGATAGTATCGTACATGTTGGCAGAGATGGAATAGGACATGCAGGTAATCAAGAAGAATCTTAAGGTAGCACAAGATAGACATAAGAGTTATGAAGATCAAAACAGGATGTTTGAGTTTCAAGTTAGGGAACAGGTGTATGTGTGCATCAATCCTAGGAAGAATTCCTTGAGGATTGGATCATGTGCCAAGATGGCACCTCAGTATTGTGGACCTTTCAAGATTCTTGAGAGGATTGGACTAGTAGCCTATCCACTTGCACTACCTCTGACACTAAAAGTCCATGATTGTTTCCATGTGTCATTTCTTAATAAGTATGTTAAAGATGTTGATCATGTGATTAATTGGTCTCTATTGCAGGTGGAGCCAGAAAGAGAATTCTAACTTGAAGCTCTGTGCATTTTACAGATAAAGATTCTCATTCTCTGGAATCGAGCAACCAAGTAGGTTAAAGTGCAAAGGAAGCACTTCGGGGCCAATGAAGCTACATTGGAGATGGTTGATGAGACGAAATCTATATATATATTTTTTTTTGTTTTTTTTAAATATTTTTTTTTGTATATGTTTGTGTGTGTTTTTTTTTTATATCTATATATATATATATATATATATATATATATATATATAGATATATATATATATATATATGGATGTAAATACCACAATGAGTTGCGATATAAAGCTCCAATAAGCGGTATGGTTGCCATGTCGTTATGTTTCTATGTTGGTCATCTTGGTTTCCTTTCCAGTAGATTGTTCATTGTAAATACTGAAATGAGCTAAGTTATAAATATTCATGGGTAGTATTTTTTTCTTTTTAGTGGTCTTTCTGGTTATAGGGGTCATTGAACACTGAGGACATTGTTCCCCCAAGGGGAAGGGCTTTGTAAAAGCTCTAGTCAAAAATCCATATAATAAAGTTAGTAAAGGAAAAATAATAACCAAGATCATGGGACACGTATTCCAAGTTGAATGTTGGGCAAAAAAATAGTGACGGGGATCATTGTGATTAATTAATGGCTATGGAAATTGGAAAAGGATTTCGAAAGGAATGAGTCATTAATTGGAATTTTATTTATCAAACTAATGGAAAATGGGAGCAAAGGAAGGTGAAAGGTCACAGGTTGCATGTGAGGAGGAAATTGAAGGAAAATAATGGAAAATGAAGGAAATAAAGGCCTCATTAAAAAAAATTATTTTGAGGATCAGTACACAAATTTTGTTAGTTTCATATTTTGTTAATGTGAGATTTTGTCAGTGTTAGCTCAGAGCTCTCTCTTCTATTATCTCTCTCTCATACTCTTGGACACTTAGAGTTTGTCTGGAGAAATCTTGGAGGAATGTGGCATACTTGGGATTTGGAGAAAGAAGGCAAAGGAAAATCAGGAAAGTGCAAGGGGATAGTGGGATCAACAACTACACCTAGATTACTTTGCACATACTAAATTTCATGTATGATTTTCTGTTACACAACATTTTGCCACTTTCCCTGTACTACCCATTCCTTGATCCTGGAGGACCTCTACAGTGAAACCCACATGATTTTCCTTCATGAAGAAACTCCAATCATGTCCCTTCTTCATGAGCAAATCATTTCCCTTTTGCACAATTTCCCCTTAAACTTCTATTTTTCCTTGTTACAAGACCGGTGCTAATGGCCTTTGTCTCCCCCGTACCGATGTGTAGAGATTATCACTATTCCCCATGCTGACCGGTGCAATTGAGCTATGTTCCAATCACGGCGGTCCTATTATGAAAAGTTTTTTAAATTAGAGCCAAAGCTTCTAGCTCTAGAAGGTCCATAACAAAAGTATGGTAAATGGTTTAGCCGGATGGGGTCGAAGATGAAAATTTGGGCTCATTTCCCCTATAATGATGGAACTACCTCAAGGGATAAGTGCTTCTCCCATGAGAAGAGGATCCATCCCCATCCATATTTCCTATATAAACCTCCCTTCTTCCCAAGCACAAGCTAGTGAGAGTGTTGGCTGAGTGTGAGTATAATATTTTGATTAGACAAGCAAGATATTACTAGTTGTAGCCATTTAGTTGTGTGAGGGAGAAGTGTGTTTGGTTTGGAGTAAAGTCTAAAGGGAAAATCCTTTAAACTATTGTTGTTTTAAGCCATCATGGAATGCTAGCAGAAGTGTGTGGGAACTCGGTCTTATCAGAGGAATACTGCGATGTCAAGACGAATAGTTGTAATCTCTCTTTGATATTAATATATGCAACTATCGATTGATTTCCTACATGTTTTGTAATATTACATATTTGTGTCTTGATGATTCTTGACTCATTAAGTAGGTTGAATTGAAATTTGTCTATTATTATATTTATGTTATTTTTTTGTTTACTTGTTTCCAGAACTTGAAGAAGGAAGCGAGAGATTGTTGGAGCGAGCAAGCGAGGACATCATCAAGGAGGATAAGCGACCAAGAGGTAGGCCATCTTGATTGATTCTAACCTAAGGAAATCTTCCATAGAATGTATTTGTTGTGGCTAGACCCATCATCAGGCTAGAGGAATTCTTTCGTGTCCGCGCTTATAATTTTACTTCACCACAAATTGGTGACTCCACTAGGGATCCCATCTTTTTGTTTATTTTGGATTTCGTGAGAAATTTTATATTTTTACGTTTTCCCTTTGGTTTTGTTTCTTTTCTCCTACTTATTGGCCTAAGTCTAAAATTCATATTAGTAGAGCTGGTCCTTGTTTTGATTTTTTTTTTATTTTCCCTTAGTTACCTCGGCCAGCATGCTTAATCCACTAACAGTCACGCTGACTAGCGCGAATTGGTGAGGAACAGTTGTGTCGACTAGCCTCTGGTGCTTTTTGTCAGTTAGGCAATTGCATTGATGCCTAAAAGTGGAGATTAGGACTTGACCCCAATCTTGGCCAATGTATTCTGATCTTGTGATTTTGACCCCATAAGTCTTTTAGACCATTTTTTCCATAACTAGAAAGCTTCATTTAGCTTGCTTTGTGTGCTTGCTTGGTTTAGCCCACCCTCTGATGTGTTATGTATGGCCTTGTGTGAATTTCTTTTTTTTTTCTTTGAATCCCTTGATCGGCGCTATTTTTTGCCAAAAATTCATGCCAATCAACCATCAATGCTAGTTGTAGTACTAGTCAGTCATGTCGGTCGGCGCTAATTTTGGCCCAAAAGTCACTTCGGTCTCAGGCATAAGAAAAAATCATAATTTCTCCCATTCCAGTGCCAGTGTGTCTTGACCCTCAGAGTCTCTTCTTCCCCCCAGAAGTGACTAGGATGCTTTTTTTTAAATTGAATGAGTAAAAGAGTCTCGTTTTTTCTCTTATTTCGATTGTCTCTTTTCTCTTTCCAAACATATATTACATTGCTTGATTTGTCGATTGAAGCATTTATGTTGGTTTGTTCAATTCAAGGAAGAAGTTGTTTTTAGTTTCAGTATAATTCTTTGGATTTGATTAATGCTTGTTTGTTCGGAATTTTGAAAACTTTCATTTAAAGTGCTTTATGTGAAAGATTCATTTTGCATTTTATGAAAAGAAGAACACCATTCTAGTTTACTTAAGTGAAAATATTGCATTAGTAGCATTATTAAGAAGCTATATTTGCATAATCATAAGCATTGGAAATGAAATGAAACTTCTTATGTTGTTATAGGAATATTAAGTGCATTTAGGAGATTTATTAGTGAAATATTTCATGCTTCGATTGTTGCATTAATTTTGAATTCTCTATCTTTGAATTAGTGATAACTTTCATCGAAGATTAAGATCTCTTTTCTCATATAGCTGCATGTAGGAGCTTTTGTCATATGACAGCGGTAGGGACTTGTAATTGAAACCTAATTCAAGATCATTCATTAAAATTTATTGAATTAACCTAAGGAAGCATTGAAACTTAACGCTCACATTTAGTGGTCTAGGCTAGAGATGTGTTATGGCATCTTTAAACCTAGCAGTTGTCGTTTGCTATGGAATTAGACGGCGCTAGTACGGACTTGTGCTCCCCATATCATCATCTATATAAAGAGAGACCCCACTAGGTGTTCAATCCTTTATCCATAGGAAGCTGAGTCTGACGCTTTGTAAACGTGATACACCGAACACAACATTCGGGAGATTGCCTGCCCATACTTCTCGGTTCGCTGAGAGGTATTCTGCAGTTCATGATTACCTGGTAATCCTTTATGCCTAGAGTACCCTCAGTAGTTATTTCTTATCTTTACTGACTCTTTAAATTTGAAAACATCATCGAGAACTTGTCCTTTCAATCTCGTTAATTCTGAAAGTGACTAGAGTCACCTTTCATCCTTTTCTTGACTCATAAAATATGAAAGGGAAAAGTTTTGTTTCAGTGTCTTAAATTAACTTCCCACGAAATATTCCTAGTTAAAGTTATCTTCCTTACTGATTCTTTAGGATCGATTCCAATGACAACATTTCCAGAGTCTACTAATCAAGGATTCCCCTCATATGGTAATCCTAGTCCTTTTCCTTCTTTTGGAAACGTTGCTGCTCCTTATATGGCGACATTGTCCCTTCCTTGGTTAACAATTGGTTTACCTGTTTGATCATTTTCGACCTCAGTGATCCCGAGTGTCCCAACTCCTTCCCCTCTATCTCCTTCATTTGAATCACGTCACGATGATTCTCAGGTTGACCCCTCGCCTTCTTCCCCTATTTTTTCACCCTCCTCTTCTACTTCACATGGTGAAAGTTTGAAATCCAGTAACCAAGAGGCTAAGAAGAAGAAGAAGAAGAAGAAGAAGAAGATGTCAGATAAACGAGAGGCCAACCATGCAATTATTGCTCCAAATGCACTTCCCGCTGAAAAACCTTCTGATCCTCTGCAGAAGGTCAAATTCCCTTACAAGCTGTGTAAGGGTGACCATCTCTTTTGAGATTTTCCTAGAATTCCTAGAGTCTTAGAGTTGTGTTCTCAAAATCTGGATCGACCATCCCCATTGACCTCTGGAGATCATGTCGATGTTGCATCCTCAGTTAGTGATGGTAAGAAGAAAGGGAAGATTAGATTCCCCTGTAGGTTATGTGAAGGAGAGCATCTTCTTCACCTTTTTCCTCTTATGGATAAAGCTTCCAAAGTTTAGGGACTAGTCCAATCCTCTCCACCTCAACCCCAACTTCCTGTTGGTCATCAAAGGCTTTCCTCTAACCCTCGCCTAGTTGGTAAAGAGATTGACTTGGATTCATCTCTTGCCTATCCTGATCTTCTTGAGCATGACTCTCATGTGTTTGTTCCTGACCAACCATTGGTCGAAAAGAGTGTCTACTTAGCTCGACTTTTAGTTGTTAACTCTGTTCCCAAAGAGAGTAGTGATCACACTACTCATGTTCTTCTCATCTCTGTAGATTCCCATGAATCGAAGAGTGACCTTCCCATCCTAGTTGTTCAAGAGATTCCTTATCCTATTCTTGTATAGCATGGGGGCAATCATATGATACCCCCACCAAGTAGTTCTATCGTCTCTTTCGATTGGGGTCCATTAACTATTTTCTGCCTCCCACCTTATGTGCCTTTCCAGATCACAGTACAAGCCTATAATATGGTAGTACCTGGCACTATATTAGATGAAGGCATGTTAGTTAGCATCATGTCTTATACTACTTGGCAAGCTTTGGGCTTCCCACAGCTTGTGCCTTTCACCTAGAATCTGTTGTCTTTCAACGGAGGAACCAGTCAACCCTTAGGGCTCCTTCTGAAGTTCCCTATTACTTTGGAAGGAAAGACCATCTATATAGATGTGATGGTAGTCCAAGGTCCTTTATATTTCAATATTCTCCTTAGATGTGACTATGTTTATGTTATGGGAGCTCTTGTTTCTTCCCTTTTCCGTGTGGTTTGTTTTCCACACGAAGGGAGAACTGTGACTATTTATCAATTGTCATTCATTGGTCACCAGGGGGCTCCTTTGCAACCATCCTCCCCTGTCAGCTCTTGTTTGCAAGTAGTACCTTCCTCACCATAGATTAATTATGTGGCTTCCCGTTCCGTCTCCATGTCTGCTGATGATCACACATATGGTATAGTACATTATGTACTGGGGGCATTGGAGCCCGATTTGTCTTTGATACCAAATGACATTTATTCCTCCCAAAGCGTGGTTCTTTCGTCTAGTGAAGACCTCTTGGAAGCCATGTTCTCATATGGTTCATGAACATATGTATGAGGATAGTTCCTAGTCTTATGTCAACCTCGTTAAAAAAGGAAACAAAGTGTTGGAGCAAAATTCTTTTTCTTGTGTCAAGCTCCTTAGAAAAATGAAACAAGGACCTCATAGCAGAGTTCTATGTCTTGTGTCAAGCTCCTTAAAAAATGAAACAAGGGATACGAGGATAGTTTGTTCTTGTATCAACCTCGTTAAAAAATGAAATAGATTATGAGGATAGTTCCTAGTCTTGTGTCAACCTCGTTAAAAAATGAAACAAGGAGTTACAAGGATAGGTCTTGTGTCAACCTAATTCAAAAATGAAACAAAAGGTCATGAGCATAGTTCCTTGTCTTATGTCAAGCTCATTAAAAAATGAATCAAGGAGTAGAGGATAGTTTGTTCCTATATCAACCTCGTTAAAAAATCAAACAGAGGCTATGAGGATAGTTCCTGGTCTTGTGTCAACCTCATTAAAAAAATGAAATAGAGGGTAAGAGGATAGTTCCTGGTCTTGTGTCAAGCTTGTTAGAAAATGAAACAAGGGGTCGAAGCATGGCTCTTGGTCTTGTGTCAAGCTCCTTAAAAAATGAAACAAGGGTCATGAGGATAATTATTTTACTGTGTCAACCTCATTAAAAAATGAATCACCTCCCTTTTCCAAAATCGAGTTTTTGATTAAGATCTCATAAAATCGCAGTCAAGTCTTTCCTAGATTTCAAAAGTGAACCTTCATTCCATCCACTTAGGTGATTGAAATGAAGCTTGGGGGGCGTGTACCTTGATTTGAGTCATTATGTTGGGGGCATGTGAACTTATAGCAAGCATAGTTTTTCATTTCAAGCTTGTGTAAACATTAAACCAAATCCAAGCAAAGTTCTCCATGGTTCAAGCTTTTGTAAAAATGAACCCATGCCAATTTACATCTAGTGATTGCTGCTTTAATTAGCTGATTTCTGCTAGATGAACCTTGTTTGTTTCATTCCATCGCCACCATCTCTTTGTCCAATCATATGCTTTCACTTGGTTGTTTTTCCTTTCCTAAGGGACCGCACCAATGAGTGGTTAGGTTAGCCAACCTCTTAACCATTATGTGTTTTGAACATTTGTTCCATTGTTAGAACCAGTAGCTACCCTTTATACCACTCGTTCCTCCAGGACAAGTCACCTTTAAGCTCTTCTCTGTCTCATAAAAAATGAAAAGATTTCTGAGTATTTTTCCCTTTAGACTTGTAAAAAAGAATAAAATGGGGGGTCTTCTTTCAAGATATTTTTCCGACCCTTTAAAAGCAAAAAAATGGCCAAGCCCTTATCATTTCGAACTCTTTAATGGATGTGAAACATTGTGCACCCAATATACATTTACCCCTTTTTTAGGCTAGGAGGCACTAAATACGAAAAAGGTACTCCTTGACTGAAATGGTCAAGTGGTTCTCTCAAGTATTATTTTCTACCTTTTCGGGCTTGAGAGACACAAATGTATGAAAAGGGACCATGTGGAGTTTTCTTTTACATGTTTTTTCAAACTCTCTAAACATGAAAAAGATACCAAGTTACACCTTTTTCAAACTCATCAAACTATTAAACGACATCAGATTCGTCACCATGACGAACATGAGCTTCTCCTTCCCAGGGCTCATTAATCTTACTAGGTCAGATTCGTCCTAAGGATGAACTTATAGTGCAAGCATATGCTATCCCCTTCAAGCTTGTGATTAAAAAATAATTGGGGTACTTGCTATAAATGGTGGGGGGAAAATTTGGAAATCTATCGGTCATGTCGGTAGCTCACTCTTGAACATGATAATCTTTGCTTCGTGTCGGGTTGGGACATCCTCCTCTGTATGGATGACCTTCCTGGGTTTGGGTCATTTGCTTTTTCCTTCCATTTGATCTCTGCCACATATCATGACCACCGACCCCATGGAACCAAAAGCTTCCAAACTTCTAGTTGTGTAGCTGATATGTTCAAGAGTTGTCCTTCTATAGTTACACTTACCTCTGATTCTTTGTATCATCCAAAATCATTTTGCATCCTATCGTCTCGCGTCGATGATGTGGGATTCATTATGTTCCTCCTTAGACACAGTCACTTTCCATTGACTTCAATTCATTATTTGGGAAGTTGACTGAGAGACTTCCTTCCAGTACCTTAGAGATTGCATGCCCTAATGGCAAGTTCTTCACACTCAATGAAAAGTTCACATCATTGGCTTTCGATCGAGTGACTTCGTGAATGTTTGACTCCAGTTCATGTATTCACATTTTGTGAATTGTGTTGATAGTACCTTGAGGACCATTGTCATTATTTTTTGTTTCTCTCATGCTTGTTAACAATTTACATCATTGACTGGTAATCAAGCGACTTTCTAGCATGTTTGACGTCAACACATATATTTGCATGCTAGAATCTATACTTTGATCGAGTCGTGTTGGAGTGCAAGACCCTGGACTTAGATCATAAAATTATAGGTTGCAAAGCAATGTGACATGGTTATGATGATATGCATGTTTCTTTCAGATGGCTGGCTATGACTAGACCATGACTTATCATATGTGACCCTTCTCATTATTGGATGGTTGCGAGTATACCTTAGTTTCGTTATGATCCTCTTTGATGGATGGTAACATCCATACCTGGATCCATTTACATGATCATTCTCTGGATCATTTGACAGAGATATTAGTTTATGTATATGTACTTTCTTGTAGGTTTTCCAACGACATATCGGTTCCCCACACTGATTTATAAAGCATGTCATCCCTCACTCTGACTCGACCTTCACGCTTTAGGGGGTGTCTGTTACAGAACATTTTATCACTATCCCTGTACTCCCTATTCCTTGATCCCGGAGGACCTCTACATTGAACTCCGCATGGTTTGCCTTCATGGAGAAACTCTCACCATGTCCCTCTTCATGAGCAGATCATTTCCCTTTTGCATGATTTCCCCTGAAACTTTTATTTTTTCCCAATTTACAAGACCAACACTAATGGCATTTGTCTCCCCCGCGCTGATGTGTAGATATTACCACTATTCCCTGCACCAGTCGGTGTGACTAAGTTGTGTTCCAATCATGCCGATCCTGTTATGGAATTTTTTTTAAATTAGAGCCAAAGCTTCCAACTCTAGAAGCTCTGTAACAGAAGTCTGGTAAATGGCTTGGCTAGATGGGGTTAAGAATTACAGTTTGGGCTACTTTCCCCTATTAAGATGGAAATACCTCAAGAGATAAGTCCCTCTCCCATGAGAAGAGGATCCATCTCCCATCCATATTTCCTATATAAACATCCCTTCTTCCCAAGCACAAGTTAGTGAGAGTGTTGGCTGAGTGTGAGTATACTATTTTGACTAGACAAGCAAGCTATTACTAGTTGTAGCCATCTAGTTGTGTGAGGGAGAAGTGTGTTTGGTTTGGAGTGAAATCTAAGGGAAGAGCCTTTAAACTATTGTTATTTGAAGCCATCATGGAATGCTAACAGAAGTGTGTGGGAACCCAGTCTTGTCGGAGAAAAACTACGACATCAAGACGAATGGTCATAATCTCTCTTTGATATTAATATATGCAACTAACAATTGATTTCCTACATGTTTTGTAATATTACATATTCATGTTTTGATGCTTCTTGACTCATTAAGTAGGTTGAATTGCAATTTTTCTATTATTATGTTTGTGTGTTGTTGTTGTTTACTTGTTTTGGGAACTTGAAGAAGGAAGCGAGAGATTGCTGGAGTGAGAAAGCGAGGACGTCATCCAGAAGGATAAGCAACCAAGGGGTAAGCCCTCTTGAATGATTCCAACCTAAGGAAATATTCCATAGAATGTATGTGTTGTGGCTATGTTAACACCCAGGTTGTTCCCTTTGACTCCCAAGGGAATACGGCCGGGGTAACCACTAACCAAGCTTTGGATTACAGTTCCTAGCCAGACTGCAACCAGAGAGGGCTCTCTCTTTATGATTTATCTTTGTTTTAGAATGATTTTAGGCTAGTTATGAGTTCAGGGTTTGGTTTATATTTTGGTTGAGAGATAACTTTCTTTTCTTATGGTGTAAATCCTCAGATAGTTCTAGTCCATTGGGCTATGGAGTCTGTGTCTACAGGTTGTTTGAAACATTGGGATGCGGGGCTGAAATTACAGGGCCATTTAGATACTTCATGGAACAAACTAGGAATAATGATGGGGAATGGGTTTTAACCAGTGAAAAGCAATTAAGGATTCTTCACTAAGTTAGATTGGTGAGAAAGATGTCCTGCACAGGAGCAAACTGAATTCCTGAAACAAGAATCTCTGTGAAAGGTATGGAATGAAGATGCAGCATTTAAGAATTACACCTTATAACCATAACTGAAGATAACATTGATAATAGCAACGATTGAGTTCAGGGTAATCTATTATTAAATCCTGTAACTATTCTTTTTCATTGCTATAAGTTCTAAAACAGATAGACATGGAAAAGTTACTAAACAACAATGGAGAAAATAAAGCAAAGAGTTACGAGAAAACTTATTGGTCCATGAAATACGATGGAATCCTGTAACGCTAGTTAACTATCAGAACACATCAAACAACGTCGAGATTCAGAAACTCCAATAGCTTTGTATTAATCCTCTGAGTTCTTTTATAACATAAGAAAGCTTCAAATGGAATCAACAACAACCCCTTCCTCTTTCTGAGAGGGGGCATATATACAGACGCTCGTGCCAAAATATCTGAGGCGACGAGTCATGTCAAAATTAAATACGTTTACCCACTTTACAAGATAGTAGATAGAAAGTTATTACATTCTTGAATACAACAATAAGTGCACTTTATAACTGTCAGGATGTACTTTGGCCTTTGCAGGACACTGAGTCGGCTGGGGGGTCCTTTCTTTCCATGCTGCGTGTTGCGTGCTAGGGCAGCTGCCGTAGCCTTCTCGGTTCTGTCACCTGTAGCTGTCAATTCTTGTTTCTTTGCCAAATAGTTCTGCTGAGTTGGCTCAGCCCATTCCTTTCTCACGTTTGATCACTTTATCAAACATTTCCTGTGTGTGATGATTTATATTAAATAAGAAATGAAAACAAAATTTTTGACTGTAATCTATAGTATCAGCTGAATTAACCTGGTCCAAACTTCCTGTGTAGGTAATTGATGCCTTATAATTGCATCAAGAGTTTCATCTGCCTCAGAGTATTTATAGAAATTTGTAGGCACATCAAACAGGTGTTTGATCTCATTCATAATAAAAAATAAACTTTCCACTCTGTCAAACAAATTTTTCCCTGATGCTGGCCCTGTGTCCTCTGAAGTACTGGGCCTTTCTGTAATCTGACTTGTGGCAAATGTACTGACCGTCTTAGCATAATGTTCATGTGACAGAAGCCTCCCTGCACTGTTCAGTAAGCCAGGAAGACCTCTGTTTTGTAATATCAAAAATTTATCCATGAACCTGCTGACCTCTGTCTGCATGTCCTGGGTCCTTCTATCTAATGTTTGTACTAAACTCCTTAGGGTAAGGACCCTTTTAATTATCAAGATGGTCTCAGTCATGTTGGCAATTCCCATGGTGGCCAGTTGAGCGTTG
>Ga0115844_100410_pt1 | contig 12155 bp, 10 predicted proteins | sample InSIn1gowninarea_FD_83858 | JGI IMG/M metagenome (GOLD analysis project Ga0115844, IMG submission 83858) | reverse complement strand
TTCCAGTGAGTTTGGGGATTATAAGAAAGTAAACAATGTTTTGTTGCCTCATAAAATGTCTATCAGTGTTGCTGCCGGAGAACAAAACCAGGCTTTTGATGTAGTGTTTAGCGGTTATAAAATTAATGAAGGGGTGAACGAAAGTGATTTTGAGTAACGTATAAACCTTTTGAATAACTATAAAAAGATTGCCTTTTCAGGCAGTCTTTTTAGTTGGTGGTGGCTGAATAAAAGAAGTGTATTCTAAAACGAAAAGGTGAATCGCAGGATTTTAGAAATAAGTCGCATGAGTGGACATAGATTTCGTGATAACATAGATATATGTTGCAATAACAGAGAATACAGTCGCAAGGACTAATCGTGCAGTCGCAAAATTTATTCATTCGCTCGCAAGAATGCAGTATTAATTTCTAAAAAGTAAGGTAATGCTCGCAATGCCGGGATTGTAAGCCTTGCTGAAGAGCGAACAGAACGTACAAGTGTGCGATCACCTCTATCGACGCGGCGCGGCGCAATGACAGATAGATAATAATACAATAGCCCATTCAACAAATAAAGAGCGACAGTACATTGCACTGCCGCTCTTTACTATTTTATAAAACGTTTATTTATTAAAACCAGCTTCCGTAAAATCTTTCATTTGTTGTTTTAGGCGAAAGCTTCATACGACGACGGCTTACCTGAACACTATGTTTAATAATCGTCGCCGGAACCAACAGCAACAGGAATACAATCGTAAGTGGCGGAATGCCCATAAACGAAATCCATTTGCCACCGTACATCTGGCGCATCGGGCGTTTGAGACGCTCTGCAATCAGGTACATGCTGGGCACAATGAATAAGGTCATAAAGAAAGCAAACATTACCCCGAAAATGATTGTCCATGAAAGTGGTTTCCAGAACGCTGCATTATCACCACCGAGGAAAATATGCGGGTTCAATTCGGAGAACATGCTAATGAAATTAATGTTGAAGCCAATAGCTAATGGTATCAGACCAAGGATAACAGCCAATGCTGTAAGTAGTACCGGAATGATACGCGTTTTGCCGGCTTGTATTACTGCTTCACGCGTGCGAAGACCGCGGGAACGCAACTCTTCGGTAAACTCAATCACCAGGATGCCATTCTTTATAACCGCTAAACACTACATCAAAAGCCTGGTTTTGTTCTCCGGCAGCAACACTGATAGACATTTTATGAGGCAACAAAACATTGTTTACTTTCTTATAATCCCCAAACTCACTGGAAGTATTCACTGTTTGTCCCATAGCAGTTCTTGTTGATTCGCGCTTTAATAACAGCTTGCTGCTTACATCGTAGTATTCATTTATTACTTTACCGGTGGGTAATGTTACCTGTACTTTGTATGCATCAGCGCCGTTTACTTTTTCGGTACCAACCACCTGCAGCTTAATATCGGGGTTTTTCAAATAGTCTTCCTGCTCAAATATAGAAGTCTGCATTTTACTTTCTGCAATTTCATCTGCATCCATATCGGTTTTATTACCCATCTGCTGCTGGTAACCGGTAGTGCCGGTGAACACATTTTTAGATACTACATTGCCATTCATTTCTATTGTAATCAATTGCTTATTAGGCGCCATCTGTTTTTGATGGTAAGTCAGTTGCATACCTTGTATGCTCATACTGCCGGTTGCAGCGATGCTTTTAACCTGTGTCAATGCATCGGCCCCACCAATCGCTTTTATATAATCATTAAGGATGGTTTTAGCATCTGCATTTACTTTGGCGGTAGCAGCACTTGCTGCGACCGGCTTTGCATACGCATCATACATCTTTACAGACATGCCTGATTGTTGTAAGCCTTTTTGCACATCGGCTGCTTTACTTACTACAACTATCCTGGCATTATTGTAATCAAAATACTTAGCTGCTGCACGCTGTACATCGGCAGGCGTTACTGCATTCATCTTTTGCAGATAGGTACGATAAAAATCTTTAGGCAAATTGTTGATGATGATGTCGCGGGCAAAAGATGCAATACGGGCAGGGTCTTCCAATCCACGCGCAAATGCGCCGTTATATACCGCCTTTACAGCCTGCAATTGCTCTGCCGTTACCGGCTCGGTAGATACACGTTTTATTTCGTGCAAAAATTCGGTGACAGCACTATCGGTTTTAGCATTGCGTACAGAAGCTGAAGCCGTGAAAGCCGTTTGAAAACGACCACTGCCAATACCCGAATAAGCGCCGTAGGTAAAACCATGTTTCTCGCGCAAATTCATAAATAAATAACCGGTAGCACCACCGCCTAAAATTTCATTTGCCAGTAAGGCAGCAAAATAATCCGGATTGCTCAGGGGTAGTGTTACAAGGTTTGTTACGCGTATTTCACTTTGCACAGCATTCGGCACATCCACTACATCTATTTCGGTAGCAGCAGGATTTTTTGCATTGGGTGTCTTCTCCAATGCTAATACAGCTCCTTTCCAGTTGCCAAAGTATTTTTCTGCTAAAGCCTTCGCTTGTTCCGGATTAATATCACCTACAAATGTGAGGTAGCCACGTGATGGTGTAATATATTTTTTATAAGCAGCATTGATGTCTGCCAAGGTCAATCCGCTTACTGTTTCTTCTGTTTCAAACTCTCCTTTGGGATTATTGGTACCGTACAGCAATGCACTGGTAACGCGGGCTGCAATAGCTTTAGCACTTTTTTCGTTTGCCTTCATTGCGGTAAGCTTCTGTTGCTTTAGTTTATCAAACGATTCCTGCGTAAACTTCGGCTGCTGCAATGCTTCCGCCATGAGCATAAGAGCGGTATCAAAATAGCGCGTAAGTGACGAAGCACTACCGCCATTAGAAGATAAGCTTACATCAGCTCCCATTCTGTCCACCGCCTCATCAAAAGCAGCTTTGCTACGCTTAGTAGTTCCTTCACTCAGCATGTCGCCCATCAATCCTATTACACCAGCTTTGTTGCCTTCGGTAATCGGACCGGCATCTATAAAATAATCAGCATTTATTTTGGGTACTTTATGGTTTTCTACCACCAATACAGTAATGCCATTTGGTAACTTATATATAACCGGATCATCTATTTTTATTACCGGTGCAGGTCCTGGCTTAGGTGGTTTACTTCTGTCGATAGTTTGCGCCTGCAACAATTGCAGCGCAAGTATTGTTGTTGATATTAATAGGATTGTTTTTCGCATATAATAATGTTGATATAAAAATGTGAATGGTGATTTTGTGAGTTGTGAATGGTGAATTGTCATTTGTCAATTATGATTAGTGAAATCAATTATCAAGCTTACGCTCATTATTCACAACTCACAATTTACCATTCACAATAATTATTTTGCCGGCAGGTAGTACAGTACTACACGTTGATTTTTGTTTAGATATTTTTTAGCTGCATCCCGAATCTCTTCGCGGGTTATAGATTTTATCTCATCAGGTTCCTGATTAATTTCATTGGTGTTCTTGTAAAAAGTATAACCTTCTGCAAGATTTTCTGCTACGCCCATCATTCTTGTATTGGCGTCCACATAATTGTTTTCAAACTGGTTTTGCAGTTTTTGATAATCTTCTTCGGAGATAAGTGTGGTTTGCAGTTTATCAACTTCTTCATCTATATCGTGCAGTAAGGTATCTAATGGTGCATTGGCATTTGGAAGCGCCAACGTAATATAAGCACCATAGTCTTCCAGTCCATAATTAAATGCTGCAACCTCCAGCGCATCTTTTTTGTCATCTACCATCTTTTTGTACAACCTGGAACTGGCACCGCCGGATAATACAGAAGAAAGCATGCTTAATACTTTAGAATCACGGGTATTCATACCCGGTATCCGGTACGCGGCAAAGATCGCAGGTATCTGTATGTTGGCATCGTAAGCGGTATCAATAATTTCGTGTGTAATAGGAGCCTCTTCTATTTTAGTATAAACAACCGGCGCACCTTTTGGTATTGGCGCAAAATAATCGTTTACTAATTTTTTAGTACTATCAATATTAATATCGCCGGCTATAGAAAGCACTGCATTATTAGGCACGTAATATTTTTTATTAAAGGCAATAAATTCGCTCAGTTTGGCAGAATCAAGATGCGCCATAGAGCCAATAGGCAGCCAGTGGTAAGGATGATTGGTAAACAAACGCCTGAATACTTCGTAAGCAAAATTGCCATACGGCTGGTTATCTATGCGCTGGCGCTTTTCTTCTTTCACTACTTCATTCTGTGTACGCACCCCTATTTCATTAATCACCGGGTGCATCATGCGCTCACTCTCAAGCCACAAGCCTAATTGTAACTCATTTGACGGAAATTCTTCGTGATAAAAAGTGCGGTCCTGGGTAGTATTGGCGTTATTCTCGCCACCATTATCCGAAACGATCTTCATAAACTCGCCGCGCTTGATGTTTTCGGTTCCTTCAAATAATAAATGTTCGAAGAAATGCGCAAATCCTGTACGGGCAGTGTCTTCATTTTTGGAACCCACATGATACATCACCGATACTACAACTACGGGTGCACTCTTATCCTGATGTAATATCACATGCAAGCCATTATCTAAATTGTACTCTGTGAAACTAATCTTTTGTGCGGTGAGCGGCACGCTGCCAAGCAGCAAGGCTGCGCCCAGTCCCAAAAGACATTTACTTAACTGCATAATTAAATTTTTTATCGACAAATGTATTATGAAAAGCTATGGAGCTACGTAGCAAAATGTTATTATTGGATAAGTGGTAAATGTAATGTGAGTTTGTTAGGATAACAAGTTTGAGTATTACACAAGTGGAGTGGGTGAAGGTATTAATTCCATTAATTGCGAGTGCCGGCAAAGCAATCGGTAGGTTGTGATATAATCAAAAGAGCTATTAGACTTTGATTTCTTGCTGAACACAAATTATTTCATGCTTCGCAGTTGCAATAACGTCGCTCATTTCCCGAAAAATCACAGACAAACAACTAACTCTTTAACGAGAAAAACTGCTGTGCTGCCTTGCGCGATGGCAGCCAGGCTGCCAATAATGCAACAATCACAATAGTAATAGTGACCAACACAAAGTCGGTCGGCAGCATTTTTACAGGATAATAATCTATTAAAAAAGTGCCTCCTTCCAGCTTGATGAGTTTAAATTTTATCTGGGCTACACATATCAGGAATGCAAGCAAAATGCCTCCGCCGCCACCTACGCCAGCCAATACTAAACCTTCATTTAAAAATATGCCTTGCACTAATTGGTTGGTAGCGCCCATTGCTTTCAGCACGGCAATATCTTTTTGCTTTTCCAATACAAGCATCGTTAAGGCGCCAATCATATTAAAAGCAGCGATTAATAATATTAAACACAGAATGCAGTAGATCACCCATTTTTCCAACTGCATCACGCCAAACAAACTGGCATTTTGCTGGTAGCGCGTTTGAACGCTGAACGATTTGCCTAAAACTGCCTGCAACTGTTGCTGCACTTTATTTTCGTTAACATCCGGGTTGAGTGCCAGTTCTATACTGCTGTATTGGTTAGGCTGCAGATCAAGCATATATTGCACAAATGGAAGATTGGTAAAAGCATATTTATTATCAAACTCCTGCTGTACCAAAAAAGATCCGGATGCACTGATATTAGCAGAGTTCATTGCATCCAGCGTATTGAAATGTTCCGCATTGCGATTGGGCAGGTAAATAACAAAAGGTTCAGCACTTGCACCGGCATCGGTAGCAATGGCGCTTTCTACACCAACACCTAATATTATAAGTGGATTATCTGCATTCCCCACATCGTATTTGCCATGTACGATATGTGATTTTAGTCTGCTTACTTTCAGGTAATTATTGTCAACACCTTTAAGGTAAATAATAGTCTGCACTTCTCCGTTTACCAGCACCGCTTTTTCTTCGGTAACAAAACTCACTGCCTGTATGCCGGCAACTTTATTGATCGAATTTATTTGTGCGGGCGAGATGGTCATGAATTTACCTTTGACCGGCGCTATACGCATATCTGCATAAAAATCGCCGTATAGGCCTTTCACCAAATCTTCAAAACCATTGAATACACTCAATACAATAATGAGCGCAGCAGCGCCAACCGCTATTGCCAGCACACTTATCCAGGCAATAACATTAACTGCATTGGTTGTTTTTTTAGAACGGAAATAACGCCAGGCAAACAGCCAGCGGAGGAAGCGCCCCCCCGCCCCTGAAGGGGAGTTTTGAAGCTTCGTAGATGGAAAGGGAGTTTGCAATTATTTAAATGCTTTTAGCTGTATTTATGCGGAATGATATAGCCGGTAAATACTTGTTATTTTTTCTTTGGAAGCAATGATTACGTCGCTGTACAGAAACTCCCGTTTGGGGGCGGAGCTTACTCCCCTTCAGGGGTTGGGGGCTTGGGCTCCTGTATCTGCTTGAACAACTCTTCCATTTTAAATACATGCTCCAGCGTATCGTCTTCATAAAAATGCAATACGGGTATCCGGCGTAGCTGATGCTTGGCGCGTTCTGCAAATTCTTTCTTAATTTCCCATGCCCGGTCTTCTATCCTTTTCAGCGCAGCTTTCTTATCGGCTACCTGGTAAAAACTTAAGTAAATGCGGGCTTCCAATAGGTCGGGCGTTACTTTTACCGATGAAATGGACACCATTCCACCATGTATCATATTCAATCCCAATCGCCTGAAAATATCGTTGAACTCTTCCTGTATGACACCTGCAACCTGTCGCTGACGTTTTCCTTCTTGCATAACATTACCTTTGTGGGCTGTAAAATTACTATCTTTTACGCAGGCTGCGCAATTTGTTGCCTTCCGCATTACAAACTACCATTTGATGAAGAAATATTCGCGAGTTTTTGCTTATCTTAAAAATTATAAACTCAGCATTTTTCTATATTTCCTGTTTACGCTTCTATCCATTGTTTTTTCTATTGTTTCTTTGGGCATGCTGATGCCTTTCCTGGAACTAATATTTAATGCCGGTAAAGAGAGCAGTTTGGGCGGACTTGCCACCGGGAGCAGAAACCCGGTGATTGCATTTATACGCGAACAATTGATGCAAACAGTTGATCAGCCGAATGGGAAAATAAAATCATTGGAATATATCTGCGTGTTAATTATTATATTCATTTTCCTGAAGAACCTTTTTTTATACCTGTCTTCTTTTGTACTTAACCCGGTAAAAAATGCGATCGTCAATCATCTCCGTTCCGATTTATACAACAAAGTACTGCAGTTGCCGATTGGTTATTTTACCGAGAAAAGAAAGGGTGATTTAATAAGCCGCATCACCAACGATATTAGTGAAGTGGAAGCTTCTGTAGTGGGAACATTGGAAGGTTATGTACGCGATCCGTTGACAATATTAGGAAACTTCGCCTTCCTGTTTTACTTAAGTCCGCAGCTTACTTTATTTCTGTTGTTGTTTTTACCTGTTATCGGGTTTGTAATCGGGAGAATTTCCAAATCTTTAAAACGTCAATCCAGCGAAGCAGCCTTGCGGCAAGGCGAAGCAGTTTCTATTTTAGATGAAACATTAGGTGGCTTGCGTGTTATCAAAGCATTTAATATAGAGTCGGTACTACGTAATAAATTCTTTCGTGTGAATAATGAACTGCTGACTGCAAAGAACAAAATCAATAACCGCCGCGACCTTGCATCACCTACCAGTGAGTTGCTGGGCGTAATGGTTTTTTCGGCCATTTTGTGGTACGGCGGCAGTGGCATTCTAAGTGGAAAGATACCGCTGGAAGGCGCTGCTTTCATTGGCTATTTGGCACTTTTTTACAACGTTATTAATCCTGCAAAATCACTTTCTACAGCTTTCAGCAATATGAGAAAAGGGGAAGCTGCCATTACCCGCATTGAAGAAGTGCTGAATGCAAACATCACCGTAGAAGACAAGCCCAATGGTGTTGAATTGCATTCTTTTAATGATTGTATTGAGTTTAAGAATGTAAGCTTTGCCTATGAAGACGTAACCATTTTAAAGAACATCAATTTAAAAATAGAAAAAGGAAAAACGATTGCCCTGGTTGGCTCTTCCGGTGCGGGTAAGAGTACACTGGCCGATTTGGTTCCGCGCTTTCACGATGTAACAGGTGGTGAACTTTTAATTGATGGCGTAAATATCAAAGATTATACATTAAGAAGCCTGCGCAGCCAGATAAGCATTGTAACGCAGGAGCCTATTTTGTTTAATGATACGATTGAAGCCAATATTGCCTTAGGCAAAGAAATACCCAGTATGAATGGCGAAATAGAACATGCGGCACAAGTAGCAAATGCGCTCCAATTTATTAACCATAAAGAGCAGGGCTTTAACACCAATATCGGTGACCGGGGCAGTAAGTTAAGTGGTGGTGAAAGACAACGGTTAACCATTGCCCGCGCAGTGCTTAAAAATCCACCGATATTAATATTGGACGAGGCTACTTCCTCCTTGGATACCGAAAGCGAGCGATTAGTACAGGATGCCATTAACAACATGATGCAGAACCGCACCTCTATTGTAATCGCGCACCGGCTTTCTACCATTCGCCATGCCGATGAAATTATTGTTTTGCAACGTGGCGAAATTGTGCAGCGCGGCACACACCATCAACTGCTGCAACAGGAAGGATTATATAAGCGGTTGATAGAGATGCAGGAGGTGAAGTAATTTCCTGTCATGAATGCGGAAGAATATAAAAGCCTGATTAACTCAAAGGATGTTTTTGACCACACGAGTTTAAACATCACATGGAAGGAGCTTGTTTTAAGGCAGGAATTTGGATTGGCTGGAAATCTCAAACGAGTACTTGAAAATAATAAGATAGCCAAGCCAGACTTTCATTCTAAACCTTACGATATATCGACTACATACTACAAGGTTGACCTTTCTGCTGATGATTTTGAAAAGATAATTGATGTTTTCATTAATTTAGAGACAAGTCATGTAGGTGAAAACGGTGAGACAACTTCATCAGCTTCTTTTTACGCATCTCTTGTTGATAAATGGAACAGGATAGTATGCGGCTGAAGTGCTGTCCTGAGCTCTAAATCAATATTCAACAGAGATGCAAGTGCAAAACGACATAACAAAGAATACCGTCTCTTCGCCAGCCCCCGTCCGAAAGATAGTATTACACTTTACTTGCATTATTTATAAACTTACAAAACAACTAAAGCTTACAGCATGGGAAGAAATTTGATTGCAATAACGCTGCTGATCGGGCTTTTTGCGTGCCGGGAAACGCCCTTACAGCGTCCAGACAACGACTTTGATGTTAGTGTATCAAAGCCAACCTTCACATCACCTAAGCCCGTTATTTTATTTGATGAAGGACATAATAATTTTCATACAACAACAGGTTTATACGAGCCTTTTGCAAACCTGATGAAAAATGATGGCTATGACGTAAAGACATTGGGTAACCACGTTACAAAGGGAGTATTAGCAGGGGCTACTATTTTCATGATTGCCAATGCAAAGGGGAAAGGCGATCTCAACGATGCACCGGCATTTACGGAAGAGGAATGCAAAATGGTACAGGCATGGGTTAGTAATGGCGGTGCTTTACTCCTGATAGCAGATCATTTTCCTTTTGGATCAGCCGTGCAAAACCTGGGAGATCAATTCGGGATAGATTTTCAAAAGGGCATGGTGGAAGACAGCATACATTACGATCAGTCCTCTAAAGATTACAGCCAGTTGGTCTTTTCAAAAGAAAATAAGTTATTGGCAAAACATCCGATTACACAAGGCATTAGTAAAGTAATCAGTTTTACAGGCGAGTCAATTAAATGCAAAGATTCCTGCTTTTCCTTTTTAACCTTATCTCCTGCCGCGTACGATTTGCAACCCAAAACGAAAGTAACAAAAGACGGCAGTGATACACGCGTTGAAGTAACCTATGATGATCCTGCTTCAGCAAGCGGGCGTTCGCAAGGAGTAGCACTTATATTCGGGAAGGGAAGAATAGTAGTTTTGGGCGAAGCTGCTATGCTCACTGCACAGAAAAACAGGGATGATGCTAAAGTGGGCATGAATTACAATCCTGATAACAAACAGCTTGCGCTGAATATTATGCATTGGCTGACGGGAAAAGAATAATAGATGAATCTATACCTTATATGAGTTTGCTTTATATACTAATAAGTTTTATGATGCTTGTGCAGGTATTTTTAGGTGCTCACGCCGTATTAGGCAACAAAGCATAACAGGAATAGAATCGGCTGCTTCGGTATAGTGGGCACAAGCGTGACCTTGCGCCAGTAAAGCAACCTGGGTTCGTGTCTCACGAATCACGGATGAGGGCCTATTATGCGATAGCTATGGGACATTGCGGGCGAGCAGGTGCAAGTTATACTTTAATGGGCTCAGCCCGTGAGATTCCATTGCGCCTGTAACCTGTAGATACACTTGCAGGCACATTTACACTTTGCAAGTGCCGTTAACAAAGTAAACGTTGCAAAATAGCTTCCCTTCACCTCAATGTTCCATGGTTTATACTTAATAATAGGCTATTAAAGGAGACACACAAGAATATAGCCTCCATTTTCTACCGGAAAATCCTACCATGTATCCATGAAGCCATAATTTCATTTATCATTCTAATCATTCATTATGTTCACCAGACGTGAATTCATCAGAGCATCCGCTACTGTAACTGCAGGAACAATGGTTAGCTCCTCTCCTTTATTAGCTGCCATCAGCGACTATTCAAAGATCAACAATATAGGTCTGCAGGTTTGGTCTATTGCAAAGTTTCTGGAACAGGATTTTACCGGCAACTTGCAAATGCTTTCTCAGATTGGTTATAAAGAACTTGAACTTTTTGGTCCTTATCCTTTCAGCACACAAAAAGACAAGGATGCATGGAAGTCCACTATATCCCTGCTTAGCTTTACACAAAGCGGTTATTTTAATCATACTCCAAAAGAATTCAAAGCAATACTGGAAAGCAACGGGCTCAGCACACCCGCCATGCATGTAGGATTGGATACGCTACGTAATAAATTGAGTGAAACAGCAGCGGCAGCACATATACTGGGGCAGCAATACGCAGGGCTTGCGGCCATACCAGAGGAGGAGCGGCGCACGCTTGATGATTACAAACGCATAGCAGATGAATTCAACGTTATCGGAGAAAAAGCAAAAGCACTGGGTATCCGGTTTTATTATCATAATCATGGTTATGGTTTGAAAGAGATAGAAGGCAAGATTCCTTTTGATCTTATTCTGGAACGCACCGACCCATCACTGGTATATTTGGAAATGGATATTTTCTGGACTACTGCAGGCGGTGCGGATCCCATCAAGTATCTTGATAATAATCCCGGCCGTTACAAACTGGTGCATGTAAAAGATATGAAGCAACAGGTTCGTTTCTCCGGCGATGGCGGTAGTCCGAAACAGTGGGTAGAACTGTTTCCTTATATCACAGATGCCGGCAATGGTGTACTTGATCTTAAAAGCATTATATCTCATGCTAAAAAATCGGGGGTTGAACATTTTATTGTAGAGAATGATGTAATCACCAAGCCTAAAGAATCGCTTGAGCAGGGGTACAGATATCTTTCTTCAGTTGAACTGACGGAACGCTAACTGCTATTTTTAATTCTAATCCTATCCCCGGAAAGACTACCACATGAGTTTATATATTATAACAACAGCAAGACTTGGTTTACGTAAATGGCTGCCCTCCGACATAGCACCATTTACTAACATGAACCAGGACGAAACTGTAATGCAATACTTTCCAAAGACGCTGACTGATGAGGAAACAATTGCAATGGTTACACGAATTAATGCTCATTTTGAAAAGCATGGCTTTGGACTTTTTGCTGTTGAACACAAACTAACAAAGGAGTTTATTGGATATACCGGATTTGCCATCCCGAATTTTGAGAGCTTTTTTACGCCTTGTGTAGAAATTGGCTGGCGCTTTAAAAAAGAAGTTTGGGGACAAGGTTTTGCTACCGAGGCTGCGATGGCTTGCCTGCGGTATGGTTTTGAAAATTTAGGATTTGATGAAGTATTTTCTTTTACTGCAGCAATAAACATCAAATCAGAGAACGTAATGCAAAGAATTGGCATGACCCATACCGGCTATTTGGACCATCCAAAAAATAGAAGAGCGTAGTGCGCTTTGCAGGCATCTGTGATATAAGGAAACAGTTCTACCCACTGTTTCGGACTACCGCC
>Ga0115844_100375_pt1 | contig 12174 bp, 10 predicted proteins | sample InSIn1gowninarea_FD_83858 | JGI IMG/M metagenome (GOLD analysis project Ga0115844, IMG submission 83858) | reverse complement strand
CTGCTGGCCGATATTGGAGATGTTGTGCAGGTGACTTCTGTTAATGGCGACCGGATGTCGCTCAAAGTGGTAGGATACTTTCAATCGGGCGTGCTGGATATAGATAAAGTGCAGAGCTATACTTCTATAGCAACCGCCCAAAAGTTGTTGGGTAAAACAAACAATTATATAACGGATATTCAAGTCAACTTAAAAGACCTGGAACAAGCGCCTGCTGTAGCGAAAGAGTACAGTGCATTATTTGGCGCAGATGCAGAAGATATACAGACGGCAAACTCACAGTTTGAAACAGGCAGCACCATCAGAACAACCATTTCATATGCAGTAGGCATTACGCTTTTGATTGTTGCTGGCTTCGGCATTTACAATATTTTAAACATGATGATCTACGAGAAGATGGATACCATTGCCATCTTAAAGGCTACCGGTTTTTCAGGTCGTGATGTCAACCTTATATTTATTACCATTGCCTTAAGCATTGGCCTTTTTGGCGGTCTTGCTGGCCTTCTTTGCGGGTTTCTGTTATCCTCTTTTATCGATCAAATTCCTTTTAAAATGGCCGCCCTGCCGACGGTAAAAACCTATCCCATAAATTATGAGGCTGCCTTTTATTTTATAGCTATCGTGTTTTCTTTAATAACAACTTATTTCGCCGGGCTATTTCCCGCACGCAAGGCAAGCAAAGTTGATCCTGTAATTATTATAAGAGGAAAGTAATGAGCCAGACAATTTTAGAAGCCAGGCACATCAGCAAAAGTTTCAGAGATCCGGTAACCGTTAAAATATTGAATGATGTCACTTTTTCTATCAATAAAGGCGAGTTTGTATCGGTCGTAGGACGGTCAGGTTGTGGCAAGTCTACACTGTTGTATATTTTATCTACAATGGACACGGATTATGAAGGAGAATTATTTATTGATGATCAATCAATGTTTAAAAAGACAGGGGCACAACTGGCACGAATAAGGAATGAAAAAATTGGTTTTGTTTTCCAGTTTCATTATTTATTAAATGAATTTACTGTTTTAAAAAATGTAATGCTGCCCGCACTTAAGCTTGGAAAGTACAGCGAGCAGGAGATAGAAGAGAGAGCGATCGAGCGACTGAAAAGGTTAGGAATGGATAAGCAGGCAAATAAAAAAGCTAATCAACTTTCGGGCGGAGAGAAGCAACGTATAGCGATAGCACGGGCGCTCATCAACGATCCGCTTATAATCATGGGCGATGAACCAACGGGCAACCTTGATAAGAAAAACAGTGACATTGTATTCGAAATATTTAACCAGTTATCTGTAGAATTCAACCAAACACTATTAGTCGTTACCCATGATCCCGGCTTTGCGGCCAATACAAATCGTATCATTGAAATGGAAGATGGAAGGATCATCAAACATCGCTGATCGGTCATAAAATCAACTTAATTTACATATTCTGTCATTAAACTAATTACTGCGAAATAAAGTTTATTACCCTATAAACTCCCTCTTTTGCTACCTGGTTCTTTTATGAGTCTCCCGCTTTCTGCAGCATTTATTCCAACTCGTCATCGTGATTGAAAGCAATTTTCGGTATTGAAAATGAAAAGTGATAATAATCACTTCTTCAACCTATCACCATCATCAACGAAGGAAAAACGGGCATGTAGTTTTGCTTTATCAAACAAGGAATAAAACACCTTAATATTCAATAAAAGCATTTCATCATGAAAACTATCACCCCAAAACCATTAGTACTTTCCCTTCTTCTTGCCTGCTCTTTGATGGCGGCAAAACCTGTAGGCGATCCTGTTGCAGTAAAATTAAAATCTCAAAGCACAAGCGTACAAATCGCAGGATCTTCTTCTCTACACGACTGGACAGAGAAATCTGATAAAGGTACAGCAGAAGCCATCTTCACTTTTACCGGAGATAAGATCAGTGGCGTCTCAGCATTGACTTTCACAGTACCCGCTAAAAGCCTTAAGAGCGAACATACTATGATGGATAACAACACATATAAAGCATTGAACGCTGACAAAAATCCAAACATTACTTATGTAGCAACTTCAGCCAATGTAACCTCTGTTGATGCTAATACCTACAACATTAAATCCATCGGCAAATTAACCATTGCAGGCACTACAAATGAGACTGAGGTGGTGGCCACTGCCAAAGTAAACAGCGATAAAAGCATCACCATTACCGGCAGTAAGAAATTTAAGATGAGTGAATATGGTGTCAAACCTCCGACCGCTATGTTTGGAACCATTAAAACCGGCGATCCATTGACCATTTCTTACGATGTAAAATTTGTAAAATAACCCATAACCAACTAATCGTTAAAAACAACAAAAAATGAAAAAGAATTTTTTAAAGTACATAAAAGCAGCTTTGTTAACAGCGTGTGTACTTCCATTGGCAACAATGGCCCAAACATCAGACAAAGAATATTATTTGCGCCCGTCTTACTGGAGACCTTATGATCAAAGAGGCATCAATGTTTTTGAAACATCCAAAGCTCCTGATACCATTGCTTTCGAGGGACCCCGTATTCGCTTTGGTGCCGGTTTTACCCAACAGTTTCAAAACTTAAAGCACGAGAACACCGCCTTAAACCGTACAAGTACCAATAGATTATATCCACTGGCTTCTGGCTTTATGACTGCTCAGGCAAACCTGTTTACCGATATACAACTGGCAGATGGAATAAGGTTGAATGTAACGACTTACCTATCTACACGTCACCACAATGAAGCCTGGGTAAAAGGCGGTTACATACAGTTTGACAAGCTGCCGTTTAAAGGTAAATTCTGGGATGATCTTATGAAAATTACTACCATTAAGGTTGGACATATGGAGATCAACTATGGTGATGCTCACTTCCGTCGTTCAGATGCAGGTCAAACACTTTACAATCCATTTATGGAAAGTTATATCATGGATGCGTTTGCGACAGAGATTGGAGGTGAAGTGTATGTGCAAAAAAATGGTGTATTTGGAATGCTAGGTATGACCAACGGCATGATTAAAGGAAGCATTGACTCTGCCACTGAAGGAACTGTAATAGTAAACGGTGAACGCAAAGTAATAGATGCAAATACAGGCAGAGCGCCGTCTATTTATTTGAAAGGCGGTGTCGACCAGAAGCTTGCAGATAATATCAGGCTGAGGGTTTCAGGTAGCTTTTATCATAACTCAAGCAATGCGGGAAGCGGACTTACCTTGTATGGTGGCGACCGCGGCGGTTCAAACTACCAAAATGTAATGGAAACAGCGCCTGCGTACCCAACACTTCCGGCTTCTACAGGTATCGCTTTTTCCGGTCGGTTAAATCCTAATTTCAGCAAAAAAATAGATGCTGTTATGCTTAATGGATTTTTGAAAGTATCAGGAGTGGAATTGTTCGGTACTTATGAAACAGCCAAAGGAAGAACTAAAACTGAAGCTTCAGACAGAAAAGCAAGCCAGTTAGCAGGTGAGGTTGTTTACCGTTTTGGACATGCAGAAAACCTCTTTGCAGGTGTACGTTACAACACTGTAACAGCACAACTGTCAGGCATTGCAAACGATGTAAAAGTAAATCGTCTGGCTCTTGCTGGTGGTTGGTTTGTAACCAAAAATGTACTGATGAAAGGAGAATATGTCGTTCAGAAATACAAAAGCTTTCCGGCAGCAGATTTCCGGAATGGAGGTAAGTTCAATGGATATGTGATCGAAGCCGTGGTTGGTTTTTAATCAGTCCCTAATATGAAAACTGGAAAAGTAAAGGCGTTTTGCCTTTACTTTTTTTTGCATGAATTGCTACTCTCTCTTATACAATAAAAAACATTAACAGAAACATTCCATTTGTAACGCATCTGGTTACACCTCTACTTTTATACGCCGCCACTACACCCTGCAATATTCCCTACACATTCCTTCGTCAATGTGATTTTAGTAGCTACTACTTATTAAAATAAAAATCATCTTTCGTCATTCGTTACATGAAACTGTTTTTACGTTAATGGAACTTTTTATTGCTTTATTGAAAGATGGAGAATTTGAAGAACTATAAATCGGTCGAAGAAATCGCTTTTATCACATCTGTACTTGTAAAAACATTTTGTCCGTATTAATTCTTACGGTCAAATCATTCACAGTTCTAATCGTTCCTAAGGAAATCAAAGTGTTGAGGTTTCTTTTGAAGGATGTTTTCCTCTTCTTCAACCGCTGAATTGAATGATGGTGTTGAAAAGTTGAAACCTTTTTACTCTACTTTTTTTACTTATAGTCTGTTAACCTATTAGCGAGCAATGTCTAGCAACGCCTTGGGCGCCGCATCTAACTTGTCTACAATAAGTGTAAGGTCTAAAGTCGATGGAATAATAATTACTAAATCAAAGAATTAAAATATAATCTTAGAAACCTTACTGGGTTTATTCAATCCTCTTTTATATACATTTTAAGCAAATTTATCACTGTTTTTAGCGAAAGATTTTACGACGGGGTAGCAATAAGGAGAATTAAAAGAATGACTGTAAAATGATAAGGAGAAGAAATTGATATGAAGCAAAAGACTATCTACACTGCTTGGTTAAACCCTACTACTATTAGAGTATGATGGATTAAGGTAGATCTTTAAGATGATTAGCAATTCATGAATGAAGCTCTATTTATAAAAAAGTACTGCATTAAAAAAGGAACCTGTACTCAAGTTCCTTACGGTATTTTTAACGGAAGAAAGAGTAATTATAGCTGCATAAAAAATGGTATGATTACAAGCACAATTATAAAATTTGTAATGGTTCCGTACTTAGCTTCCTGCCAATCAAGAAAGATTAATATTTGAGATAAAAGCACGCCAATTGTTGCAAAAATCCACCAGGAGGGAGCATAAAACATGAATAAAATGACCGCCGCCAAAAACAGGGCATAAGCAGATAGCCAGAGAAGACTTTCTAATTTTTCAAATCCCTTAAACTTGGATAGCGTTTTTACAGATAGTTCTTCATCCTCTTTAAACTGCAGTTCGTGAGCAAAGCCTAAAAGGTGAACAAAGCCGTGTACCAGTACAACAAATGCAAAAATAAAGTGTAACATTTCTAATAGATTTAGAGTTAGAAATTGAATTTATCCTCATGACGAGCGCAACCCATTCTTGCGCAAGCAGATGATTTGGCAAACCTATTATTACACTCTCTATTTCCAGGTGATTACAGTGGGAGAAGTTTATGACTTGCATCATCTTTACTAGCAGTAAAATTTAAAATTGATCTTTATTAGTAAATAATAATTGTTAATCAAAAAGGACCGCCAGTTAAGGGCGAAAGAACTGTAACTTTATCACTAAGCAAACAAATTGCTTTAACCTTAAAATTACCCCAGTAACAAGTATATGAAATACACAGAAATTGAATTAACCGATAACCAGGCGGCTCATCATTTTGAATTAGTTGTGGAGGGACATACAGCCTTTATTGATTATAAAAAATCAAACGAAAGACTATTCTTAATACATACAGAGGTGCCTGATGAACTTGAAGGCAAGGGTGTTGGAAGCGCCATCGTAGAAAAGGCTTTTAAGTATGCAGAGCAAAATAATCTCAAAATAGTTCCTTTGTGTTCGTTTGTGCAGTCGTACCTCAAAAGGCACCAGGAGTGGTCACGGATTGTTGCACCAGATACCGAAAGATTTAAATAGAATTGAATAGTTGAATTGAAATCGGTAAAAAGGAACCCTAAAAAGAGCAGTTTGCAGAGCAAATAAGATCAAAAAAATCAGCGAGCTTAATGAAGTGGATTACAAGAGAAAGGCCCAAAATAGATAGGATTGCCTGCCCTTGGTTAATTAAAAACTTTGTAGACAAGGATGCGGAATTCATTTATGTTCCTTCTGACAAGGTGAGAGAACTAGCCGAAGAATTAGGGGCAATTCCTTTTGATATCCCTGAGGTCGAGTTCTCCCATTACGAAGACAAATGCACGTTTGATTACATCATAGAAAAGTATGAACTGACAGAACCTGCACTTAAAACGATGGCCGTTATTGTAAGAGGCGCAGACACAGACAGACATGATATAGCCAGTCAGGCATCGGGATTATGGGCTATATCTGCAGGCCTTTCGTACAATATAAAAGATGATAATGAGCTATTACAAAAAGGCATGATGATATATGATGCCTTATATAGTTGGGCGAAACATCTTCAAAAAGAAAAGCATACACAAAATCCGGTAGACAATGTTTTTATAGACGTCTACAACAAATTCATTAAACAGCAGTCTGCCCAAAAGAAAACGCCGGATTGGGTAAAAGAACTTAAGCAAATTATACAAGACCAAATTGATACGAATGTAAGCCTGACAGAAATTTCGAAAAGTCTTGATATCCATCCATCCTATTTATCCCGGGAATTTTCAAAGCATTTCAATAATCTATCTTTTGGAGAATACATAAGAAAATTGCGCATTGAAAAGGCAATTGAGCTATTAAAGAATAGCAACTACGCACTTACTGAAATCGCCTACTTAACAGGTTTTTCAGACCATAGTCATTTTACCAGAATATTTAAGCAACATACCGGCGAAAGCCCTTCCGCCTACAAAAAAAAATTCTTAAAAAGTAAAGCAGATACAAAAAGTTAATTGCGTTCTATTTGTTACAGGCGGTGTTACCCACATTTGCATACATAACCATTACTCACAGTAAAGGGAGTTGTAGTTATGATATTCTTCTATGCCGCAATAGCTGCACGCATTGGAAATTTAAAACACCAGCGATAACCCGCATTAAGAATGGAAGAAAAAAGAACAGCACCGTCCTATACGTTAAGGCAATTGGTACAATACTTTTTAAGACTGGGCTATGCCGGTTTTGGAGGCCCGGTAGCTCTTGTTGGCTACATGCACAGAGATTTGGTTGAAGACAAAAAATGGATAAGTGAAGAAGAATACAAAGATGGCCTGGCATTAGCCCAACTTGCACCGGGGCCGTTGGCTGCACAATTAAGTATCTACTTAGGTTATGTCCACTACAAACTAATCGGTGCTACTTTAGTCGGCGCTGCCTTTGTACTTCCGTCTTTTGCAATGGTAGTAGTTATAGGAATGGCCTATAAGATGTTTGGCGGCTTACCCTGGATGCAGGCGATATTTTATGGAGTAGGGTCAGCAGTTGTTGGCATTATTACAATAAGCAGCTACAAGCTGGCAGAAAAATCAATCAGCAAATTCAATACAAAAGCGGTGCGGCAGCATTGGCTGCTTTGGCTATTTTTTCTTGCAGCAGCAGTCACAACAATTATCACGCAGCACGAAGAAATTTTATTGTTTGTAATCGTAGGCTTGCTTTACATGATTGTAAAAGCTCCACCGAAATGGATAAAGCGGCCGTTAGTTGCAAATTCGGTTTTCCTATTAGGAATAGGCTTTTGGGAATATGATGCAAACACGCTGATAAAAATAGGATGGTTCTTTGCCAAAGCCGGTGCCTTTGTTTTTGGTAGTGGTTTAGCAATAGTCCCCTTTTTGCATGGCGGTGTTGTCGAAGAATACAAATGGCTGACCGAGCATGAGTTCATTGATGCTGTTGCCGTAGCCATGATAACACCGGGACCGGTTGTGATTACCGTAGGATTTATTGGGTATTTAGTGGCAGGGTTTCCGGGTGCAACAGTAGCAGCACTCGCCACTTTTTTACCCTGTTACCTGTTTACTGTTTTGCCTGCTCCTTACTTTCACAAATATGGCAGAAACCCGAGTATAAAAGCTTTTGTAGATGGCATAACAGCAGCCGTAGTAGGCGCATTGGCAGGTGCAGTAATAGTGATTGCTATTCGTACCATTAAGGACATTCCAACCGCTTTAATTGCGTTGGGCACCATTGTAGTTTTGCTAAGGTATAAGAAAGTAAAAGAACCTCTTATTATCTTGGTCGCCGCATTAACCGGCATTTTTTTAAAACTTTTGTTATAGTCAAAAAAGCCTCGTTTTCAAAAATTAGCTCCTTACAGACCCATCCAATCGATCGAACTTCTGATAATATTTGACAGAATCATCTAAGCAATGTTCAAAATGTTACTATTACCTTTGCAAAGCATTTTATTCATATTAATGCCAAATTATTTTTCGTTTATTTTACCTGGAAACCAACAGCAACCACAAATAATCAAGAAGGATGGGTGTAGAGTACGACGTAACAAAGCCAAAAGATCTAACTAAGATTAATGTCAACGACTTTGGCGAATTACTTTGGTGGTCATACATCCTTGGAGTTAGTATCGAAAAGATATTAATAACAGTTGATGAAATAGGCCCTTCAGCGGAACAGGTAAAAAAAATTGTTGTAAACCGGTAGGATCTTTCCGCCTACTTTTCTCCCTCTGTTAATTAAAAGCGGTAGTGTAACTTGTTCCTTAGGAAACAACTTGTATTCGCCGACTAACTTTTTGTTCCACTCATATTTTCATCCAAATTGTCTTTTAACAGCAATCGCATTTTTTACATTAGACCTTCTACTTATTTATTCAATAATTCGATAGATACATTTCATAAAATGTATTGCCAAAGTTGAGATGCGAACATTAAAAGTGTAACTTTCATCTGCAACTAAAATGGCTTGCTAAAAAATAAAAATCTGAACTGAAAACTAGGTAGCATGAAAGATAATCGCAGGAACTTTCTCAAAAAAGGCGCTTCCGTTGCCGCTGCAGTATCCATCGGTGGAATTTCCGCTTCTATTGCAAATCCCCATATAGTAAAGGAAAAAGATGGATTTGGTTCGGGTCTCTCGGACATGGCAAAAGATGCAGGTATGCAGGCAAGTGAAGCATATTTTAGCGGCATGAATGAAAGAAAAATTGCCCTTCTCAAGCAAATGAATGTGTTTGGTGCCGTTGCCGGAATAAACACTAAGTTAGCAGGTATGGATGATGCAAAACCGTACGAGGAAAAGTCGGTAAAAGCAGTAAAAGATGCGTGGGGTAAAGTAGGACTAAATTTTAATGTAGTGGAAGGTCCTCCTTCTCTGGGAGAAAAAACAAAATTGGGTCTCGAAGGTCGGGATGAGGAGATAGAGAATTTCATCACATTTATGAAGAGCATGTCCAAAGCCGAGATAGATACCATTTGCTATAATTGGATGCCGGTAATTGGCTGGTATAGAACGAAGAATGATCGACCGGGCCGGGGTGGCGCTTTGGTAACTGCTTTCGATTACGAAGACATTAAAAATGCGCCGTTAACCCAATACGGAGTAGTTACTAAAGACACGCTGTGGAAGAACCTCGAGTACTTTTTAAAGGCAGTTATTCCTGAGGCCGAAAAAGTAGGTATGAAACTGGCAATGCATCCTGACGATCCGCAGGTCGATAATATAAAAGGGATATCACGGATCATGACTTCTGTCGACAACTTTAAGCGTTTGATCAACCTCTACCCTAGTCCCAGTAATGGCATTACCATGTGCCAGGGCAACTTCTCTCTCATGGGAGCAGACATTCCGGAAACAGTAAAATATTTTGGAAAGAAAAAACTGATTCACTTCGTTCATTTCAGAAATGTGCAGGATCTTAGCGGTAAGGTACCGAGCCAGGCATTTACCGAGACATTTCACGACGAAGGTCAGATAGATATGTACAAGGCCATGCAGACTTATTACGACATCGGTTTCAGAGGTCCTATCAGGCCCGACCATGTGCCAACCATGGCAGGTGATAGCAACGAGTTTCCCGGCTATAGCACTATTGGTTCTTTGTTTGCCTGGGGCTATATAAAAGGTTTAATGGAAGCAGTTAGCAAGGGTAAGAACAAAGCTTAAATTCTTTCACTGCTAATGAAAAGAGGTGAAGTGGAAAAACTTCACTTGTTCGCTTTAATTCCTTCTATACTATTTATTTGTTCAAAAAGAATGTAACGAACTTGCGGAGCGGGATATGACCGACGATCGAGGTCGAGAGTCATCTCCAATTTTCCGTGCGAGAGGGAGCCGATCAAAAGGTGAAGGATCTTCCTCTCTTAACACCTGGGTTCTGGCCTACTTCCATCATGTTATGTGCTGGGACCTATATTACCATTCGTATTAAACCTGATGAAAAGTTTAGCTGGAACTTTTTTTATGACTTTTACACTTGCGAAAAAAACAATTAAAATAAGAAATGGAGAATAAGTTGAGCCTTTGGGTTTTAGGGCTATTGCTTTTAATAGCCAGTTGTAAGAATGGAACAGACGATGTAATGGAAACTGGAAAAAACTACCCGGCTTATGGTGGTAACAAAGCGGGTAACCGTTACTCTCCATTACAGCAAATCAACGGACAAAATGTACATCAGCTACAACCAATCTGGCAATATTTTGCAAATGAAAAACCGGATACTACAGGCGGCAAACCACCAAGAACGAGAGAAACGCAGTGTCAGCCTATTGTTGTTAATGGCATACTTTATGGAACATCTGCCGAACTAAACCTTTTTGCTTTAGATGCTGCTACAGGGCAACAAAAATGGAAATTTGAGCCGCTAAAAGACAAGCAGAAATTTAACAGCAACCGTGGTGTTGTGTATTGGGAAGATGGCGGTGACAAACGTATTCTTTACTCTGCCGGCGCATCTCTTTATGCTGTTAATGCCCTAACCGGAAAAGCAATTATGACTTTCGGCGACAGCGGAAGAGTTGACCTTCACAAGGGACTGGTTACATCCGGCCTCGGGCATGATGTCAGCGATTTATCTGTCACTGCTACTACTCCCGGTGTAATATACAAGAACACCATTGTAATGGGATCGAGTGTATCAGAGGCGGGGGATGCAGCGCCCGGGCACGTGCGAGGATTTGATGTAGTTACAGGCAAGCTGCAATGGGTGTTTCATACGATACCTCAGCCCGGGGAGTTTGGCTACGATACTTGGCCTAAAGATGCTTATAAAAAGATTGGCGGTGCGAATAACTGGAGCGGATTAGCTGTCGATGAAAAAAGAGGTACAGTGTATTTCGGCACAGGCTCACCTGCAGCAGACTTTTACGGCGGAGATCGGGAAGGAATGAATTTGTTCTCCGACTGTATCATGTCGTTGGATGCGGAAACAGGTAAAATGAACTGGTATTATCAAACCACCCATCATGACCTTTGGGATAGAGATGAACCTTGTCCACCGAACCTGGCAACAGTAAAGCACAATGGCAAAATGGTAGATGTAGTAGTGCAGGCGACCAAAGACGGGCTTGTATATGTGTTAGACCGGGACAAAGGAACGTCGATATTTCCGGTAGAAGAACGGCCTGTTCCAACTAATGGCCTTCCGGGAGAGCATCCTTATCCCACTCAAAAATTCCCACTTAAACCTTTGCCTTTTACGCCGCAGGTATTTACCGAAGCCGAAATAACAGATCTATCTCGCGAAGCACATGAATTCGTAAAAAACCGTTTTCTACAGACACCGCAGCCCAATCATAAATACATTCCGCCAAACACTGTAGGCACAGTTGCCTATGGGTACAGCGGTGGAGCAGAATGGGGTGGCAATGCCATTGATCCTAATGGCATATTATATCAAAATGCAAACCAGCAGCCATGGGATTTGGTAATGGAGGACGTAGACGTCTTAAACAAACAAATGGCCTCTCTTTCTCATGGAAATAGTCTTTATCTTAAAAACTGCGCAAGCTGCCACGGAGAAGACAGAAAGGGAAGCAGTAATATATTTCCCAGTCTTATCAAGATTGGAAGCAGGCGCAACTTTGACCAGATCAATACAATTATAAAAACAGGTAGTGGTAGAATGCCATCTTTTGCAAGCCTTGCAGAAGATGATAGAAAATCAATTGTAAACTTTTTATTGGATAAAGAAATTAAGCCAGCAAAAACGCAGGGAGAGCACAGCGCTGACGTTCCGACCGCCCAGGAAGCAAAAAAGGACTTTCCTTATGTGCCAAAATACGTAAACAAAATTTGGAAACCGATAAGAGACCAGGATGGATACCCCGGTGTAAAAAGACCGTGGGGAACCTTGAACGCAATAGACCTAAACACCGGAGATTACGTATGGAAAGTACCTCTCGGAGAATACCCGGAGCTGGTAGCAAAAGGCATTCGCAATACCGGAACAGAAAGCTACGGCGGACCATGTGTAACAGCAGGCGGGCTGATTTTTATAGCAGGCACAAAAGATGAAAAAATTCGTGCATTTGATAAAAAAACAGGAAAGCAATTATGGGAATACCA
>Ga0115844_100123_pt1 | contig 12189 bp, 11 predicted proteins | sample InSIn1gowninarea_FD_83858 | JGI IMG/M metagenome (GOLD analysis project Ga0115844, IMG submission 83858) | reverse complement strand
TCGAGCCTGCTTACGCATTCAATTTACTTATTGGGTGGGGGGGTCTCGATGGCGGCCTTAACAGTCGAGCACCTAAAGGTGATGGCGGCCTTAACAGTCGAGCATGCTAACGCATTCAATTTACTTATTGGGTGGGGGGGCTATGGTCGAGCGCCTCCGGACCTTATGGTCGAGCACCTAAAGGTGATGGCGGCCTTAACAGTCGAGCCTGCTTGCGCATTCAATTTACTTCTTTTTTTTTTGACTTATTTGAGGGGCAAATAAGTAACTAAAAGGCGGTGGTCGAGCACCTAAAGGTGATGGCGGCCTTATCAGTCGAGCCTGCTTGCGCATCCTTATCAGTCGAGCCCCCTAAAGGGTCCTTATCAGTCGAGCCGATGGCGGCCTTATTAGTCGAGCGTGCTACGCACCCTGACGGACCTAATCAGATCAGTGACAATCTTTCATTTACTTATTGGGTGGGGGGGCATATGAATGAGTGAGCAATCCTTTTACTTATTGGGTGGGGGGGCTTATGGTCGAGCAGCCTTCCGGCACCAAACTTGGTGTGGTTTCAGCCCCAACCCTTGTGCCTGTTTCAGATGGGGATCTTATCACGAAGCCTAACCGCTTTAGATCTGGCCTTTATATATGTTAGTTATAAATACACTTTCTTTATATAAGCTATATTCGGATATGATTTAGAAAAACCTCGCCTTTCTCATTTGGTTCTTTATCCCCCACCTTACCTTGACCTTTTCACCAAACCTTTTGTTTCTTATGCAACGGGGACTAGGATTTAGAAACTGATCTCTTATGGCTATTACACCCCACCCTTCCCAGCAAACTTTGTGCCAGCCCCCAACCAACCTGGTGCCTTTTTATGATGGGAATCTCTTGAAGAGCCTCAACTATTTATATCAGACCTAGCAGACTTAAGGTACCACTCTACCCCCTTACTTTTGGTAGGGACAGGTTCTGCCTACCTACAGGATTACCTTCTGTTGGGACTGCTACCCACACTCTTGGATCGTTGGATCGTTGAAACTGCTTGGATTTTGGAAATACTGCTTTACTTACTTATTAGATTTTATGCGCTTGCTTGGGTCAGCACTTTGAGTCATATTACCTTTATCAACCTACTGCATGAACTTTCAGCACTTTGAACTGGATGGACTATTTACCCTTACTCACTCAGCTGCCTATTCACCTATACTCTTACTTACTACCCACCTTAAGATCTAGACCTGTTAGCAGCCCTATCACACTTCCTTAATGAATGCTTTGTTGCTACTGCACTAGAATTCTCTTCTCGGGACGGGCTGAAACCCCAGGCACGCACGCTTTTCTTTATTAACACAGACTGCAAGCCTTGTCAGGTAAGGGCTTCAAGGACCCATCAACGGGCTTCCCGCCATTGCACAGGCAGGCTCACACTTGCCTTAATTTCTCTTAGTTGGTCTTGCTATTTACCCTTTATTTACCCTACTACCTTATGAATTCTTCTTGGTACCACGTATTACCTATTGCTTGAGACAAAGAGCCTTTACCTTTTAGTCCCTGCTAACCAAGACACCCAACCTTATCACCTAGAGCTTCAGCCAGGAAGACGAGGGTCAGCACTAGGAAATTCTTCCTATATCTTCCCTCCAAACAACCTACCCACCTGAAAAAGACCTAGACCCCCCTATACCACTTTCATGAATGCTTAGGAGGGACTGCTATAGACTTCTACGGATGGGATGGGGTTAACACTTAGAACCTTGACTATTTACCTTTACTCAGCACGAAGGAGGTGATAGCAATGTTCTAAGTGCCCACCCACTAAAGCAAGCCCATCTTTCCTTCCATCCAAGATCGGGGGTCTGGTTGTAGTTCCTCAATCGACTGGGATGGGCTGAGCTACCGGGATGGGCTCTAAGCCACTCGGCTACTCTAATACACTGGGTCCGCTAGGCTACCTTGGCTACTATAATCGACTGGGATGGGCGCTAATACAACACTTGGCTGGGCTAATTGAATACGCTGAGCTAAACTAATTGAATACGCTGGGCTCCGCGCTAATCGACTGGACTACTCAACTGTGCTAATCGGCCTAGCCTACCGGACTGGGCTACTCAACTCCATTGTAACAAAAAATCAATACATTGATAACAGTTCTCATACCCTGTGCCCCGTAGTTGCTCGTGCCCCATTGTCCGTGCTAAGTCGTTTCCGTGCCCAGTTAGACCTAGTATGAAACCTTATGAAATCAATACTCGCATAGATACGTCCTTGCAACAGAATAAGAAGAAATGATCTTTCTCACTCTCTCTTCTTACTTAGTTCTTAGCTTTAGTCCCATGCCCTCCGAGTTCAATCCAAGAGCCTTAGTGTGGAGAGCGATCGAGGGGGAGGTACCCCGCCCGACCCAAGGCAGTAAGTAAGAAGTGTTGTTTGTCGTTATTCCTCAACCCATAGCGCTCCTCCTCGCTGATAGCCAGTCATTGCAAGAAGGTGGTCATGGAGACGTTGACCTTGTCCCTAGTCAGTGCCAGTTGTATGTGCCCCGCCCCAGTGTACGTGCCCTGGGCAGTGCCACCCATAGCTGCTAGTCATTCCTTCCTTGCCAGGCAGGGGGTTCCACACAGGAAGAGCCGTGCATGCCCGTTTCATCCATATGGTCTCTCTACGTCGTGTTCATATAGGCCATGGAGACGTCCTTTCCTTTCCATCACACTCTACAAAGGAAGGTATGGAAGGAAGGCCACGATAGTTCACCTTCAAAGCAGATCATGCATGGGCAAGCGTTAGCGATCAACCACCAACAAGGAGGCAAGCGTAAATGCCTTCATGCGGGAAAGAGAATGCGGGACTGAAACTGTCCTTCCATTCAAGGGTTCGTTCTCTCGTCGTGTCAGTTGGTCACGCGGGTGTCTTTTTCCCTCCTCTCTTGTGCGGGAATGAGACTCCTTCTTTCTGGGTGAGTGTCCAGGGCAGGCGGACTGAAAGCGTACTGAATGCGGGCAGATTGGTTAATGTGTGAAACCGGCCAGCAGCAAACCTTCGCAGACATCATCTGGGTACCACCCCTCTGTCGAAATATCTGGGTAAGCGGCATATTCTTTCTTTTTTCTATAAATCCACCTAACACGGCTACATCATCCGTCCGTTGGTCGACCCACCAATCTCGAAGACCTACCCAGGCATGCCTAGTCCCGGCCCCCCCCACCCAATAAGTCAAATAAAGTAAATAAAAGCAAGCAATTGCCAACACAAAGAAATCGTTCATGGCGAATCAACATCAACGTCGAACTCGAAATGATCGTGTAACCAACATATCACGCACGAAACCTCTTTTTGTGTACGGGGGAAAAACAACTGGTCACATCGAACTGGTAAAACATGACCATTTCAATCCAGGGCACGGGGTATCGCAACTGATGGGGACAAGAACCCTCCTGGGCACGCCAAACTGTTCACATCGAACAGGGCAAGGGGTATCGATCAAATACCACACAGATAATCTACCCCACCTCCCTGACTGAAACTACCTGACTAGCGTGAATGAAACTAGCTGACCTGCATGAATGGCTCAACCTAGCCTCTTTCGCTGAAGGCTCTATCTATCTGCCCTCCCCTCTCTGAATATCTCTATGTGTCTGGCGTATGATCCTCACCCACCTGGTGAATCGTATATAACAAGCTGTAGTACCTCACTCTTGGTGTGAAGATATCACTGCTGCAATAGCCCCCCCCTGTCCCATGCACATCGTCGTTCACCGCACCCCCTATTATATATCTGGGTCCCCTTGCCCCACCCACGAGCTATTCAACTCACTCTATCAACAGCACAAGCTAGGCAACTAACTCTATCAACGCGTCTATCCATTCTCTCATATGTTGCATGGGGTACATCTCCTTAGCTATGATGGGAAACTTCTCTCGTTGTCTGTTGGCAACTTGGCTCAACCTCATCTCCATCTCTCTTGTCCAACCCCGTCTGCCTTACTCCCGGCAAGTATCAAAAAGCAAGCAATCCACTTCCATTTCCTTGCTTTCCTGACGTCAAGCAAGCAATCAATTTCAATTTACTTATTTTTTTTGACTTATTTGAGGGGCAAATAAGTCAAAAAAAGGGCCCTGCCGGGGGCATGATGGCGGCCCGCTGGTCGAGCGTGCTCCGCATCCTCTCCTTATCAGTCGAGCCCCCTGTCGGGTCCTTGCCCCACCCACGAGCTAGTCAACTAACTAACTCTAGCAACAGCACGAGCCATTCTTTTCTCATATGGCAATGGGGTACATCTCCTCTCTCGGGTAGTAACGATGGGGTGGTTCTTTCTTCGCGACTGTGTGACTACTCTGGGGGACTTGGTTGGTCTGGCTCTCTCGGTGATCCGTTTGGTTCTATCTCCACCATATGGAAGGGGAGCTTGCCTCATTACTTGTCCCATCGCATTATTACATAGAGAAAGGACAGGAGTTTCATAATTATACATTTAGATAGAGAAAAGGAGTAGCTCAATAAACTCCTTGGCTCTCTTGGCCTTGTCAAGACTAATCTCTATCCTCTTCAACGATGGAATGAACAAATTGACTAGTTTCACTTTCTAGCGGAATTTCATCATTTAGCAGTTCATTCAAAAAGAGAATCCCTGCTTATCATCCGTTCTATTCTATCACATTCCGAAAATAGAATATTGAAATATTTCAATCTCTAACTCATAGAGGGGGGTCCTCTCTCGCTCGACGCTGATAAAGAAAGGTGCGAAGCCGCCAGAGGAGAAAAAGGAGGGGCAAGGACTCTTTGAGATATGACCTAAGGGGATTCGGTGGGACCTACCTAGCGAGGCTTACTAACCTGACGACACCAAGCCGCGTGGACCCACCTAGCGAAGGCTTACTAAACCTAACGACAAGGAGCGGCCAAGACAACCCTTAGGGATGAGGAGAAAGATATCTTCCTTACTTGATTCGCTCATCTAGTCATTTATCGGTATATCTAAAGTCTATTCTTGTATATGGGAAGTGGGTTACGCAGTCAAGGAACGGGTTGGTTGCCCAACGGTCTGTATCCTTCAATTAGATGACTTGAACACCATATCAGAACCATAACTCATCTCACCCAGCAAGAAACACACGCCTATGCCCATTGGAGCTAATCGGGTCAATCATCGGGTCAATCATCCATTTCCATCCATCATATAAAAAAAGGTCAATATATATAGATCCGAGTCTCTCATTATCTCCGTCGAGAGGAAGGCTGCCGAATATGAGGCTATCAAGACTGCCAGCCAAGGCCGATGATACTGGAAATGGGACGAGGAATAGGAATGGTGTCCAAGAGGGGGGGGTGTGGTGATTCCATCTGGAAGCAGTATAGAGAGAAGGGCCTGCTGAGAGAGATGAAATGGGTGGGGGTAATATATGAAGAGAGTGGAGGGATACCTGAGTGAAAGGGAGGGCAGTAGCGAGCGAGCAGCGTGTAGTAAATAGCTTGTAAGTTGTTAAGGACTCTTAAAAGGCCTTACTGGAAGTCCTTGTCTGATTACAGACAAGCGATATACATTCCTTATAGGGCCTTTTTGAAATCAAATAGATTGAACAAGACCTTCTGGTCAAGCTTGTAAGTCGTTTAAGTCATTAAGGACTATAACGCTTGGTTTCTTTCTATCGGGAACTACTGAGGACTTATATTGGATGTATATCAGTATCCGGTTAACAGCCTGCCTGATATCTCTTGGTATCCGGCTAACTCATTTCTATCAGTATTCGGAACTAGGCTATTTTTCTTGCTACCTTAGCAATCCCCATCCCAGCAATCAAGCAATCTCACCTGCCAAGCTCTTAAGTCATTAAAGACTAGCCTGTTCTTGCCTAGCCTGCCAATGGTAGGTAGCTTGCCTAATGACTTGCCTAATGACTGACCTAATCCTTGCGCTTTGATTCTATTGTAACGCTTTTATATAGCCTGAGGAATACTAGTTGTAACGGGCAGTGACTTGAGGACCCGACAGGGGGCTCGACTGATAAGGATGCGCAAGCAGGCTCGACTGATAAGGCCGCCATCACCCTTTAGGGGGCTCGACCACCGCCTTTTAGTTACTTATTTGAGAGGGGCACCCAATAAGTAAATTGAAGAGGACCTTTAGGATGCGTAAGCACGCTCGACTAGTAAGGACCCTTTAGGGGGCTCGACCATTTTTTGACTTATTTGAGGGGCAAATAAGTAAATTGAAGAGGTGCTCGACCATTTTTTGACTTATTTGAGGGGCAAATAAGTAAATTGAAGAGGAAAGATCTATCTCTCTTGCCTTTGATGGAAGGGGTAGGCGAGTGAAATAAAAGAGCCCGAGCTCGAAGTCCGTTACCGCATTGGTATAGGTCGTGCAGATAGGAAGCAGCATTGGTATAGGCTGAGGCCGGTCAAAAGCAGCTGTTAGTATGGATGCTGTGTATTCGGATGGGGTTGGGTCGTGAGATCCTGGGCGGACGTCGGCCATACACTGAAGCTCCCCTAACACTCAAGGCTGTGGAAATCATCTTGAATGGACCATTGATGGGTAGTATTCTATGTGGGACGAGTTTGACTCTGAGTTCTCATAGAGCTGGGGTGTATGTTGACTCGGTGGGATCTGAGCTTAGAGCTACGTTTATATTATGCCAAAATATCTTCACTTTAGTAAAGTCTTTCACTATCTCTGATCCCCCTTTCTTTTGGGCAGGTGGCTTGTTTTGGGTCACAGCTTTTCAGCCCAACAGCTAGCGAGAGAAGCCATAGGGATGACCAGATGGCTTGAGATACTTCCCTTTAGATACTTCTCAATAAATACGTTAGGTGCTGAGGATGCCCTTTTAGTTACTTATTTGAGAGCCCAATAAGTAAAATGAAAGCGAACTCTCGACTAAAAGGCCGCCATCGCCCTTTAGTTACTTATTTGAGAGGGGCCACCCAATAAGCATCAAGGAAGAAAAACCTCCGCCAAGCTAAATTGGCCAAATTAATAGGATGCGTAAGCATGCTCGACTGTTAAGGCCGCCATCGAAATCTGTTCAAACCTCCGCCGGGGATTGGGGTGGGTGGGTAAATAGTGGCAAAACGAATAGTGTATTCTAACCTCCGCCAAGGATGCGTAAGCAGGCTCGACTGATAAGGCCGCCAGCAAGCCTGTCGAACTCTCGACAATAGGAGAGGTAAGATGCAAGAAGCGGTCATTCCAGATATGGGCATATGTCATTTCTGAACCAGAGAGATGAGAGAAGGAGAGAGATTTATGACTGATCATTATATATGTCATTTCATACATGACCAGAGAGATGTGAGTGAGAGAAGGTCCGGATGGAAGAAGTTCACAATTCGATCTCTCAAAATAGCATAATGACATATATAATATATGCATGATCTGCTAAAGCGTAATTACCTATCTCATTCAGGCAGGGAGATCGTCATGAATTCGATCATGACCGTAATGACATATATAATATATGAATATGAAGGCTGCCGGCATTCGAAAGGCCCTATATTCTTTAGGGGTCGCTCACTCATTCATATGGGTGAGGGTTCTTTTCACCTTTCCCTTAGGAAATTGATTTCCATGATGATGAGTGCTACTTTGACACTATGTCCTGGGCCCCGTAGGTCACCGAATGAACACGCCCAGGCTATATGCCCAGTAGGGGGCCAGGGATGCGTCTTTCACACTTACCAATATTCCCTCTCCGTATAGTCGAGTGTGCTAACGCACCCATGAATCGATCAATCAGGACTGAAACTTGTCCGTGATTCCAGTCATTATTTATATACCCCGACTCCTGGCTTGAAGCAAGGCACGTGTGGGCATAACAAAGGTTGGGTAAGCAAGGCACTCCGTGTAGGTTGGTTAATTCCAGCTGTAAATAGAAGTTCTATAGCAGTACCCAGTGGATTAATTAATCAAGTGTATAGGGAGTTATAGGTCTGAAGGTGGGTAACTATCCGTAGCAAGCAGTATAAGTAGGAGCAGATCCATAGCAGTACCCAGAAGGTGATATGTGGTACCCAGAAGAATTCATAAGGCAAGGGATTTATATGGTGAATAGCGAGAGTGTCGTGTCTACTCACGATTCCTGGCTAAATGAATTGGTTTATAAGGGATAAAGCTTCCTCCGTCCATCCATATCCTGGGGTGAAGACAGTAAGAAAGAGAAGGGCAAGGTTGATCCCGTTACTACAAGAGAAGTCTATAGCAGCAGTACCCACTCATTTGACTAAGTGATTCATTAAGCAAGTAGGGCTACCAGGTCTAGGTATTCAGGTGGGTTAGTTTGGAAAGCAAGGTAGGTGTTCCCAATTTGGTTTGCTTACCGATGGAAGTGGTTACCAACAATGGTTACACAATTCAGGTTCGATGAAGTTACTTGCATGCATCAGGTAGGTACAATGCATGTCGAGTTAGATGTTTATGCCGATTGGCGTTGGCAATAAATAGCGATGGAAATGAGCAATTAACGATGGAAATAGCGTTGGCAAGGGCAGATATACACATGAAACTTTCTGTTTACCTGCCCAGCTCGTTCTATCCGACTACCCAAGTACAACATGCCATACGCATTTCCTCTTGCCCCTTTCTGTCAGCCCGAAACAGACTACACTGGTACGGGGGGCCCCGATGCTAAACATTATCTCAGCAGCTTAGAGCTTGGTTACACAAATGATGTTATTCGATGAGGGATGATGATTGCTACCGCGAAGCAATGATCGCTACCGCTTGCCCCATTATTTGGATCGCTACCGCTCGATACAACATCATACGCCCCGCATTAGGAACGATACCGCTCGATACCCGCGATCACACGGATTTACATAGCGACGAGAAAGACACCGGTGCACGCTGCTACGATACACATTTTGCGATTCCCAATAGCCACACGTATCCCCACGAACATAGCGAATTTGACCATCTACGTTCTTATTCTTACTTATTCCGACGCGGTGGACAGTGAATCGTCCGCCCGTTGTACCGTCCCCCTGAATACGCGATCAATCGAATCAATGAGTTACTATCTGGTCGGTGCCACCTCTCTCTTACAGGCACTTCCTTCCTAGCGTGAATGAACTATGTTTCTGGGGATGATTCCAAACAGGTGCCATCGTAAGTAACGCATTCTGAATCAAACCGAGTCACTTCAGCTCCGTAGGGTGAGTTGGAGGTTCGAGGGTCGAGATCGAGGCGGGGAGGTACTCGAAATATATACTATAACCATATGGAGCCTTGGTAATGTGGTTACCTGAGTGGGCTAGATGGAGGGAATGAACATGCGTTATATATGATTATTAACTGCTTTAAGTTAATATTACATTCAGAAATAGCCCCACATAGCAGAGATACATAGCTCCCCTACCAGCCAGACATAGAAGATCTCCCACCACGTAGCACCAGCCCCACAGCCCACATTGCAGCAGCCATACGCAACAGGCAGAGAGGGAGGGACAACATAGCTGATTTACACGGAGACCACCCGACATAGCCAGTAATAGCTACCGGGCATAGCCAGTTGTAATTGCTTCAAGGTGCGGTCATTGTCTAGAGACGGGAGGCCTAGCCGCCTTGACAGTCAGAGCTAGATAGCTCCTATTCAGATCCGTAGACTGTCAGAAATATGTATAAGCAATATATGCCTGGTATGCTATCTGTTTCTGTGAGCTATGGGAGTAAGGCTATGATAGAAAGAGGTAAGGGTAAGAGGTAAGAGGGCCTTCCGTAGGTTCTTTGTAGAGGTCGAGAGAGAGGTTGCGTCAATGTAATGTAGAGGTTCGAAGAATAGGTTCTAGGTTCAATTTGTTTGTATGACCGTCCCAAACCAAATAGCCGCCTAGTCCATAAACCCACCAGTCCAGCAATGACTGTTTCCATCCCAGCTAGGAATCGAGATGCGTGGGGAATATATAGGGTTTTATTGCTTGCTCTTCCCGTTCCGTCAAGCGCTTTATTGAGACGAAGGGAGCCGGCGCTTGTAAGGTGGTTCTGGGTTTCATTCAACCCGATCCTGTGAGATCTGGTCCGGATAGATCTTGTTCTGTAAGGTCCGGTGAATCAAAGTCAGAATACAAATCCAAATATCGATCATAGGCATTAGCCGCCGTAGAAGAGGCACTAGTAGTAGCAGCAGCCGCACCCGGCTATGGTACAGGCTATCATTAGCGGGAAGAACTGGCATCACTAGTAGCAGGTTAGGAGCAAATGACCGTTACCCGGACCCAACGACGATAATTCCATCTCTTCTCCATGCGGTTCTACTCTAGTTGGTTTCCCATGCGGTGGTTCACTATGTGGTGGTTGTTCCCCGTACGGTGGTTCTCTATCTATTAGGTAGTGATCTCCATCCATTGGTGCTGGTGAAAGGGCTGGATCAATTGGTTCTTCTATTCCTTCGTGTTATCGTGTCTATGCTATTTATCGTGTCTATTTTAGGCCTTCGTTCATTAGAGCTTAACGCACGCTATAGATCGGTACCTTATCTTCGGAAGAAAGAGAATGTCTATCAGCAAGCCTAGTTAGTGCTGGGGTGCACCTAAGGGTGCCCCAGTACGTACCTTACCGTTTCTTCGGTAACTCATTCATGGTTCGGTATGATCGGGTAGCTGCAACTTCTCGGGTTACCTTAGCTGCGCACGTACGAGCTTCTCGGGTGACTAATAGGGAGGGTCCTTCGTTCATTCCCTAGTGTACTTATCTCCCCACCTTGAGCTAATAGGGGCCTTACCTTGAGCTAATTCGTTCATTCCCTCTTCGTTCATTCCTTCGTTCATTCCATTCAAATGCCTCAATATGAGCTAATAATAGATCGGTAACTCTCTCGTAATACTCCTTCCTACGCCCATTAGCGCATTAGCCCAAACGTGTCTTCCTTCACTAGGCGAATACACCGAACCAAGACCAATGGCCACCATCCGGAGTCATCCTTACACTCAATAAAATACCGAACCAAGACCAATAGTCGGAGTTGGATCAGAGTTTAGATATCAGAGTTTAGGAGATCAACTTTTCATAATGATGGGTCAATATCTGAATGGAGGTCCGGCTTCGCCTTCCTGCCATCTATAGTATTTATGTTATTTCCATACACTCATACTAACACACCGAACAAGCCCTTTGGCAACCCCCCGGATTCCTCGTTCCACACCACGTTCTGTTAGCTGTGATGGAGATGATCGTATCCATTCGTTCTGTGACTGACCACGTTCATTCCTTGACTGAAGTATTAGTCTCTCCTACTGGATGGAAAGACCCCGAAGCACGGGACTGACTGAAACAAGAGTCTTTCCGTCCAGTTACCAATGCTATTCCATTCATGATATACAGTCGATCGTAGCTTAGCGATAGCAGTTGGTCGGGCGGGAGATAGCTTAGCGCTTAGCGATAGGGTCGTAGGAGATAGCTTAACGAGAGATAGCATTTACTAGTGGCGAATTGGATAAACATCATTCGCATGATGCGGACCATTCCCAACTTCCTTCTGTGGCTCCAACTTCATGATTTCCCGTTCCAACTTCCTTCATTCTCCCACCTCGCTCGCCTGAGTAGGGTGCATATTTAGCTTTTATATATGTAATTACGATGCGGGAAACCGTTTCAACCTGGCCCCTCGCGCGCACACACGAACTCATACTTCTTAGGTCGTTCGATATTACCTTCCTGAACTGCTTTAACTCGGCGATTTGACAATCGACAAACTCGAGTTCGGGAACCCATCTGGATCATACTGTCAGAATCTGTACAACCCCAATTATTCTCTTTTTCAAGATGAAGAGCCGAGGATGAAGCCAAGGCCGATGCCGAACACGAAGCCGCCTCATAGGGAGGGGATAAAGGTTTTTAGCGGGGATGAAAGGTTGGTGATTTTGCCAATGAACACTGCTTGCTCACAAGCCAATATCTACAGATATAAAGTTGAATGGCGGTCTCCAATCACATGCTTAGGGGCAAGGTCATGTCCGAGATAGGATGCCATACCCAGTAAAGGTTTTTTCCTGTGGGCACCTTCATCTTCAAGTCAAGGTGCGGAGCGGAAAAGCTTATCAGATGCATTTGTTATTATATATAACCCGTCGTTGGCATGGGTCATAGTCTCCATGGTTGGAGAGTCTTACTGGCACTATACTTGTTAGAGAACCAATTGAGATCAATTATTTGATCAATTCTTCGATCGCGTAATTACGTATATAATGAGGCATTTGAATGGAATGAACGA
>Ga0115844_100407_pt1 | contig 12195 bp, 15 predicted proteins | sample InSIn1gowninarea_FD_83858 | JGI IMG/M metagenome (GOLD analysis project Ga0115844, IMG submission 83858) | reverse complement strand
CGTGGTGGCCCGGTTCAAGGCCAGTGGTCCAGGCTGGCAGACCCGGATGAACCGTGCCTTGCGTGAGGCGGCCGGGCTGTAACCAGAAGGCGGAAAGCCCTCAGGCTCAACGAACGACAGTGAGAAGTGCGCACTTATGCAAACCTGCGGTTTGCGTGCGGTCTCCCGGGGAGAAGCGCCCCCCGCCGACAGCGACCCCGGTCCTCGCGATGCGAGGAGGCAGGAGGCTCGCCCGGCACCCACCCCGGCCACCCTGCGCGGTTGGATCACGTCCAGGCGCCCGGCCCTGTGGCGGCGCGGCCGCGCCGGCCCTCGTCCTCGCCTGCCTCGCCGCGCGCTGCCATGCGCGAGCCCGGCCCCTGCGGCACCCGAAGAGCGCTCGGTGGCGGGCCCGAGCCCTACAGTCCCGTGGCGGCCTTGCGCTTTGCGTCGCGCAGGCCGTCGAGCAGCAGCAGCGCGGTTCCGGTGACGACAGCCACATCGGCCAGGTTGAAGGCGGGCCAGTGGTAGGCGGCCAGATGCAGGTCGAGGAAGTCTGTCACCGCCCCGTGCCGCGCCCGGTCGAGGATGTTGGACAGCGCGCCGCCGATCACCAGGCCGAGAGCCAGGCTCAGCACCCGGCCGTGCCCCCGCCACAGCCAAGCCAGCAGGACCGCCACGATGGTGACGCCCAAGGCCGCCAGCGCCCACCAGGGCGCCACGCCGCCCAGCATCCCGAAGCTGACGCCCTCGTTGCGCACAAGCACGAGGTTGAGCACCGGCAAGACCTCAACGCCTTGCGCCAGGGCCGTGGAGCCCAGAGCCAACGCCTTGGTGCTCTGGTCGAGCGCGAAGACCGCCGCCGCGCAGCCCAGGCCGATGAGGCGACCGTTCACCGGGCCTCGCGCAGATCGGCCCGCGCGTCCCGGATGATCGACCAGGAGGAGTGCAGGAACAGGCCCGCGATCACCAGCGCGACCACGAGGTCGGGCCAGACCGTGCCGGTCCAGGTCACAAGCCCCGCCGCGACCACGACCGCAGCGTTGCCGATGGCGTCGTTGCGGGAAAACAGCCAGACCGCCCGCACGTTGGCGTCCCCCGTCCGGTGCGGGATCAAGACGGCGGCGGCCAGGACGTTCACGACCAGGGCCACGATTCCGAACAGGCCCATCAGCTCGGCCTCGGGCGGCAACTGGACGATCATGCGGTAGATGGTGGAAGCGACGACGCCCAAGCCGAGCAGCCCCAGGAAGAGGCCCTGGATGAGCGCGGAGCGGGCCCGCCACAGCAGGCTCCAGCCGATGGCCAGGAGACCTAGGAAGGTGATGAGTCCGTCGCCCAGGAAGTCGAGCGCGTCGGCCTTGAGCGCCTGGGAGCCTGCGAGGAAGCCGCCGACGATCTCGACCAGGCCGTAACCCACGTTCAGGGCCACCACGATCCAGAGCGCCCGCTTGTAGGCGGGGGTGATGTGAGAGAGGTCCTTGGGCAGCTCGTCGTCGTCACTGGCCTCGGAGGCCCTGGGGGCGTCCAGGCGGTCGAGCTGGTAGCCGATCTCGGTCACGGCCCGCTCCACCTCCGCCAGCCGCCCGGGCTGGGTCCGCAGGGTCATGATCTGGGTGGCGGTCGAGACCTTCACGTCCTCGACGCCCACGCCGCGCGCCGCCTTCTCGATCTTGGCGGCGCAAGAGGCGCAGTCCATGCCGGTGACGCGGTAGCGGATCGGCTCGGCGGTGCTGATGGAATCTGTCGCGCTCATGGCCCATGTTCCCGTGACGTGACCGGCGAAATATCACTGGCGGCTGATATGTCAAATGACACCGACCTGCAAGAACAGGTGACGCCCGGGACCGTGGCGGACCGCGCGAAGCTCTTTCGGGGCCTCGCGGACCCGTCACGCCTGGCGATCCTGGAGGCCCTGCGGCCGGGGCCGCTGTCGGTGGGCCAGATCGTGGCCGCGACCGGCCTGAGCCAGCCGAATGCCTCGAACCATCTGCGCTGCCTGAGCGAGTGCGGGCTGGTCGCGGGCGAGGCGCGCGGGCGCTTCGTGGACTACCGCCTGGCCGACCTCCGCATCGACGAGCTGCTGGCCTTGGCGACTGAGCTACTGGACGGCCCGGCTCGGGGCGTTGATGCGTGCAAGAGCTATCGCCCCAGCCCATAGGCGCGCCAATCGTGATTTACGCACAGCCTGGCGCGCTGTGGCGGATCAGGGACTTGCCCTGTGCAGAATTCACGCGCGAAAGGCTGACTACGGAGATGTCCTTGTCCAGCTCGTGCCAACGCAGTCCGCGTCCGGCACGCCTCACCCTCCTCCCCACAGCCGCCACCTGCCCTGACGCACAGGAGGCGTAGGCAGCAGCCCGGCAATTCGGCTTTCGGCTCGGTCCAAGCGGGTGCGCAGGTCGTCGATGGTGGCTTGCATCTGCTCGCGCTCCCGATTGCGCTCCTCCCGCTCGCGGTCGCGCTCGCGTTCGGCCATCTCAAGCTGTATCCGCAGGGTTCCGTCCAGTTCGCTCTCGGGTTGCGTCGCGTTCGATGTTGTTGGTTGCGGAACAGGTGCGGGGAACACCCGGTAGAGCTCCGCCGGGTCGATCTGGTAGCTACCATCCTCGCACCGAGTGGCCGATAGCCTTCCCTCCTTTATGGCGCGACTGAGGGTGGACTTTGACCGATTCACCTCTTTTGCGGCCGCAGAAAGAGACAGTTGCACGGGGTTCCTCATGGGGTTGCGCAGCGCGTCATGGGCCGGGTTGCGGTGCGTTCGCGCAACCCCTGCTTCGCTCTTACACCCTCCCGACCTTGGCGCAGAAGTCGCTGAACAGCTTTTCGATGTTGACGGCATTACGGGCGATGCCGCGTTCCTTGAGGAAGCGGCGGAAGTTGGCAGCGATGAGGCTGTCGTCCATGTTGCAGCCCGCCGCACGCTTGAGGTCGCGCCAGCGGGGGCTGTAGGCGATGCCGCCGGTTTCGGGGAACTCGGCCGCAACACCCTCGGCCGTGCCGTCCCGGCGCACCCTCCGGCCGATCTGCGAGGCAGACAGTTCGCGCTTGGCCTCGGATGGATCGTCCTTCACGGCCCAGGCAATCTCGATGCTAGCGACGGTGCGGCCGACCTTGCGAGGGGTGGCGGTCAGGGTCAGCCGGGAAAGCTGATTGATCTCGGCAATCGCGGGCTGGATCGCCCGGCTGTTGAAATGCGAGAACCGTTCCAGCTTGCCCGGCTCTACCCCGAGAACGGACCGCAACTCGGCCACGGTGAAGGTCTTGCTGGCAACCTGATCCAGCTTGGCCAGACTGGCGATGTGCTGGAACAGCAGCAGCGAGTACTTGCTGCCCAGGTGAAATACCGTCTGGCGATCAAGGATCGCCCAGTGGTTCGAGGCCGCGGCAGCACGGGTGAACATCCGTGAGAAATACCAGCTGATCACCAGGTCGCCGGACAGTTCGTCGCGGTAGTCCACCTCGGCAATGTCGAGCAGCCCCCCGATGGTCAGGCGCTTCTTCTCGGTGTCATCGTGGATCAGCACGGCCGCCTGCAACTCCGCGAACAGCGGAGCGAGACTGGCGCGATCGTGGTTGCGCAACCCCTCGACCCCGCGCACCTCGGACAGCCGGACGCGATGCTCCACGTCCTCGCCCATCCTGCCGCCTGCCTTGGCGATGAGCAGGTGCATCAGCTTGAGTGCCGCCAGACCCGGCGGATTCTGCATGTAGGTGCCGCGCGCCACCTCGGCGGGCAGCACGGTCCTGGACTGGTCGTAGGCCCGATCAGCGGCCACTTGGACGGTCTTTCCCATAGGACACATAGCACAGCCACCCACTGTGGCCTGTCAATGGGCAGTTCCGGCCCCATTTGTGGCCTATGCGGCCCCATTTGTGGCCTATGCGGCCCCATTTGTGGCCGATAGACGCACAACCTATTGTATTCAAATGCTTTTTCACACCTGAACTATAAGAACATTAGAACAAGAAGGGCGCACAGCGCCTTCCAGCCCCCAAACCTTAGAGACAGAAGGCACCGAACCAGCCCACCACCTGTGGTGCGGTGGGATCTGCAATGAGCAGAGCCGGTGGTAAGGACAGCGCCCAACCTTGCGCCACAGGCCCGGAGCGGCCTGCTGGCGGGCCTCTGAGGTGCCCGGGCGTCCAAGTGCTGAGAAACTGATCGAGCGCCGCCAGCAGGCCGCTCCGCGCGCCTGTGGCCCTGCGAGGCGAGGCCGGCAGCAAGGATTGCGCTCCATAGCTCTTTTTTGGGGTGCGTTGTCACGGTCCATTTCCTGCTACGCACCCCCCTCTCGCTCGGCTCGTCCTCTTCGGCGACCTCCTCAGGCGGCTCGATCGCGTCACCGCCGCAAGCCCAGGACAGGGAGCAGGAAGAACCGCTGTGCAGGTCGCCGGAGGAGGTACGGCAGAGGGCAATCAGGGCCGAGAACCGGGCGTGTAAACATTCCACAGTTCCTGCCACTTCCACCCTCCTCTCACGAGCCTCTGCCTGATGAGGAGGAACCCTTGATGCCTGCTCCTGTTTATGTATATACAGTAACCTATGCTGATGATCGTCTGGGATGAGCCGAAGCGGCAAACGAACCTCGCCAAGCACGGCCTAGACTTTGCCGATCTGGACGAGGGGTTCTTCCTGGCTTCCCTTGTCATCCCGGCCAAGGACGGTCGGCATATGGCCATAGGCCGCTTGGGCGACGGCACCATCGCCGTGGTGTTCGCCACCCTGGGCACCGAAGGGGTTTCGGTGATCTCGATGCGGCCTGCCAGCGAACGGGAAAGGAGCCTGCTATGACCGGACAGCACCTGACCGAAGACGAGATCCAGCGCATGATCGCCAGCGATCCCGACGCTCCTGAAGCCACCGAGGATCAGCTCGCCCAGGCACGGCCGTTCGCCGAGGTCTTTCCGGCGTTGGCCGAGGCCATGCGCAAGAATGCCGGGGGGCGTCCGAAAGCGGACAACCCGAAGGTCGCCGTATCCCTGCGTCTGGACCAGGACGTGGTGGCCCGGTTCAAGGCCAGTGGTCCAGGCTGGCAGACCCGGATGAACCGTGCCTTGCGTGAGGCGGCCGGGCTGTAACCAGAAGGCGGAAAGCCCTCAGGCTCAACGAACGACAGTGAGAAGGGCGCACTTATGCAAACCTGCGGTTTGCGTGCGGTTTCCCCGGGGAGCGAGCGCCCCGCTGCCCCTGCCGGCAGCGCACCCCATTCCTCGTCCATCTCCTCTGCTACCTGCTAGGAGCCGAGGATAGTTGCCGAAATAGGCAAGTCCCCCACTAGCCCCTTTAAGCTTATTAGAGAACCTGTTATGAGCTTGCCACCTCGAACGGTGTCTCTAACTGTTTGTAAAATTTGTACAATCTTAATTAATGATGAATGTTGGAGATAGTAGCTTGATGCGCAATCCCGTTGCTAAAGGACATTTCAAAGCACTTGACGGTGCACGGGGAATAGCTGCCTTAGCCGTTATGCTCTACCACGTCAGCTCGGCTGCGGGCAGCGGCACGTGGCTTTCCGGCGCGTTCCTAGCTGTTGACTTCTTTTTCCTCCTGAGTGGCTTTGTCGTTGCACGGTCCTACGAGGAGCGCCTTCGGAACGGAGGAATGACCCTGCGTTCCTTTGTTTGGACGCGCGTCGCTCGGCTTTACCCACTTTATATCGCCGCATCAGTGATCGGCTTAACCTATTTCGCTACTAAGATGGTGCTGGGCACCCCGGACGCACCAACTATAAAGGAACTAGCAGCTGCATTTCCTAGCACTATAGCCCTCCTGCCTCAGCCTAGTGCCATAGCTTGGGGCTTTGCAGAGTTCCCCTTCGCGCCCTCGGCGTGGTCATTGAGTTTCGAACTTTGGTTTACGATTATCTACGCCGCAACTATGCCAAAGCTCTCGACACGCGCTTTGTCGGGCATCGCTATTATCGCCTTCGCCCTTCTGTGGCAGCAAGCCTATGCAGTTGGTAGCATCGACATGGGATTTGATCGCCGCACCCTAGTAGGTGGAGGCGCCCGATTTTGGTTTTCATTTACGCTAGGCGTAATAATATATCGCTCAGGCCATCTGCTTCTTCAGCAACGTCCATTGTCGCTCGTGCTGGGAGTACCGGCCTTTGCCTTTGTGGCCTTCCCTCATGACTCAATCGGACTCGGATTAGCCTGGATCAGTCTAGTCTTCCCAGCGGCACTAATCGTCGGTGCGGCAGCAGAGTGTCGGGGTTGGACAGCTACGACACTCGACCACTTAGGTCGGCTATCCTACGCTATCTATATCCTTCATGCGCCAGTAATTCTTTTCACATTCGCCATCTTCAAGGTCGCCTTAGGGGAGGAATGGGATTCAAATCCTATTTTCCTTGCCGCCTCCACTATCGTTGTCGCACTCGCCGCATCGGCTGTCGCAACCTACTTATTCGATGAGCCATTCCGCGCTTATCTACGAAGATGGGGCTCGCGCCGGACTCAGGCGGTCAGGGTTGCTTAGAATCAAACGGCAACAAACTCTTTAATCAACTCAACAGTGGGATTTGTTTTTTATTATCAAAGAACAGAACACAGCCTAAGCCTGCGTGAAGAAGGGAAAGGCTCCCGCGCGCCCCGCCCCTGCGCACAACCGTTCCGCGCATCTGCGGCCCTGCTGCCCAACTTCCCATAACACCCGTTATCGATCAGGCAGCACCCGGGGGTTGAGCCGAAGCCGGCCGCCGGGAGGTGCGGCGCAGGGCATCACCCCTGCGCCTTGGGCCGCGAATTTCTCATAAAGGGGGCGATAGGTATTGTTGTGCTGGTAGGCCCGCAGGGCGCCGACGATCAGCGCCCATTCTTCGGGGGTCAGGCGCAAGCCCGCCCCCGGAAGACGATAGGCAAAAAAGGACGAGTTCGACGCAAGCGGGCGAGAGGTCAATGCATCCTCCGAAATACTGGTACAGCGGCCTTTGAGAAATCGGCCCCACTCATCAACTTTTGCGTTAGTAGATTGAAAAAATTGCCTCTTAAAGTTGTCTAAAAAGCTAACTATCTAAAAGGTCAGGGTTTCTTTGCGCGCTGGAGCCTTGGGGGGCTCGGTTTCGACGCCAGCCTCCTCAATGCGGCTGGGCCCGCACAGGCCTCCGGCCACACGCGCCTCAGCCCCGGCGCCAAGACCACCAGCGGCGGGGCGGAGAAGCGATCTGCCCTTGGGGAACATCGCGGCGCGCTAGCTCTTGGGCCTGCGCCTTCCACTCGTCGCGGTCCCGCTCCAGGTCTGCAATCCGCTGATCCTTGCCCTTCAGCTCCGCTTCCAGCACGGCGATGCGGATCAGATTTTCGTCAGGGAGTGGCATCCGTTGACTGTCAGTGGTGACAGCTTTGACAGTGGCAATATCAGAGCGGTCTGACAGCCACTTTGACAGGTCGACAGGGTGGATCTGCCAGCGGTTCCGGTTGTCCCGTCTAGCGGCCAAATGCCCATGTTTTATAGCATTCATGATGGTGCCGCGCGAAACCTTAGCACGGCTCGCCGCCTGCTGGGGTGTCAGCATTGGCAGTGACATGTCAGTGACAATATCAGTCAGATTGTCACATCTCGCTGTCAGTTTTGCCACCTTCGATCACATCCAGTCGGTAGCGTTCGACGGCCTGACCGTGATGGTTGACGTTGCCCCGGAACGCCCCCTCGGGCGTCACGGTGATGATCTTGGTCCGACCGCGCTTCACCCGGCGGATTGCCCCAACCTGTTCTAGTAGGTCCAAGGCACGGGCCATCTGCGCCTTATCGGTACGGGTGATCTCGCACAGGTCAGCGGCTGTCTTGCTGCACTCATAGGACTGCCAGGACAGGTGACGGCAGATTGACCAAAGGATCATGCCGGCCTCTTTGGCCTTGGTTGGCGTTGGGGCCGCTTCAAACAGGCGTTCGGTTACGGCGTCCTGATACTGGAAAGCGATGGACACGTTGCCCCCTCCAAAGAAGTCGAACTCGATCTGGTTGCTGGCGGACAGCTCTTTCAAGGTCGTGGCAGCCTGGCGGGCCTTCAGGGCGCGCTCCGGGCTGCTTTCCTGAAGGGCCTGCTGATCGGCCAGCAGGGCCGCCTGATCGTAGGCGCCACGGCGGCGCAGGGCGCGGTCAGTCAGATCGGTTAGCGGGTTCGGATTGGGGCGCTGGCGGGGCTGCGCCGCGCCGACCAGCACGGCAATCGACTGCACCGGGGCGCCATTGCGGCGCTGCGCGGCCTGGGTAGCCTTGGCAAGCTCGATGTCCTCCTGCGACACGCCCGACCGGCGCAGCTCATGGATGGTCGCTTTGGGCATCTCGCGCTCCAATAGTTGTCACTGTGACAACTAAAGTTGTTGTAGTGACAACTGTCAATCATCTTCGCGGCTAGCGTGGCAAGGCCAAAACCGCCAAAACGCTCCAGCGTATCCATGTATCCTAAGAGTGTAAGAGGCGCGGTTCCTCTCCCCATCTACCCTGCCGGTCTAGGTGGCACGGCCGCAGGCTGGGGAACAGGAAGAGTCAGGGCGCCGCCGCTGTCTGATAAGATGCCTTGGGGCCGGTTTGCGGTGCTTGTCGGCTCCGCCTCAAGGGTGGGCCGGGGTCCAATAACAGGGACCGGCCCACTCGGTCTGGATGGCGTGTAAACATTCGGCAGTTCCTGCCATGTTTTCCGCCTTCAAACGAGTAACTTGCCGAAGGGCACTCCAAGGCTCTTCTGGAAGCCTCTAAGGGCGCGCTGTGAGCCGTCTTGGATGGTTTGCCCGCTCACCCTATTTGGCCCTCTCTACGGCTCTGCGGGCGCTCTGGTGGGGCTGGCTCGACAGCTTGCAGGAAAGGAGCCTGCCATGACCGGACAGCACCTGACCGAAGACCAGATCCAGCGCATGATCGCGGCCGACCCCGACGCCCCCGAAGCCAGCGCGGACCAGCTCGCCCAGGCCCGGCCGTTCCGCGAGGTGTTTCCGGTCCTGCGGATCGCGGAGCGGCCGGCCTTGCAGTTTGCCGCGGTCGTACTGCCCGCACCCGAAGGCTGGGTGGGCTGGGGCCGGATGCGCGTCACGGCGCTGAACTATGGCCCGGTGTCGGCCGACCTTCGCCAGATCTGCCGCCAGGTGCGGTTGGGTGGGCGCATCGTCTCGATGCTGGAGGTGGCTTATTACAACGAGGCGACCCAGAGAGAGGACTGGCCGCCCCGGCCGCGGGGTGGAAACCACCGCTGCTCGGACATCAGTGAATATCGGGTTCCGGTGACGGATGCCGCTCAGCCCGGCACGGTCTCCTTCGATGTGCTGATCCGACCTGGCCGAGGACTGGCGAAGCTCGGCTACAAGGTCAGATACCGCTGGACCGACCGGCCAGCCGAGATTCTGACCGGCATGGTTCGGCCCTAGGAAGGCTGCGCAGACCCGACAAGCGGAAGTGAGAAGGGCGCACTTATGCAAACCTGCGGTTTGCGTGCGATCTCTGCTGGACAGCGAAGCTTGGCGTCTAGTGGGTGAGCTTGCGGCGTCTTAGTGTGTCCCACGCCCCATACGGTCAAACGGAGAACGCCTGATGCTGCCTGCAACACCCGACGAAGAGGAGGACGTCAGGCGGTACTACTTGTCCCAGTCCCTCGCCAAGAACCCTGAGGCCCGAGTGCTCTTCCTGCAGAAGGTCTATGCCGAGGTCATCATGGGGCATCGCCATGATGTGTGGGATCTGCACGCAAGTGATGGAAGATGGTGGATCATCACCAATCCGACCAATCTGTATTCTCAGGAACAGTTTCCCAACATGGACTATGCAGTTACGTTCCACATGGGACTGTGTCTGCGCATCCCTAGAACCGAGCAGCAGAGACAAACGGACATCAATGTGAGGCCTTTTGCCTCTGTTCTGACGAAACTGGGTGAACTGAGCGATGCAGTGGGACAGGCAAAGTCCGTATCTGATTACCAGACAGTAGGTGTCAGATGCCGCGAGGCTATGCTGGCATTCGTGAGTGCGGCTCAGGACATGGTGGAATGGGACATTAATCCTGCTCCCAAACGGGCTGATTTTCGTGCTTGGGCCGAGGTGATCTGCAATGAAGCCCTAGCTGGCTCCAGTCAGAAAGACCGCCGGCACCTCTTCAAGACCCTGCTGACCGAAGCATGGGCGTTCTCCAACTGGCTTACTCATGCCCATTCAGCGACATGGCATGACGCAGAGGCGGCGCAGACAACGGTTGAGCACGTTCTTGGGCTGGCGCTCTCCCTTCTGCTTCGCCATGCCCGCTCGGTCCCTGAGTTCTGCCCGGAATGTAGCTCTCCAGGCCTTGTTCTCCAGCATGGATACTTAGAGGAGTTTCCCGAGATCGTGGTGGAATGGCCTGCGTGCAGTGACTGTGGGTGGGTTGGCGAGCCCGCTTCGGTCGGTGAGCGGGAAGGCGACGAGGAGGAGCCGCTTATTACACGGGAAGGCGTGGAGAAGGAAGAATGTATTGTTCCAACTGTCCCGTTGATGAAACTCAGGAAATCCGGTAGCGATGTGTAACGGTGTTTTCAAATAAGGGGGAGTGGATTTGCCTAATTCAAGTGACGTAGAAGCAGAAGTTGATCATAAGTTGATTAACTTTAAAGACGAATTTTCAAAAAACATTATTGAAGTATTTGGCCTAGTATTAATGCTAGTTATTCTTTTTGTAGTTTTTGGTATAGCTGGAAGGTTCTCAGGAAATTTTACAGCGAAAATAGAGCAAGTTAGATCACTGGGAGATCCGCGAGTTATTTATCCTTTTGCTTATATATACTTTATAGCCATGACGATTGTCTTGTTTTTATCTCCAAAGTCACGGGCTCATAGATACTTCTTATCTATATGTTCTCTTTCTGCTAATGGATTATTTTTCTTTTTTTCCTTAATGGCAGCACACAGAATTTACTTTTACCAAACGTTAACTTTCGGAGTTTTTGCAATCATAATTTTATTTCTGGTTGTTCCAGTATTTGTAGATGCAGCATCTCGATATTACGAAAGTAAAGCAACTGATAGGGGAGGAAGAATAATTACTGGCATTTTTATTTTCGTCGCATCTATCGGAATACTTATATAAGCTCCCACAACCCTCGGCTGATCCCCCGCCCCTCTCTCCCCCCTTACCATAACACCCGTTATCGATCAGGCAGCACCCGGGGGTTGAGCCGAAGCCGGCCGCCGGGAGGTGCGGCGCAGGGCATCCCGCCTACGCCTTGGGCCGCGAATTTCTCATAAAGGGGGCGATAGGTATTGTTGTGCTGGTAGGCCCGCAGGGCGCCCACGATCAGCGCCCATTCTTCGGGGGTCAGGCGCAAGCCCGCCCCCGGAAGACGATAAGCAAAAAAGGACGAGTTCGACGCAAGCGGGCGAGAGGTCAATGCATCCTCCGAAATACTGGTAAAGCGGCCTTTTAAAATCGGCCCTACTCATCAACTAGTACGTTAGTAGATTAGAAATTTTTCCTCTTGAAGTTGTCTAAAAAGCTAACTGTCTAAAAGGTTAGGGTTTCTTTGCGCGCTGGAGCCTTGGGGGCTCGGTTTCGACGCCAGCCTCCTCAACGCGGCTGGGCCCGCACAGGCTTCTGGCCACGCGCCTCAGCCCCGGCGCCAGGACCACCAGCGGCGGGGCGGAGAAGCGATCTGCCCTTGGGGAACATCGCGGCGCGCCAGCTCCTGAGCCTGCGCCTTCCAGTCGTCGCGGTCTCGCTCCAGGTCTGCAATCCGCTGATCCTTGCCCTTCAGCTCCGCTTCCAGCACGGCAATGCGGATCAGGTTTTCGTTGGGAGGGAGTGGCACCTGTTGCCTATCAATAGTGACCGCTTTGACACTGGCAATGTCAAAGCGGTCTGACAGCCACTTTGACAGGTCGGCGGGGTGGATCTGCCAGCGGTTCCGATTGTCCCGTCTGGCCGGTAAATACCCATTTTTTATGGCGTTCATGATGGTGCCGCGCGAAACCTCGGCACGGTTCGCCGCCTGCTGGGGTGTCAGCATTGGCAATGACATGTCAGTGACAATATCAGTCCGATTGTCACTTCTCGCTGTCAGTCTTGCCACCTTCGATCACGTCCAGCCGGTAGCGTTCGACGGCCTGACCGTGATGGTTGACATTGCCTCGGAACGCCCCCTCGGGCGTCACGGTGATGATCTTGGTCCGACCGCGCTTCACCCGGCGGATTGCCCCAACCTGTTCTAGTAGGTCCAAGGCACGGGCCATCTGCGCCTTATCGGTACGGGTGATCT
>Ga0115844_100406_pt1 | contig 12212 bp, 9 predicted proteins | sample InSIn1gowninarea_FD_83858 | JGI IMG/M metagenome (GOLD analysis project Ga0115844, IMG submission 83858) | reverse complement strand
AAATATTTTGATGATTTCATGCTCACATGTTTGATATCCTCACACATGTACCCACAGGTGGAGGCATAAGTGATCATGTTGTTCGACGTATGTGTGCTAAAATGCTTAAACGATTGTGCTTGAATGCAAAAGAGATTGAGAGGTTAGAGGTATGTATACTTGGGTGCTTAAATGCTCATATGCTTGTATGCTCTCACATTCACATTCTTGTATGCTCTCATGATTAAATGCTTGTATGTTCTCATGCTTTGTTGATAACATACTCACATGTGTACTTGCTGTGATGATCACATGCTCACATGTCAACTTGCTCTAGTGATCACATGCTCCAATGTTTAGATACTCTGATGTTCAAATTCTTCTATGATCACATGTTTTGATGATCATATGCTCCCATGCCTACATGCTTTGACAATCACATGCCCACTTGCTTGTATGACTTCACGCTTATATGGTTTGATGCTTTGATGATTACATGCTCCTACATTTAAATGCTTTGATAATCACATGCTCACAAGCATTGATATTCACATGTTTGATATCCACACATATGTGCACACACTTGAATGCTAATATGTCTTTAGGCTTAAAGGGTTAAGTGATCATGTAGTTGGACATTTGTGCGCTCAAATGTTTTGATGATTTTTCTTGAATGCTAAGGTGAATGGGAGATTAGAGTTTTATGTACTAAGGTTTTTATATGCTTGTAGGCTTGTATGCTCTCATGATCACATGCTTGTATGCTGTCATGCTTTGTTGATAACCTTCTCACATTTATCATTGCTTTGATGATAACATGCCTTCATGTCTACTTGCTTTAATGATCACAGGCTCCTAAGTTCACATACTTCTCTATTCACATGTTTCGATGATCGTATACTCCCATGTCTACCTACTTTGATGATCACATGCCACTTGCCTGTATGCCTTCATGCTCATATGCTTAGACACTTTGATGATTACTGGGTCCTATGTTCAAATGCTTTGATAATCGCATACTCACAACCATTGATATTCACATGTTTGACAAATGTGCACACACTTGGATGATGAAATATCTACAAGCTTGGAGGGCTTAAGTGATCGTGTATTTCGATGTTCGTGCACTCAAATGCTTTAACGATTTTGCTTGGATATTGAGGTGATTGGGAGATTAAAGGTATGTGTACATAAGTTCTTAAATGCTCATATGCTTGTATGATCTCATGATCACATGGTTGTATGTTTTTGTGCTCAAATGCTTGTATACTATCATGCTTAAATGCTCATATTTATATTAAGTGTCACTCCTTCATAAGATTTATTTTTTAATTCACATTACACATCAACCCGTTGTTTGGAACCATATGTGCATACACTTGAATGACGATATAACTATATGCTTGAATGCTGATATGCTCCATTGGTTGGATGCTTATGCACGCACATGCTTTAATGATCATGCTTAAATCCTAAGATTATTGGATGGTGAGATGTGTATGTACTTGGATGCTTATATGCTCAAGTACTTTTTTGTTCACATGCTTTGTTAATCACATGCTCACATGTGTATTTGCTGTGATGATCACATGCTCACATGTTTACTTGCTTTAATGATCACATACTTTTATGTTCACATGCTTCAATGATCATATGTTCCCATATCAACATGTTTTAATGATCACATGCCCCCTTGCATGTACACCTTGATGCTCATATGTTTTGACACTTTTATGATTACATGCTCCTATGTTCAATCACATTGATGACCACATGCTAACATGCATTGATATTCATAGGTTTAATAGCCACACACATGTGGAAACACTTGGATGACAATATGTCTACAGGTTTGGAGGCTAAAGGGATCATGTAGTTGGACGTTCGTGCAGTCAAATGCTTTGATGATTGTAAATGCTGAGGTTTAGGTTTAGAGGTATGTGTAGTTAGGTTCTTGTATGCTCACATGCTTGTATGCTCTCATGATCAAATGCTTGTATGCTTTCACGGTCACATGCTTGTATACTCTCATACTTAAATGCTCACATGTTCAATTAAGTGTTACTTTTCCATAAGAGTTATTCATTAATTCTAATTAAGCATTAACCTTTGAATTGTATCCACATGTGCACACACTTGGATGGCAATATATCTATATACTTGTAGGCTAATGTGCTCATTGAGTTGGATGCCTGCGCACCCACGTGCTTTCGTGATCGTGCTTAAATGCTATGGTGATTGGATGGTAAAATGCATGTGTACTTTGAAGCTTACATGCTCATGTTCTTGTATGTTCACATGCTTTGTTGATAACATGCTCACATGTGTACTTGCTTTGATAATCACATGCTCACGTGTCTACTTGCTTTGGTGATCACATGCTCCTATGTTTAGATGCTTTGATGTTCAAATGCTTTGATGATCGTATACTCCCATGTCTACATACTTTAATTATCACATGCCCACTTACCTGTATGCCATGATACTCATATGTGTAGACACTTTTACGATTACATGATCGTATGTTCATATGGTTTGATGATCGCCTGCTCACATGCATTAATATTCAGATGTTTGATATCCACACATATGTGCACAAACTTGGATGATGATATGTCTATTCCCTTGGAGGCTTAAGTGATTGTGTAGTGAGACGTACATGCGATCAAATGCTTTGATGATTGTGCTTGAAGCTGAGGTGATTAGGAGATTAGAGATATGTGTACTTAGGTGCTTAAATGCTCATATGCATGCTCTCATTATCATATGTTGTTATGTTCTCATGATCACACGCTTGAATGTTCACATGCATGTATGCTCTCATGATCGCCTGCTCACATGCATTAATATTCAGATGTTTGATATCCACACATATTTGCAAAAACTTGGATGATGATATGTCTATTGCCTTGAAGGCTTAAGTGATTGTGTAGTGAGACGTACATGCGATCAAATGCTTTGATGATTGTGCTTGAAGCTAAGGTGATTGGGAGATTAAAGGTATGTGTACTTAGGTGCTTAAATGCTCATATGCATGCTCTCATGATCATATGTTGTTATGTTCTCATAATCACACGCTTGAATGTTCACATGCATGTATGCTCTCATGATCACATGCTTGTATGTTCACATGTTTTGTTGATAACTAGCCCACATGTGTACTTGCTTTGATGATAACATGCCCACATGTCTAATTGCTTTGATTATTACATGCTCCTATGTTCACAAGTTTTGATGATCACATGCTTCTATGTTCACATGATTTTATGATCATATGCTCCTATGTCTATATGATTTGATGATCACATGCCCAGTTGCCTATATGCCTTAATGCTTATATGCTTGATCACTTTTATGATTACATGCTCCTATGTTAAAATGATTTGATGATCGCATGCTCACATGAATTGATATTCACATGTTTGATATCCACACACATGTGCACACACTTGGATGATAATATGTCTATAGACTTGGAGGCTTAAGTGATCTTATAGTTGGACATTCGTGCAATCAAATGCTTTGACAATTATGCTTGAATGCTGAGGTGACTGGGAGGTTAGAGGTATGTGTAGTTTTTGTATGCTCACATGCTTGTATGCTCTCATGATCAAATGCTTGTATGCTTTTGCGGTCACATACTTGTATTCTCTCATACTTAAATGCTCACATGTTCAATTAAGTTTAACTCTTTCATATGAATTATTCATTAATACTCGTTAAGCATCAACCCATGGCAATATCAACATGTGCAAACACTTGGATGACAATATATCTATATACTTATAGGCTGATGTGCTCGTTGAGTCAGATGCCTGTGCACTCACATGCTTTCATGATCGTGCTTAAATGCTATGGTGATTGGATGGTAAGATGTATTTGTACTTTGAAGCTTACTTGCCCATGTTCTCGTATGTTCACATGCTTTGTTGATAACATGCTCACATGTGTACTTACCTTGATAATCACATGCTCACATGTCTACCTACTTTGATAATCGTGCATGCTCTTATGCTGACATGCTTGGATACTTACATTGTTGATTGTTGAAATGCTTAGATGCTCACATGTTTAAATTCTCACACGCTCACATGCTTTGATATCACATTCTCCAATGCTTACATGGCTTGATGATCACATGCCCCCATTGTAACACACCAAACACATACCAAGGTTTTAAATGCATGACATGTCTTATAAATAATCAACATTTGCTATAATGGAGAGTGTAATTAAATATCCACAAATAAACTTCAAACCATCAAGTCTTTCTTATAAAATCCATCAAACTAAAACTTTAACAATAAAATCTCCAAATACAATTCCAAATAGTTTCACGAATACTAAACTCACTATCCTAAGAAAACATTATAAAATAGTCCATCAACTAAAAATTTCACTGCTCTAATCAAAAAGGGTGGAGGAAGGAGGGTAAGCTAGAAGCTCAATAAGAGACTACATAACATGAGGATGTCTCTTAAAACAAAACAATAGTATCATTTACAAAATATAATATTTACAAGATATTTACAAATAGTTTGAACAGTAATATAATATATTCTATAAAACTGTCAGAAAGAGAATATTTAACTGTAACATTGTAATCAATAAAAAAAATAGTAACCACTTTAGTTAGCCAAAATACACTAAATAGTTATAAACAATATATTATAGTAATAAACAACTTTTCCACTTATAAAGGTCAAGGTCAATAACAATAAAACAATAGTTTGATATAAAAAACATTAAACATTAGCCAAACAAAGACATAAACCGCTAAACACTCGATGGGTGATTCTCATGGGAAACAATAACACTAACCTCAAAGAGGCAACACTAGCTCCAAAAAGCAAACAATAACATTGGCTCCGAAGAGCAAAAGATAATACTGCACCACACTACAATAACACTACATTGGCCAAAGGCCAACATTTAACCCTGTGTTGGCAAAGGTTGCAAACTGTCTAGCTAACCACTTGAAAACATTCTTACTTTATTACAATATTGTCAATAACAATCATTTATCATATAATGAATACTTTCTATAAAATATAGTTTTGAGTCATTCTTAACATATACAATTTCAAAATAACACACAAGAAATAATAAGATTCAAGTATTTGTATAAAGCATTGACAATGGTATAAGTTTTGAAACTGCATATATATATATAGACGACACACACACCTTGAGAGACGTCATGTTTTGAAGTCTACTTACCTCTAGTTGCTAAACCAAGCTTCATTTCAATTTTCCGAAACGATGTCAACTAGAACCTAATTAAGGATCAAATTACTCGATAATGGCAGGTTTCAAATAACCAAAAAGTCCTCTTACAAAACTTTTCCTTAGCCATTGTGAAGATTTCGCAATATTAAATCCAACATAGCTTTCTTATATATATCATGTCTATACCATATTTTATATAATTGTAGTGAAATCCCTAATACTACAATTTGCTATACCTGTATATATACCATTGAACACCGCCTATGGATGTCTATATAGGCTTAACTTATAAAGAATAGTGATACTACTCCACATACATATTAGGATCACTTTCAAAATCAATAAACTAATGTACGTTTATATAGATACTTCCATGATAGCCTTTTTTCCCTTGAATATATCAATATAATTTCTAAGACTTCCAAGCGACTATTAGATGATGAATCCTAAGTCAAAGATGCGTTTAATGATTCCAATAAAGCATGTATAGTTAGATGTTTAGCTTAGTAGGATATTAACTTGCTAGTTACTCTACTAGTACCATGTTATTCTATTCTTTTCAATGTAGAGAAACCCTAATTCTTTGTTCCTAAACCTTTACACGCTAAGCACTAGCTTCTTCTCTTCTTCTTTTCTTTTTTTTTCTGAATCTTGCAATCTCTCTCTACCTTTCACGTGGTTGACTTAAAAAGACCCAATATACACACACACACACACACACACCCACTAAAATAACACTCCAATTCAGTCTAGGAAGACCAATCTCACTCCAATTAGTACTCTTAAATAAATTCAGCTTTACACGTTAAATACATTTCCTACTTTGGCTGGAATTTAAAACCCACTAAAACTTATCTCTTTAGCCTCCAAGAAACCCATAAAACTTAAATAAGCTTCCAAGACTTTAATTCCCAATTAAACTAAAATTAAGGTTGTTTAGATAGGCTAGACCTCTAAAGGATTCCAATAACACTTAAACTCCTAATCCAAATAAGTTTTAATCTCTTATCATTTTCCTTAATTGATAAGGAGACTAAAAGTTATATATGAATAATCTACAAAATAACCCTCCACGTTACATCTTCTTTTATTTATTTTCTTTGTAGATATCATAATATAAAATAATAACACCTTCAAAATAAATTAAATAATTCATCAACTCCATTCTAGAAGCAATTAAATTAAATTTAAGTGAGGCGGGTGTTACACCCGTGCTCACATGCTTTGACGATCACATGCTCCCATGCTTACATGCTTTAATGATCCCACGCTCTCATGCTCAAATGCTTTGATGATCACATGTTCAATGCTCACATGCATTGATATTCACATGTTTGATATCCACACCCATGTGCGCACACTTAGATGATGATATGTCAATAGGCTTGGAGGCTTAAGTGAGTGTGTTATTAGGCATTCTCTCAAATTCTTTAATGATTGTGCTTGAATGCTGTGGTGAATAGGAGATTAGAGGTATGTGTACTTGGGTGCTTAAATGCTCATACGCTTGTATGCTCTCATGATCACATCCTTATATGCTCTTAGGCTCACATGCTTGTATACTTTCATGCTTAGATGCTCACACTTAAATTAAGTGTCATTACTTCATAATATTTATTTTTTAATTCTCATTAAGCTTTAACCCTTTGTTTGCATCCACATTTGCGCACACTTGAATGACAATATATCTATATACTTAGAGGTTGAGGTGCTCATGCAGTTGAATGCCCTTGCACTCACATGCTTTGATGATTGTGCTTAAATCCTAAGATGATTGGACAATGAGATGTATGTGTACTTGCTTTGATGAGCTCATGCTCACATGTATACTTACTTTAATGATCACATGCTCCTATGTTCACATGCTTCGATGATTGTATGCTCCCATGTCTACATGCCTTGATGATCGTATGCTCCCATGTCTACATGCTTTCACAATCACAAGCCCACATGCCTATATGCCCTTATGCTTATATGTTTGGATGCCTTGATGATTACATGCCCGTACGCTCTCATATTCTTAAATGCTTGGTTTCTCACATGTTGATCTGGTTTGAAGATTGTATGCTCTCATTCTCATATGTTTTGATCCTTACATAGTTGATTACTAACATACCCGGATGCTCACATGTTTAAATGCTCACACGCTTACATGCTTTGTTCATCACATTCTCCAATGCTAAATTGCCTTGATTACCACATGCTCCCATGCTCACTTGCTTTGACAATCACATGTTCTCATGCTCACATGCTTTAATAATCCAACGCTCCCATGCTCATATGCTTTGATGAGCCCATGCTCTCACACTCTTAAGCTGACATTCTTGTGTACTCTCATGTTTAAATGCTCACATATTCAATTATGAGTCACTCCTTTATAAAAGTTATTCATTAATTCTATATGTCTGTATCCATAAGTGCACACACTTGAATGATGATATATCTATATGTGAAGAAACAAAAGAAACTAGTAACTAGAGAAGAGAGGAATAAAATTATTGTATTATTACTTGTCTATTCCACTATGTACAACTCTGATTAAATAGAGAAATCCTAAACTTATAATAGGAATACAATAGCAAAAATAGGAAATCAAATAATCTCTAATTACTCAATTTCCTTCTCTAAATATTTCCTTCTCTAAATATTTCCTTCACCTTCACGCCTAAGATTATACCATATATAGCTTTCCACACATACCATACATAGAATCTGTCAACACTCCCCCTCAAGCTAAGGCGTAGATATCTCTCATGCCTAGCTTGTCCAGGATTCTATGGAAGTGATTAATTGTTGTCCCCTTTGTCAAGATGTCTGCGAGCTGATCTCCAGTTCTTACATATGGAGTACAAATGATGCCTTTACGCAGTTTCTCCTTGATAAAGTTTCTATCAATTTCCATTTGTTTCGTCCGATCATGTAGAACTGGATTATGAGCAATATTAATTACTGCTTTATTGTCGCAAAATAGCTTGATGGGATCCTTACTGTCATATCCAACCTCCCTCAATAATATCTTCATCCATAATATCTCACATATCCCATGGGCCATTGCTCTAAACTCAGCCTCTGCACTGGATCTTGCAACCACTGATTGTTTCTTACTCCGCCAAGTAACCAAGTTACCTCCAACAAATAGACAATATCCAGAGGTGGAGCATCGGTCTATGATTGACCCTGCCCAATCAGCATCTATATAAGCTTCTATCCTCAAGTGATCATGTCGAGAAAATAGTACTCCTTTACCCGGTGAGGATTTTAAGTAATGGAGAATTCTACGAACAGCTTTCATATGTGTCTCTCGTGGCGAATGCATAAACTGACTTACCACACTTACCGCATGAGCGATATCTGGTCTAGTGTGTGATAAGTAGATTAGTCTGCCAACTAGTCGCTGGTATCTCCCTTTGTCTACTGGGGGGCTGTTGAGGTCTTCTCCCAACTTGACATTCTGCTCTATTGGATTATCAATAGCTTTGCACCCTAACATTCCTGTTTCTTTGAGAAGATCGAGTATGTATTTCCGTTAAGAAAGAAATATTCCATGCCTTGATCTTGCCACTTCAATGCCTAGAAAATACTTCAGATTTCCCAAGTCCTTTATTTCAAATTCTTGTGCCAAGGATTGCTTTAGTCTTTGTATCTCTTCCTCATCATTTCCAGTTAGCACCATATCATCCACATAGACAATAAGAGCTGTTACTTTTCTTTGTAGTGAACGCTTAATAAATAATGTATGATCAGCCTGACTTTGATTGTAGCCAAATTTCTACATAGCTCGGGAAAACCTTTCAAACCATGCTCTAGGAGATTGTCTCAGTCCATACAAGGCTTTCTTTAATTTGCACACTTTACCATTAGAAGCTGGTAGCTTAAGGCCAAGAGGGAGTTCCATGTATACTTCTTCTTCAAGATCTCCATGGAGGAAAGCATTCTTTACATCCAATTGGTGTAAAGGCCAATCTTGATTTGCTGCCAATGAGATAAGAACTCGTATAGAGTTCATCTTTACTACTAGTGCGAATGTCTCCTTATAATCAATCCCATAGTTTGTGTTAAACCTTTTGCAACCAATCTAGCTTTGTATCTTTCCATTGACCCATTTGCTTTATGCTTAATTGTAAACACCCACTTGCATCCAATTGCCCTTTTTCCATTCGGTAAGTCAACAAAATCCCATGTGTCATTTTTCTTAAGAGCTCTCATCTCTTTTTGCATCACTTCTTTCCATTTTGGATCTCCTAATGCCTCCTGGAAGGTTTGAGGGATAGACATAGAAGATAACTTGGATAGGAAAGAATGAAATGCAGGTGAGATATGTTGATACGAAAGAAAATTTGATATGGGATGATGAGTGCATGATCTAACTCCTTTGCGTTGTGCAAATAGGAAGATCAATATCATTTATGGTGGGTTTAGAGAGAACAGGAGCAAAATTACCTAAGTCGGGTTCAGATGATTGCTCGGGAGCTTTAGGAGTAGTCTTACTTTTCTGGCGCCTTGAATAGACCCTTAGTTCTTTCACAGGTGTCTCATCCAGCTTATCATCAGTGGATGACAACTCATTATTAGCCTCTTGCACTTCAACATCAATGAAATCAGTTTTCAAGTCAACATTAGTTGAGGTACTAGGAATAGGTAATGACACAGAAAACTCCTCATCACCATTATACTCCCCCTGAGGAGGAGTTTGAGGTGAGAAGTAAAACTAAGTCTCAAAGAAGGTTACATCCATTGACACAAGTGTTTTCGAGAAGGAGGGTGATAACATTTATATCCCTTTTGAGTAGGAGAGTAACCTATAAAGACACATTTGAGGGCACAAGGGTCTAATTTACTACTAGATTGACCATGAAGATGGACAAAGCAAATACACCCAAAAACACGAGGAGGGATGATAAAATTAGAGGATGATACAGATGAAAAAAGTACCTCAAGTGGTCTCTTGAAGTCAAGGACGCAAGATGGCGTTCTATTGATGAGATAAGTTGCAGTGAGCAAGGCATCTCCCCAGTAGGACTTTGGAACACTGGCAGTAAGGAGAAGAGCCCGTGTGACTTCTAGGAGATGTCGATTTTGTCTTTCAACAACCCCATTTTGTTGAGGGGTACAGGCACAAGTGGTTTGATGAATAATACCATGTGTATGAAGATATTTTTGAAGAGTACCAGACATATATTCCCCCCCATTTTCTGAACGAATTGTTTTTATTGAGGTGTTGAATTGTGTTTGAACCATTTTGTGAAACAGTTGAAAGACAGTAAAAACATCACTTTTGTCTTTTAACAAATATACCCATGTAGTTCGTGAAAAATCATCAATAAAGGAAATAAACCAACGACACCCATTTAAAGAAACAACCCTAGAGGGCCCCCAAACATCAGTATGAATAAGTGAAAAAGGTGCAAAACTTTTATTACTACTAAGAGGAAAAGACACTCGATGGTGTTTAGCTAGTTCACATGTCTCACATTGAAATATGGAAACGTTATTATGCTGAAATAAAGAAGGAAACAATTTTTGTAACAATGTAAAAGAGGGATGTCCTAGTCTCTGATGCCATAACCAAATCTGAGCTGCTGAGTCATCTAATTGCACTGTATGATAAGCCTTTTTGAGCCATCCTTGTGCTTTGGGCTGTTTGTCCAGCTAGTAGAGACCATCCTTAAGGCTACCACTGCCAATCATCCGCCCCATGGTTAGGTCCTGAAAACAACAGTAGGATGAGTAAAAAATGGCTCTGCAATTTAACTTAGGGGTTATACGAGTAATAGATAATAAATTTGCTGCCAGATTAGGAACATGAAGCACAGAGGATAAAGGCATGGATGGAGTCACAACAATTGAACCTTTACCATAGATAGGTGATAAAGAACCATTGGCTACTCTAATTTTGTCCTTGCTGGAACAGAGGTTATAGAAGGAAAAAGATGAGGATTTACCAGTCATATGATCTATAGTTCCCAAGTCAATTACCCAAGGATCATCATACTCCGTTGACGATGCATTAAAGGTTGTAGCTAAATTATCTTAATGGGCAAAGGATGAGGATGTATCAGTAAGTGTTTCCAATCGAGCCATAAACTGACGCAACTGTGCTAACTCCTCAGCGTTAAGTGCCCTTTCATGATTAGGAGCTGGAGTAGGTGCTAGAGGTATGTCCTCTGTGGAAGTAGTGTGATTTGCACGTGGACGAGAGAATCCACTAGAACGGCCCCCTCGCCCTCTTGTAGGACGGACATGGAGCCTCCAACATGTCTCCCGAGTATGGCGTGGCCTATTACAATGATCACAAAATAATTTGTCATTGTCATCTAAAGCATTCTCATTCCAATGACCTTTGTCCCGATTCTTAGAATCTCCTTTGGCAGCACATTGAAAAGTAGTGGCTAGTGCAGATTGTTCTGGAGTAAATGAATATAACATGACACCCCGACGACTTTCTTCATTCTGAACATATGAGAACACCTCTTTGATTGAGGGAAGAGGATCCTTTCCTAAGATTTGGACTCGAACTTGATCATATTCAGCTCGTAGTCCTCCCAAGAATTCATAAATACGTTCATCTTCAACAAATTTTTGAAAGTCTATCGCATCTTGTGTACATTTAGCTTTGAAAGTTTGATAGTGATCTAATTCTTGCCACAAACCACGAAGGTTATGGTAGTAAGTTGCAACAGACCAATCACCCTGCGAAGTCGCTTGAATACGACGCTTCAAATCATAAACTTGTGCTTTATTTCCCATTTTGGAGTAGGTTTGAGCTGCTGCATCCCAAATCTCCTTTGCAGTACAAAGAAATAAATATCCCTGACTAATCTCTGGTTTCATAGAATGCACCAACCAAGACATGACTGTAGAGTTCTCTGCCTCCCATCTGTCATATGTGGGATCAGTCTCCAAGGGCTCTGTGATTTTTACATTCAAATGGGTCAATGGAAAGATACAAAGCTAGATTGGTTGCAAAAGGTTTAACACAAACTATGGGATTGATTATAAGGAGA
>Ga0115844_100405_pt1 | contig 12214 bp, 11 predicted proteins | sample InSIn1gowninarea_FD_83858 | JGI IMG/M metagenome (GOLD analysis project Ga0115844, IMG submission 83858) | reverse complement strand
GAGATAGCTTTAAAAAATGATCTCAGGTTTTCTACTATTGATAAATATATAAACGTCTTTCACATTCGCATGCACTAATTCCGCAATTGTTTCTCCATCTAAATGTTCTTCACCTATTTCAAATGTATTTACTGAATAATTAATCTTAGCTCTATCAAGCATTCTCATTGCATTGGTTTTCTTATGTTTCAATGTAACACCTCATTTATCTTCTTTATATATCTAATTTTACTACTCTTTGTGACAAATAAAAAATAGAGTAAGATAGAAACCTTTAGATTTCACTTTCTTACTCTGATTTTACATTACATTTTTATTTAACTTAATTTGCAGAAATTATCTCAACTTTACCCACTTTATTAATTGTTATATCTTCAGCTTTTTTGTTTTCTGGATACGCTTCAAAAGTGATGGCTTGATTAGTTTCATTCAAACGCTCTAACTTTACAGGCTGTTTATAATTTTGTTGGATATAATTTTCAACTATCGTTTTACATTCCTCTGTTGAGTATAAATATTTTTCTTGAGCTTTCTCAGTCAACCTATAATTAACGTTTTGATTTTGACGAATATCTGCTTTGTGTTGCGTTTGATTTTTCTCAGAAGCTTCGGCGGTGTGATTGCTGTTTATATTTAATATATTTTTAGTTTCGACAATACTTCCGACTTTTGAAAAAGTAGAAATTGTTCGATGTACCTTAGCTAAGGCATTTTGATTCGTTGCGATAAATAATAGAAATGCCAAACAAATTGATAAAATGATAGCTACCACACTTAACAATATATTTTTTAAATTCATCTCCTTACCCACACTTCTCTTTGAATTTTTTTATATCTTAACATACAAATATAGATAAAATAATTCAGTAGAATGCAATTTAAAATAATTGTAATCTTTGTAACAGTTATATTACCTAACGACTTTTTATTGTTACATTTCTATTATATAAAACTTATTTAATCACATCTGCTACGATTTAACTTTAACTTTTTCTCTATGAAAATAATTACTACCCCAAATAACATTACAATAATAGACATATATAAAGGAAATTCAATATTAACATCAAATAACAAGCCTGCTACCAATGGGCCTAAAAAATTACCCATACTTGTAAATGTAGAATTAAGTCCTCCAGCAAAACCTTGTCGATTACCCGCTATATTTGAATAATAATTAGTTAGCGCTGGGCGAATTAGATCAAATCCAATAAAGACAATAAAACTAATTAACATAATTGACCAGTAACTATGAGCGATTATAAGACTAAATATAACAATGACAGAATATAATAATGCCCAAGTAATAAATGTAAGTTCAGTGGTATATCTCATGAATTTATCAAAAAAGAAAATTTGGAATACTGCTCCCGCAACACCACCACCTACAATAGCAATTGAAATATCGCCAGGTGCGTAGTTTGCTTTCGCTGAAGTATATAGAGAAAATAACGTCTCAAAAGAAGACAAACCAAAAGCAAGTACAAACGTTAAGATAATTGGAGTAATAAAAACACCCCATTGAATTTTAGAAAGTTCTTTAGTTTCAAAGTGAATATGATGACTTTCCCCTGTATTTTGCGGTTGGCGAATCAATATTACAGATATAACAAACGCAATAACACCTAATGCACCTGCAAAATAAAATGGAAGACGATGTGATATTTCTGCTAAAAAACCACCAATTCCTGGTCCTAAAATAAAACCAGAGTTAATAATTGCAGACATATAACCAAAATTTTTCGCTTTATCTTTAGCTATAGAAATATCTGCAATCATTCCTGTTACACCAGGCATGACCATCCCTGCACTAAAACCACCAAGTATTCTTGATACTATTAGAAGTATAAAAGAATGACTCATAGCAAATAAGAATTCAGAGATTGTAAAAAATACTAATCCTAAACAAATAATTAATTTTTTACCCAATTTATCAGCTAAACTTCCTCCAAAAGGAGAAATAATCATTTGAGATAATGAGAAAATAGCTACTAAAATTCCTAAATCGCTTCCTTTTAATCCTAAATCTTTCAAATATACTGGAAGAACAGGAATAACAAGGCCAATTCCAACGAATATTAAAAATATATTAAAATATAATGTAAATAATTGTTTTTTCATGAAGACCACCTCTCTTTTATCTATAATTAAATACGCTTAATGAAATTCATCTAATTCATATTCTGAGAAAAGTTAAAAATTCTAAATTTTTCATCTTTCATTTAGATACTATTATATATTATTTTTTATTTTAAAATATACTATCTTACTTAATAGTTTATTCAAAGTATTTTAAATTTATGTTATATATAATTAAATTATCCTAATTATAAAAATGAAGACAATAAGATGCCCAAAAACGGACAACACTCTCTTCTTGTTTTAGAACATGGAGAAGATATTATAAAAGAGGTTACTCACTTTGCTCAACATTAACATATTAAATTTGATTCAGTGAGTGGTATCGGAGCTTGTGATGAGATCGTGTTAAACTATTATAATTTGGAAACAAATGAATATGAAAAAAAGAAATAAATGAAACATTAGAATGAACAAGTTTATTAGGGAATATTTCTCGTATTGATAATTAACCATTTGCACATTTACATAGTACATTGGTTCTCAATATTTTGAGACGTTAAGTGGACATTTAACAAAAGCTGTGGTTTCAACAACAAGTGAAATCTTCATTACGATGACTGATTGTGATATCAATCGAACGTTTGACTCGTAGACTAGACTCAACTGATTAAAATCGTAAAATTTCTCTTTCAATCAAGATTAGACACCTCAATTCAACCGCTTCATTACAATATGTTATCACTTTTATTTAACATCATTGAGATTCTTTTCTTACAGATTACACATCTATTTTACAATTATTAATGCTTCTCTAACTTTAATTATTCTACCTTCTTTTTTCTTGATTACTTCGACTTTAACCTTTACTATAATAATTCAACTAAATCGTTAGAAAGTAGTGCATATTATGACTTCACGTTATATTGCAAGAATCTATTTTATTATTCTTTTTGTAATATCATTATTTGAAACGCGTGTATTTAACTTTGTAAGCTTAAATTTATTTTTAGCTTACATTCCACTTGAATTATGTTTCTTATTAGATTTATTTAAACCTAGAAAAAAGTTTGAATGGCCTATATTTATTATTTTTGCTCTTATTTTTATTTTATTAGTGCCCAATACATTTTACATGGTTACTGATCTTATTCATCTCAATCAGTTTACATTTGATTTTTACGTCCAACTTAATTTAATAGAATGGTTATACTTTACTTTCTTACTGCTAAGTGTATTTTTTGCGATTTATTGCATGGCTCTCATATTTGTTCATTTATCTCATTTCACTTCAAAGCTATGGTTAAATCGATGTTTATTAATAGCACTTATGTTTTTAAATGGTTTAGGAATATTTATGGGTAGATTTTTGAGATTTCATACTGTTCATTTAATTACCCGTCCATTTACTATTATCACAGAAGTCATTAGTGCCTTAAATGGTAGTAGTTTAATATTTATTTCATTAATGATGCTACTTCAATTTGTCATTTTATTATTCATTAAAGGGATAAGAATGGCACATTGATATATTTCTATTTAATACAGTCTATTCATGTAGAAAAATTTTATAAGACGTTTAGTTATGTATTTAAAAAAGCTAGGGGTGGGAGCATGAACTCAATTTGAACTCTGTTTCCTTTCCCTAGCTCTTTTTTTATATATTTTTAAATATTGTCATCATATGTTCGCGCGCAACTTTATGATCTACAATTGATTCAGGATAATCTTTACCTAATTGTATTCATTTTTTTACTAATTGTGTTTGATGTTGAAATGGGTGATGTAAGAATTTTGCGGGCACATTATCGAATATAGGAATATATTTTTTGATATATAAAGCGTCTTTATCAAAACGTTCGCTTTGTCTAGTAGGATTAAACATCCTAAAATACGGCACAGCATCTGTCCCAGTTGAAGCTGACCATTGCCAACCATGTACATTTGAAGCTGCATCATAATCGATTAATTTTTTCCTAAAATAATCTTCGCCCCAAGCCCAATCAATAAACAAATCTTTAGTTAAAAATTGAGAGACTACCATCCGCATGCGATTATGCATAAATCCTGTCTCATTTAATTCATTCATAGCAGCATCAATAATAGGAAAACCAGTTTTACCTTCACACCAGCGATTAAACTCTTCTTTGTTATAAGACCATTGTATAGTACGATATTTTTCATTAAATGCTTCATGTGCAATATGAGGATATTGAGCCATAAGAACATAATAAAACTCACGAAACATTACTTCTCTAATAAAACTTTCGTAATTATTTTCATTTTCCTCATATCCTTCTAATAAATCTGTAATAATTTGTTTAATATCTATCAGACCATACGCTAGAACAATACTCAATTGACTAGTGAGCACTTCTGGAAGATACTCTCTATCCTTTTTATAGTTTTGAATACTATGATTTAAATAATCCTTCCAATTATTTAATGCTTGATCTTCTGATTGTCCATCATGATGATAATCATTAGTTATAGTTTGTTGTGATTGGTTACATTTATTAGCGATATCACTTAAATGATATTGATACGAAGAATGCTGTCTAAGTTTTGAACGGTGTGCTTTATAAAAACTTGTAAATACTTTATATGGTTGTCCTTGCTGATTCATCGTGTTACTTGGCTTAAAATAATGATTAACGTTAATAGTTATTACGGGTATATCGTGATTTTTAAATGCTTGTTTTAAGTGTCGAATATCATATCTTTCTTGATGATAACTCATGATATCGCCTGCCATAACTATTTCTTTAATATCATGTTCAGTACAAAACATACCTAGTTCACTATAATCGATGACATATGGTTCTATATGATGTTCTTTCAACTTATGTAAAAATTTTTCTAAAGTGCCATAATAATAATTTGCCTTTTTATCTGTACCTTTCTCTTCAAATGTTTCCTTAGGAATTATAAGATAGCATTTATCAAATTCATCTTTTTGTTGATTAATATATTCGAATAATGGATTATTATTTATTCTAAATACTCTATTGAGAATAACGCCAATATTCATATTTTCACTCCTAGACTGATGTTTGTTAATAATTTAACTACCCTATTTATCTTAAAATTAAAAGGAGTGACTAATACTTTTATTAACCAAATATTTCTCTATTAAGTCCAAAAACGTATAGTAAAGTAAAGAAAAGAAAGTTGCTGCACTTAAAATAGTTAAAATTAGCGTTAATATGAGTGTACGTTTGTACTTATTAATAAATGCGATAAACAATATTCCTAAATTATAACCAAAGAACAATCCAAATAGTGCCATTGTGATTTTTATATTTGTAAAAAAGATATTTAACAATAGAATAATAATTGCAAAAATTAAATATGGGATTGTAATCCACTTAAACTCAAAGCGAATTTGTTTAGTGCGTTTATCTTCATTATGATTCATTAATATATCCTCCTTATTCTATTATAAATGATATATTTTTTTATTCTCATGACAAGACTATGACATATTTATTAGAAATTTAGAATACTCATAACCACTCACATAAAAATTAAGGAGTCATTTTAAGTAAATTGAATCATTTCTAACTGGTTTTTCAAACGTGTTGTATCAAGCATTTCACCAATAATAACAATAGTTAATGGAACTTCTCTATCAGTTATTCCATAAGTAGGTAATCCCATTGAAAATTGGAATTCGTATGTTGAATCCGACTGATCTTTAAATTTTACAAATCCTTTTAATCTGAATACTTCATCTGGCAAACGCATTATAAATTGGTAAAATAATTGTCGATCAATAGGAGAACTAAACGTATATTTCATAGATTGTACATTATGATGGTGGACATGAACATGCCTATTAATATCAACAGCTTTATTTTTCACTACTACATCATCTAATTTACTATATGTAGTCACGTAAATCGTTGCTTTATTATTAATAGAAACCAATTGTTTTTTTATATTTTCTAATTCTACTTGGGTCACTAAATCCATTTTATTAAGAATAATTATATCACTATATTTAATTTGCTCTTCCATTAACTCATTCGTCTCTACCGTATATTTCATTCTATTATTAAATCTTAACGCATCAACAAGGCCTATTATTTTAGGAATTTCCACGTCATTAACTATTGTTGGATCTTGACACGCTGCAAAGACTTCTAAAGGATGTGCAATTCCAGTCGATTCAATAAGAATGTGTTGACTTTCACCTTCTTTAATAAGTGATTGTAATTGTAATACTAAATCATTATTTAAGTCACAACATACGCATCCATTGATTAATGATTTTACAGTAATATCTTCTTCGATAAGTAAACTATCAACGTCAAAAGAACCGAATTCATTCATAATAATTGTTATTTTCTCATCTTTTTTTAATAATTGGCGTATATAATTATTCAAAAGTGTAGTTTTACCACTTCCTAAAAAGCCACTAATTATTGTAATAGATATTTTTTGTTTTTTATTATTTATCATTTTAAAAACTCATTTCTATATAAAATGTATTTGAAATTAATATTATAAAAATGTACGTTAGATTACACTTGATTAAAATAGTGTTTTCTTCTAAAATTTAAGCATACTTTAATTTTAGCATGGCATTGAAATGAAGTGTGTGATAATTTATATTTTACACAACATAGACGAACTTTAATCCGAGATAAAGAGAAACGGATAAATGTCTGGAGGAGAACTTTAATGTCTGAACAACACAATTTAAAAGAGCAACTTTGTTTTAGTTTGTACAATGCACAAAGACAAGTAAATCGCTACTATTCAAACAAAGTCTTTAAAAAGTACAATCTTACTTACCCACAATTCTTAGTTTTAAGTATTTTATGGGAAGAATCCCCTGTAAATGTTAAGAAAGTAGTCACTGAATTAGCTTTAGATACAGGTACAGTATCACCCTTACTAAAAAGAATGGAGAACGTTGATTTAATTAAACGGGAACGTTCTGAAATTGACCAACGTGAAGTATTTATTCATCTTACTGAAAAAAGTGAAAATATTAAACCCGAATTAAGTGATGCATCTCAAAAAGTTGCCATCGCTTCTTCTTTGAGTAACGATGAAGTCCATGAACTTAATCGTCTATTAGGTAAAATTATTACTGCTTTTACCGAAAACAAATAATGTGACATGCTAGTACTAAACTAATTAAAGTTATTCATTTCAAAATGTAATTTATATATTTATCAATAGTAGAAAACCTGAGATCATTTTTTAAAGCTATCTCAGGTTTTTTATTTTATAATTTATTAATATGAATCATGCGATTTAAATAACCCTTATTTTGACTTAATGATACATAATCTCCGTACTCAACAACCTCACCTTCAACCATTACGATAATGGTATCGAAATATGGAAGTAAGTCTAAATCATGTGTAGCAACAACTAATGTTTCTGCTTGCTTGTTAATTTCTTTCATTACATTGGTCGTATTATCTTCATCAAGCGCTGTAGTTGGCTCATCTAATAGCCAAATGTTAGATGATTTTAAAAATAAACGTGCTAAAGATAAACGTTGAATTTCACCGCCAGATAAAGAAGTTCCATCTAAAGTCAATTGCGCGTTCAAATTTAAGTAACTTAAATTCAACATATTTAAAACATCGATTAAGTTTTCATCTTTTTGATTAGATAATAAATTTTCTCTAACAGTACCATCAAATATTTGTTGAGATTGTAATAACGCATTGATTTCATTATATCTATCGTTTTCATTAATTTGAGTAATAGATTGTCCGTATAACTCAACACGACCTTCTTCTATTTCATATAATCCACATAGCAGTTGCATTAACGTACTTTTCCCTGAACCAGAAGGTCCAATGATAGCTACTTTTTCACCTTTATGGATGGTTAAATTAATATCGTTTAATACTAATGTTTCTTGATTAAAATATTTAAAGTTTAGATTAGAAATACTAAATACAGGTTCTTGTTTCGTCTGTACAGTTAACTTAGGTGTAGTGATCGAAGAATGAAACACCTCATTAATATCTGTTAACGCTTGATCTGTATCTGCTTTATAATAAGCAAAATTACTCATTGGAATAGCCTGTTCGAACAAAGTTAAAATCATTAATATCATACTCGTTACATATATAACATCTAAATATCCATGTTCAATTTGTACCACGGTTAAAGCTAAACTTAAAAAAATCGTTATAATAGAAATGAAATTCAATATATAATCATAAAATGTTAAAAAACGATTTTCTTTAGCTTGTAATCTATCATAGTATTCTAATGACTTAACGACTTTCTTTTTATATGCATCTTGTTGATTAAAAGTAATTAACTCTTGATAACCCGCTTTATAATCATAAAACTCACCCAACATTTTTTGTTCATGAGTAGTAACTTGTTGTTTAAGTATGCGTACACGCTTAGCACTTAGCCATGGTATAATCCATAAATAAAATAGCATACTTATGACAATTAAAATAGCATGAGCAATACTAAAATAAATTAATGCAACAGCAGCAATTAGCGCAGTTAAACCTATTACAAAAGGAGGATAATATACACGTAAATATATATTTTGTAGTGACTCTACTTTATTGACCATTCTTGAGATTAAATCGCTCGATCTAAATTTACGATAAATATTAGGCACTCTTGGAAAAAGTTGCTTTACAAACTGTATTCTTATATTCCTTAACATTGTAAATGTAGTTCGATGGGATAATAACCTTTCAACATATCGCGCCATAGCACGTAAAAATCCAAATAATTTTACAGAAACGACAAGTATCATCAATGCGTAAATAGGCATGCCTAGTGCACTTTGAGTTACCATATATCCACTTAAAAAGAACATTGTAAGTGCTATTAGGCTTCCGGTAATGCTTACTAATATTGCTAAAAATAAATCTTTATCTAAATGAAATTTAATATGTGGTTTCATCTTTATTCACCACCTTATTTAATTGCGTAGAAATTTGATTATCATCTTTAATAAGATGACCTTCTTTTACATATAAACGTCGGGTTGCACGACGTATAGTCGAATTACGATGTGCGATTGTAATTGTGGTAGCATGCTTAAAGTTATGCTCTAATGTTTGTTGAACAACACGTTCAGTTTCAATATCTAAACCTGTAGTAGGCTCGTCAAATATTAGAATACTTGGACGTAGTAATAGTACTCTACAAAGTTCTATTCTTCTCATTTGACCACCAGATAACATTTCCCCACCTTCACCAATTACAGTGTGAATTCCTTTATTTAAGCTTAAAATCTTTTCTTTAAGTCCTACTGTTTCTAAAGTTTGTAAAATTTTTTCATCTGAAACCTCATTAAACATTGTAATATTATCTTTAACAGACGCTGAAAAAATATATGGCCGTTGGTTTAACATACCTATATCTGTAACTTCAGAATTAAATATAATGCGACCTTTTGTAGGTGTTATCATTTGCTGAATAAGATTCGCTAATGTGGATTTTCCAGCGCCACTTGGACCAACAATTGCAATTTTTTCTCCTTGATTGATCGAAAAAGTTATATCTTTTAAGGAATATAGAGTCGTATTAGGATATTGATAACTTACTTTATCGAAATAAATTTGATTTTGCTGATTCTGATTTATGGTAGGCTTGTTGATATTTGATTCTTCAACATTATTTAAAAAATCAAAAATAATATCACTTGCTCCTTCACTTTGTTTACCAGTATGGAAGGCTTGACCTAAATCTTTAATTGCATTGTAAAATTCTGGCGCTAAAATAATCGCAATTACAGCAATTTCAAAGTTGATATGGTGAAACACGACTAAACTTAACGTCGCTTCTAGTGCAATTAAACCAATACCTAACATACTTATAAACTCAAGCATAAGGCCAGATAGAAATGCACTTTTCAAAATTTTCATCGTTAAATCCCTAAAGCGTGTGCTCTCTTTATATATGCGATTTTCCGTCTCCGTTGTTCGTCTAAATAGTCTTAAAGTAATCAAACCTTTAGCTATATTTAAAAAGCGTTGGCTAAATTGATTTAAATACGTCATTTGTTCTTTAGATTCGTCTCGTGTTTTCAAGCCAAAAATAATATAAAATAATGGAATAAATGGTGCAGTAACCGCCATAATAATAGCAGTATTAAGATGTATAAAACACATTACAATAATAATGACGAGGGGTATGCACATAGATTTAAACACTTGTGGCAAGTAATTATTAAAAAAGGGTGTAATTCCATCTATAACTTCAGTTAAAATGTTTGTTTGTACGCCAATCGAAGCTTTAGACTTACTTGTTACTATTTTTTGACGAAGGTCATGTTTAACTTTGTAAGCTAAAATATCACCTAATCGTTGATTCAACATATTAAACGTTACTCTCAAAATTAATACGATTAAAATAGTAAATAACAATGGATAAATAGCTGAAACCTTGTGGTACAAGACTTGATTCAAAAACCCAGCAATTCCAATATTTTGAATCACTACACATATGGCTAACAATACACTAATCATCCCCATAAAAATTGGAAATAATTTATATTTAAAGACTAAACTCATTAAATTTTTCAAATTTCTTCACCTAATTCTTTATTATAGAAGCTTGATCACAAATAATCATTTAATTGATTTCAAAGTTAAGTGACAATATTATGTCATTTCTTTGAATTAATCATCTTCCACACAATACAACAAAATAGTTTTTTTATTTCAAAACAACATGACATTATTGTCATATCCACCGGTAATTATTAGTAAATTATTATTTCAATATGCTATGATAATAAAGTGAATTTTTTAAAATAAAACATTTAGCATAAATGAAAGTTCATTTGTAACCTTTTCTGAATGTAACGCTTTATCTTGAGTAATAATACTGTCAGCATTATAGTTATCATATTTCTTCATTTCTTTAATTCGCTGTTTTTCATTATGTTTTTGAATTTTTTCTTCTTCTTTATGACGTTTATCAATATTTTTTTGAAGTTTTTTCTCTAATTTAGAAGATTGTTTATGGTTCTTTTTAGCTAATTTTGATCCTTTTTTCTTAATATATTTAGGATCATTTTCTTTAGCAATTTTTTTGAGTTCACGCTTATTATCGAACTCTTGTTTTTTATCACCAAAGTAATCTTTAACACTAGATGCCTTATTTGCTACCGTATGTGTAGCATGTGAAGTTGCATGCGAAGCTTTTTGAACATCTGGATGAGACTTAATTTTTTTACGTTCTACAACTAGTGGTACGATAAATATCGGTAACACGTTAATTGCTGTTTTAATAACTTGTTTTTTGTGCATACTCGTTCCCCCCATAAAATTTTCTTTCTCTTTCATTACCCTATGATACAGGAATTCAAACGATTGCACTAGATTAAAATAGTTATCTGAAATTTTTATAAAAAAACACTAAAATTCAAAAAGAATTTTAGTGTGATATCATTAAATTCCTTTACCAATACCGAATCCGAAATAAAGAATAGCAATGAAAATAACTAGTACGATTCGATAAATCGCAAATGGTACTAACTTCACTTTATTAATTAAATGTAAGAACGTTTTAATTGCAATTAAACCGACAATAAATGCTGCTAAGAATCCAATGATATAAAATGGGACATGTGCAAGATCAATATATTGATAATTTTTAAGTAATGATAATGCACTTGCAGCTAACATAATTGGGACTGCCATAATAAACGTGAAATCAGAAGCAGATTTATGATTGAGTTTCATTAATACCCCAGTAGAAATTGTTGATCCAGATCTACTGAAACCAGGCCACATTGCAACTGCTTGAGAAATACCAATGACAAATGCTTGGAAATAATTAATTTGATCGACTGTTTGCGGGTGCTTTACTTTAGTACTGTATTTATCAGCAATAATCATATAAATAGCACCAATGAATAAACCAATCATTACAGTGGGTACACTAAATAAATGCGCTTCAATAAAGTCATCAAAAAGAACACCTAAAATTCCAGCTGGAATCATACCTACTAATACATGAAGTAAGTTCAATCGGCGAGGTTTAGAACGCATTCCCTCACTATGAGCAACATGTTTGTATTTTCCGATATGTAACATTTCGAAGTAACGTTCACGGAACACCCATGCAGCAGCAAACCCAGAACCGAGTTGACTGACCATTTTAAAAGTAAAAGCTGAAT
>Ga0115844_100404_pt1 | contig 12215 bp, 8 predicted proteins | sample InSIn1gowninarea_FD_83858 | JGI IMG/M metagenome (GOLD analysis project Ga0115844, IMG submission 83858) | reverse complement strand
CGGCCATGGTGTTGTGGGTTTTTCCACTTGTCATTTCTCTGATTGGTGTGCATGTTCCTTATGGTTGTAGGTTGGAAGAAATGCTTTGGAAGACTTGGAACAACTTGGGTTTAGTTACTAGTCCTAGAGCCTAGGTTGGGACAAACACTCTGGAGCCCAAGAAGGTTGTGGGTTGAGTTATTCATTCCAAGAGCCCTAGATAGCTTGAGTATAGACAAATTTGGTTGATGTTAGTGATGTTTGGACCGTAGAGGTGGAATCACTGTGGTTGAGGGTTGAGGTGGTTTGTCCTCTGGAAGCCATGACTAGTTTTGTCTTGGTTTATTCCATGAAATACCACATTCATGCTTAATAGAATATGGCACAGGGGTGATTGGCTAAAAGAGAGATTGGGTTCAACCCAATTTATATTCAGATGGTACGTGGAAGTCCCTAACTTTGTTGGTATTTTCATAGATTAATAAGAGTTATTTTCCTACTATGATTTATGAATACTTATAGTGATTATGTTGGTGATGTTATGGATGAGTGGACATGGTTTCTATACTAGTTATTCGTTGGTTCTATGTTGGTTATATGATGTATGTTATCTATGGTTCTTGCCATGATTTGTTAATTTATTGAATGGCTGATGTATATATGGACTAATAAGTGTTATTACAACTAGCTAGAGAGGGTTTATAGCCTTCTTGGTGATTCTCAAAAGAAGAGTCTCAGTTTATGATCAGATATGCATTCATGACTTGTAGCTTACACGTTTTCCATATGTTTGAAGAAATTTTGGTTATGGATTAGGCATGTTTGGGTCATGTTCTTTCTTGAGTTTTGATTAACTAGCTTCATCAGTTTCTTTAATTATATTATGGAAAGTTTCAGGCAATCTTTTGTAGTGATCTGGAGGTTGGCCTAAAATGGTGGCACAAATATCAGGACCACATGCTCAGAACTGAAGAGTTTAGGCCATAACCGCATGGAGGAAAGCCTATGAGTGTGACTATAGCCCCATAACCACATGGAAGGAGTATTAATGGTATGGTTGTGGGTTTATGTCAATGAAGCAAAGTTCCAAATCAAGGATTGACCACCTGGGGCATTTCTTCAACTCATGGGTGATTTGGAACTGGGAGGTTGGGTCATGTCATAATGATACTCGTTTCATGTTTACCCTGGCAAGCTTGTGAATTCGGGTAATGTGGGGAGGCTGGTTACAGTGTGTGGTGAACTTGAGGCACATGATGGGTATGCCAAGGTTAATATCACAATACCATATTTATGAATACTTATAGTGATTATGTTGGTGATGTTATGGCAGAGTGGCCATGGTTTCTCTACTAGTTATTTGTTAGTTATATGTTGGTTATATGATATATGTTATCTATGGCTCTTGCCATGATTTGTTAAGTTATCGAATGGTTGATGTATATATGGACTAATAAGTGTTATTACAACTAGCTAGAGAGGGTTTATAGCCTTCTTGGTGATTCTCAAAAGAATACTCCCAGTTTATGATCATATATGCATTTACATGTTTTCCATATGTTTGATGAAATGTTTGTTGTGGATTAGACATGTTTGGTTCAAGTTCTTGCTTGAGTTTTGATTAACTAGCTTCATGAGTTTCTTTAATTACATTTTGGAAAGTTTTAGGTAATTCTATGCAGTGATATGGAGGTTGGCCTAAACTAGTGGCACAAAACTCGGGACCGCGTGCTCATAACTGAAGAGTTTAAGCAATAACCACATGAAGGCAAGCCTATGAGTGTGACTATAGCCCCATGACCACATCGAATAAGTTTTAATGGTGCAATTGTCGGTTTAGGTCAGTGAAACCCAACTCAGGGATTGACCACCTGGGGTGTTCTTTTAGCTCCTAAGTGATATGGAATTGGGAGGTTGGGTCATGTCATAGTGATACTCGTCTAATGTTTACCCTAGTGAGACTTTGAATTTGGGTAAATGTGGGGATGGTGATTACACTGTGTGGTGAACTCAGGGCACACGATGGGTATGCCAAGGTGAATATCATAGTACCATATGGGCCAAGGTGATGTGGGGCCTGCTATTCAAATTGAGTTGTTGAATTGATGGAATAACCATAGCCATTAGGTGATGGGACCCATGACCTAGTTAGGGGCGGGGGGGGGTGGGTGGCTTGGCCACATTATAAAAATGAAAAAAATCACACACACACACACATATATGGTATATACAATATATAAAATTTTATTATAAATATAATAGATGAGCCCATGGAGGGCCCAAGGGGCACATGACTTGTTGCCATAGGACATGAAGGGGGGCTAAATATGTGCTAGACCTCAACAAATGAATAGAGAGGTTTGGTTGTGGGTCAAGAAAGACTATCGATGTGGAAATATATCTATATCTATCTCTCTCTCTCTCTCTCTCTCTCTCTCTCTCTCTCTCTCTCTATATATATATATATGAAGGCCACATTAGCTATGTGGAAGTTGATGTAGACAAGCATACCTAAAATTTGAGGATAATGAAGAAATTTGAAGGTGCATAAGCACCAAATTTGGAAACAAAGTAGGGCTCAAAACAAGTGAGAACTTGGAGGAAGAGAGGTCATACTTTGCATGACCATATATTTTCGCCTGAAAGTAAGAATTTGGCCCATGAATAGTCAAAATAAAGGTAATTTTGAGTAGAATATAGTAATAAACCTAGAATTTTTAATTGAAGACAAAATTCTACAAAAATTGCAGAGAAAGTTACAAGAAGCACGAGGAGTGAAAATTATGTTTAGCGAGCTAAAATTTTAGAGGGAATAAATTATTTCCTGAGTATCAGAATTATGAAAGCGAAAATCCAATAAAAATCTATTAATGAGGAGAAAATTTTGACCAACCCAGACTTCAGATTTAGATGGAAATTTTGGAAGAAAAGCTAACATAAAGTTACAACTGAAAAAAGGGTAAAATGAAGACTTAATATGTTGAGCTTGTCGAGGAAATAACTTTAAGCCTTGATAATTGAATTGGATGAAAGAAAAATCAATAAAATATATTGATGGGTAGAATACTTTGGTGAAACCAAAATTTGATTATGGGTAGGAATTTTGAAGAAAATTTTCTGGAAAGCTGCAAGATTACGATAGGGTCATGATGCGTATTTAGCAACATTATGATCACTCAAATCATGGAATTTGAGTATATTACAATAGTTAATTGAGACCAATAGTGACTAATACAAAGACCCTAATGAAGGAACTACATTGATATTGCATTAATGAACTGGATCTTTTTGGTTTATTACATTGCCTTGATGGATATGTATGTCTAGGTAAGAGTGACAAGTTTTTGTATAGTAAAGAACTGGATAAAATAAAAACTAGTATAGCTGCCAATAGATGTAGGTATTGTTGTAATGGTAGTACAAATATAAGATACAAGTGGTTGGTAAAAGAGAATCGAATAATGAGGAAGACCATAGAACAAGACATCTATGTTAACTGGGTTCTATGATAAGCACGAGAATGAGAAGGAAAAGTTTCTAAACATTTTGTTGCTAATGAATACATGATGTATGATATTATATGTGATGTATATGCATATATGAATGTGATGTATGAGTATATGTGTGGTGATTTCATGTCAATTGACAATAATATGATGTAGTATCTATGAAATATTTGATATTAGTATTAACCATGGTTTTTGTGTTGCTGATGATGTAGTTGTTTAGGACAAAACCCTACAGGAGAACATGCCATATACATTTACACTCTTATTTCACATAAATTCCTTGGCAAGATGGATCAGCCAAGGGACTGTTAATCAATAAAGCTTGATTCTTGAGTGTAGAAAGGTGAATATGACAATAAATAGAAAATTTAAATTGAATCTCCTATGTGATGGATAGAAAAGTGGATTTCTTAAGAGCATTAGGGGTACCTGGAGGCCCCGAAAAAGTAGCAAGAATTCCTAGAGCCACACACTCTAGAACGTCCTTGTACAACAATAAGTCCCCATAGAGGTGGTGGCATAAAACCCGAGGATTGCTGAGAGCAATGAAGGGGTGAACCACTTGACTGCAAGTTGATGGAGGCATGAGTCTGTAGGTTGGAGGCTAATGGGGTTTGGAACCTTGGCCAGGGGAGGGTACTGAGTATGTACCTGGTGATGGTAATTTTGATCTGGACTTATGCAAGAACGAAACATAATATAAATAAAAACCTAAACCTAAAGATGGAATGGAAATAAAATTTCATTTCATTAATATCAAATAAATGAAATATGCCTACATACAAAATGGAAATAAACTAGCTTGAGCAATGATAGATTATCTTTGGGAAGAGATGTGGTTGCTACATGTCTTTGAACTGTATTACAATGAGGCTTGAAGGCCTATTTATCATTGAAAAACTATAACAACCCTGGTCAAAATTCCATGTAAAATTTAATAAAGGCGAAAATAAGTCCAAGGTCATGGGACACATATTCCAAGCTGAATGGTGAGAAAAACATCCTAGTGTGGGTGTTCATTGGTTTATGGCTAAGGAAATTAGCAAAGGCAATGAAAAAGGCTTTGGAAAGGAAAAATTGCATTTTTGGCACATTTATTTATGAAAACAATGGAAATTAGGAGGAAAGGAAAGTGAAAGGTCACAAGTTACATGTGAGGAGGAAAATTAAGGAAAATAATTGAAATTGAATAAAATAGAGGCCTCATTGATAAAAAGTCTTCTGAGAATCAGTGGGTAGGCTTGGTCAGTGTAAGATTTTTGCTAGTTCAGTTTTGGAGTTCTCATTCTATTCTCTCTCTCTCTCTCATACTCTTTGACATTTAGAATTTTCTTGGAACACTCTTGGAGAGTGTGGCATACTTGGATTCTTGGAGCAAGAAGGAAAAGGAATAGCAGGATGGCGTAAGAGGACATCAGGTTCAACAACTACAACAGGTTTTTCTTGCAGCTACCAAGTTTCATGTATGTTTTCCTCACTAATTTTGGCATGCGTGGCATATGCATGTGGTTTATTGGTCATGATCTATCACTGCCATGGAGGATTGCCTAGATTAACATTGGATTTGCCTAGCCTTGCCATTTATGAGATATCCATGGTGTTGAAGGTTCATTTCTTTGTTTTTCTTGTTGGTTCTCATGTTTCCTTTAGCTTGGGTTGGGTTACTAGTTCCTAGAAGTGTTGGTTGCACAAACACTCTAGAAGACCTACAGTAGCTTTCTTAAGTTACTACTCTTCGAAGCCTTAATTATCAAAACTCTTTGGAAGCCCTTGGTGGGTTTAGTTACTAGTCCTAGAAGCCCTAGTTAGACAAATGCTCTAGAATCCTGATGATGGTTGTGGGTTAAGTTACTAGTCCTAAAAGCCTTGGTTGGAAAAAATGCTCTGGAGCCATGAAAGGCTTGGGTATATACCAATCTAGTGATGGTTTGTGATGTCCAAGTGTGATGTGGAATCATTGTTTGATGGGTTGAGGTGGTTTTGCCTCTAGAAGACCTAGTTCGGTTTTGATGGTTTGTTCCATGAGATCCCACATTCATACTTGGAATATGGCACGAGGCTGATTGGTTGAAGAGATATTTGTATCAGCCATGTCTATGGTCGGGTGGTATGTGAAAGTCCCAGACTTGGTTTCATTTTTCTTGTGGAAATAAAACCTCTTTCCTATGGTATTGGTGGGTAAATATGCTTATTTTTATGTGGCTTATATGGTTTTTCTATGCTTAGCATCTCTTATGTTTATATGCTAGTTATGAATGAGTCTTATGATTTTCATGATGTTTGGCTCATATCATGTTTTTACTTGTGAATTAAAGAACAATGTATCTATGGCCTAATAGATGAAATTGTAGCTAATATGTTGAGGCATCAGTGCTTCTTAGCGATTTTCAGATAATTATGAGACCCCTATGTTGAGTTCTATTGTTAAGACTTGTACCTTTCATGTTTGTGACATATTTGAGGAAATGTTTTTCATGGCTAATATGGGTCCAATCTAGTCCTTCTTGATTTTTTTACAAATGTATCTTTGTTCCACTATGAAATTTCATTTATGAACCTGTCATTGAGTTATGGGAAGTGACCTAGGATCTGGGCCTGAAAAAGTGGCACAAATCCTGGATTCGTAGGCACATTGCTCAGGGAAAAAGTCCCTAGAAGCTCCCCTTCCCTTGCTGTGGTAGATTCTGCAACCTCCCAAATGCACCCTTATCCATATCAAAGGAGCGTCCAAGGGTTTGAAGCACTAAAACTTTAGTTGGTCTTAGTGGCTAGTTACCTGAGTGGTTGGGATGACTCATGGGAGTTTTTTTGCTAACGTGTAAGGTCTGGGTGATGTGTTCCACTGATTCCACTTCCTTAATTGACACATAGGGAGTCTAATCATATCATAGTATCTTATCGTCACATGTTTACCTTGGTTGGCTGGTTACTTGGGTAGATGTGGGAGGAGGGTGTTATAGAGTGGAATTTGAGCTTGGTTTCATTCTCCTTGGGAGACATCTAGTTTATGTTCTCTTTGGGTGTCATATGATACCATATAGTGGCATAAGAGAAAGTTTCGTTCTTTTTGGGTGGTGTTTAGTTTCTGTTCTTTTTGGTTTATATCTGATACCACAGAGTGGTATCATAATATGATATGAAAATCACCCTATGAGTGACCTCATATAAAGAATTATTAAATGAAGTTATTACAGACTCATGTGCTAGTGTGTGCCTATGTTATTTTAGGCAACGGATCAATCAAATTGAAAAATATACAGACAGTGGAAATATGGAAAATAGCAGAGAAACACAGTAAGAAAATACAATAACACAACAAGTTAATAAGGAGTTCACCCTATCCTCCAGGGCTACATCTCTGGTCCAGCTTTTAGTGGTGGCCTTCTTTTATTGTGTCTTTAAAGAAGATAATTTCAATGAGGAGCTCAATCTGAGTCTCCTGAAACAGAATTACTTGTCAGGGTGGTTTCTTGGATTCCCCAAGCCACTAGAGTGCACATACTATTTTCCTTACTAGCTTTTGACCTCTCTGGTCTTTAATGGGAGGAGCCCAATGTGGTGCTTAGTTCCCCAAAATTTCCTCTCAGGGATGGCTTGATGATGCCTTATGTTATAGGTCAGCTTGGCTCTCTGTATTTTTGTTTCCTACTCTTTGCTTCATTGTCTCTTCATTCTTTGTCTTCATCTTCTTCTTTCTATTCTCTCTTCCTCTCGTGTGTTCTCTATTCTCTCTTCATGGCTTTAGAGCTGGTCGTTCTCATGGCTGCTCATTTCCTCTTCTGCCTCCGTCAAATAGCCTGTTGTTGTTCGCTTGGAATCCCCTGTCTCTGCGTCATCCTCAAAAACTCACAGGGAGTGGCCACTTTTCCTCCTACGAACTGCGTCAGCTTTTCCTCGTTGGTTCAGTTCTTTGGTTACATTGGAAAATGACTCGTCCCCCACCTCAGCAGTCAAATTAGACCTCAAATCCTTATACATCGCGGCTGAATCCCCTGTCAAATCTGGCTTCCCCATCAAGTGTGATCTCGGCCGTTTGATATGGAGCCCCCAGATCAGACGCCATTCGTTCATTTCATGTAGTTGACTTGCTCGACCATTATCATGCGATGAGTAGTGGTTTTCTCTCTCCTCCCTTTGCCACACATCAGGCGCTGATGGAATCACTCGTTTTTCTCCAATTCCGCTTACCACTTAAGGGTGCCCCCAATAAATACCATCGGTTTTGGAGTGTGGGTCCCGCCTTCAGCCTTTAGCATTTTCTCCACGGTTTTCCTGGCTTCCATCTGACCGAGCACTTCGGGGGTTTTCCTTCTCGAGGGGCTTTGCCCAGTGATGCGTAATTAGCGCTAATCGCACATCAGAAACTGCCTCCTTTTCCTGATCCGAGCTTCCCAGGTGCTAGTTTGGCCTCCTGCGCAGTCTCCATGGGCCTCGGTCAGTGCACTTTGACCAAGTTCCTTGTTGTTCCTCGCTGGTTGCCAACTGCCACTGTTCAGAGGTCTTCCTAATTGCTCTGTGCTCTTGAATTTGAAGTTTCGTCATCATTTGATACAATCATGGTGCTTTGATCATTCTTCATGGATCCAATTTGGATCATAACATGGTTCCATTCTCCTTGGGAGGTGTCTACTTTATGTTCTCTTTGGGTGTCACCTAATACTAAAAATTCATATCAGAGTCGGCTTCATTCTCTTTGGGTGGTGTATGGTTTTCGTTCTTTTTGGGTATATCTGATACCACATAGTGCTGTCAGAGAATGGTTCAACCCTTGGACTGGATGGGCGGAATTTGTTTGTCATGCATGCATGAAGGATGTATATGTACTTGTTATGTATGCATGGTAGTGGTCATTGTTACAATTGTGTTTCCATGTAGGAGTTGATCATTTTGTTGTTAATAAAAAAAAAAATTATAAAAAAAAGGGTGGCGGGCCACCAACCCCACCACCCAAAAACTTATCCATATAGTTAATAATGGAGGGGCAGGCCACTACCACCGGCCTCTCCCCCCCATACCAGGGGACTGTTGTACATAGAGTAGATGGTGGGCCAGCCCTTGGGGCAAGGACCCGACCCCAACAGCATCAAACCACCGCCCTTGAAAAAAAGCAACAGAGTCAGCAATAGGTGGGATGGGTGGGCCACCCAAGGCGGGCCCAACCCAACCCTTTTTTACATAATATATATATATATATATATATATATTATGTAAAAAAGGAGAAGGCATGGATTGACCACCCGACCCTTTATAAAAGTATTTTTTTTTTTTTAATGTTAAAAAAGGAGGAGGCGGGTTTACCCCCCGACCTCCTCTAGAATAAATGGATCTTCAACCAACCCGCCTAATGGAATTTTTGTAAAATATTCCCTCAAAATTTAATATAAACCTTCATTCGCACAATGTGTCCAAGCATGGAGGAACCGGGAGTGGGCACAAAAATTGAGGCAAACTTTTAATTAATTTTGAATGTAGGTGGAACCATGAAGGAGCAAAATTTCTAGGAGGGGAAAAATTTTGTAGTGTCCAAATTGGACAAACTTTATGTCGATCTTACACCTCTCGGCGACACGAAACTGATGGCACAGCTAGTTTCCTAATCTGAGCAATCGATTTTCAGAGGACCTGGAGGAGGGAATCTTTATAGAATCTAGAGGGAATCTAAAGGATTCCTTAAGCCCCATATTTTCACTTTCTCAAAATTCAGAAATTTGACAGTTGATTTTGCACTATTCGACACCACAAATCTGATGGTGCGTTCAAATTTTCCATTTGCTTATTTCATTTTTCGACCACTTTTCTAAGTGGAGTGCAGGTGTTAGCATTCATGTGCGAGCAGTGATTCCCATGAGATTCGACGCTACTAGATCAATGGTATGAACAACTTCAACAGTTTGACATCCTCTTCTTCAGATGGCCCCAGGATGTGAGGTATATGCAGTATGTTCATGTACTTCTTTTGTTATGCATTGCAATGCAGAGATCCCTATTTGATGTTTGATGTGGGATCTTGTTTCTTACTCGCTTTCACGATTCATGCTTGACGTGATGCATAATCATCTATGTGATGTAATTGTTGTCATGATTCATCATGTTTTGTTCGAGATCCCATTTTCATCATGTTGATGGGATACTCATGTTGTCACCATGCATGTTTGCATTGAGATCCCTTTTATGCCATGTTGGCAGGATGCTCATTATCATCATGCATGAGTTTGTGTCATAGTAATAGAAGTCATTTTGATTGAGAGTTCCTATAGCGGAACATCTCTTGTAGCCACTCTTGTGCGAGGACATTTTCCTTATATGATAGCAACATCGCCTCTTACGTACATCATCACTATTGACAACACTTAATGCAACAACCTATACCATCTTGACATCAAGGCCCGAAGATGTAGTCCCTCCTAGATGAACTCCGTTATCAACGTCTTGTTATTTTATGTTGCTTGTGATTGTCATGTTCCTCTTCTTTACAAAATGCAGATGTATTCATTTATGTTCTTTTAAAAATGAAATCTAACACATCACGAAAGTAGAAGGTCTTGGAAGGGTCCTTTGTCACACCTGAACCTGGATCACATATAAACATCAACATAAAACAATCACGATCCCTAAGACCCTGTCAGATAAAAACATACATACGTACATTTATGCAGATAAACTTTAGCATAAAGAAATCATGATCACAACATAATTACTTGATCTCAAGGTCAAGGTTAAGAGAACTTCTTTTATTCGTGCACAACATGCACAACATTGAGAATAATAGTTCCCAAGATATCTAAGGCATATGTTACCTTAAGCCAATTTACTTTACCTTTCTTGTTACTTTTTCATGGTTGTCCTGCCACTGTCCATTATCCCAATGGACCAAACCAATCCAACTGGTTGTATTCCTTCCTTCAATTTCCCTTTGCTCATGCACTGATCTTCATCTAAGTCTCATATTACTTGATGGGTTTCATTCATGTTCTCCCGAGCTCCATTAATTTTCCTCTTTCCTAAACCATTCCCAAGACTCAAAACTTAAAAGGAGAGCACAAGAAACAAAAAAGAAGAAGACCATGAAAACCAACAACAACATGACACCACAAAAAAGTGGCACAGACTTGCACCAAACATAAACAAAACCGAAAATCAAGCTCGACAAATCGCAAAAGACCAAATGTACAAGACTAGCAATAGACACCATGACTCAATCCCCATAGTTCATAGTACCTCCAAGTGAAAGTTCAACTCGAGCCTTCTTTAATATTTCATGGAAATCTATTTTTCCATGCAATCCTCTGCATCATACTTCCATAAATATATAATTTTCGGTGCATAAGCAAATGTAGCAACATACTGGTTACCTCACCTTGTCATACTAATTCCAAGCATGTTACCTTGCAACTGCTCACACATGTCAACCACATGTTCCAAATATCAAGACAATCATATCTATCAATTTGAAATCAACCTTTACAAAGACTAACAATCATGTCATAAGCCATAGTCAACTCATAGTCATTAGACATAATGCTACAACTGTCACCTATTACACCCAAGTACATGTCAGCTATCTCAACACATATGTTGAGTAAAAGCATCCTAAAATAAGATCATTTCTTGATGCAATAATATAGACACATACTCATATCATGCGATTAATCAAATAGATAGATGACATAATAGACACCAACACTTAAACATCAAATAGATGACATAATCAAACATTCAAGCACAAAGTAGATGACATAAGAAAGCTCATACCTTAATGTATCTCAGGGGTGGCTTTCTTGTCCGCACAATCAATCCATATTAGCATGATATAACTTCACAACATATAAAATCAAACATAAATAAGGTCAGGATATCCATAATAGTCATTAGCTAACATGTTCACATCATAAACTCATAAAAAACTATCATTCATACTTAATAATCACATCTGCACATTCAACCTAGATTAGTATGACATAATATCACAACATATTAGCTAATACCTGAATGCCATGACCCTAACCATTTGATAGACCAATCCAAATTCGTATGATACATTTAACATTAAGATTTTAATTTAATAACCCTAATCATCAATTTACTAACATATAAGAACAACAAGTTATATATCATGCTCATCAAAAACATATAGCCTAATCATTAAGTTATCTAACATAAAACAACAATAGCAATGCATACAACCACATGTTACTATCATTCATAACTATCTGACATGTGCATATGACTACACTAATAAACTAGCTTCCGTCATGTATTTAACCATAACATCAATAGAATGAAAGGCATACACATAACTATAATGCATTTAATAACCCTTAACCTACATATCTACATGCCCTACATACAAATTTGTATGATGACATGCTCTTGCCTCGAGGTACAATGCTACAAATTCACTTTGATAGTCTGCATCTACTACTTTATCTTAACCAACTCATTATCATCATGACATACCAATAACACCATGATGACCTAATTGCATACAATGACCTCACAATGCATGTCTGACCTACCATACATCCCTAACAATAACCATGACAATGCATGCATAACAACATATAAACACTGACATGCATAACAAATGCATATACAACCAACATGCATTCATGACAAATGCATCCCAACAACAACATGATCAACTCCTACATGGAAACACAATTGTAACAATGACCACTACCATGCATACATAACAAGTACATATACATCCTTCATGCATGCATGACA
>Ga0115844_100403_pt1 | contig 12226 bp, 13 predicted proteins | sample InSIn1gowninarea_FD_83858 | JGI IMG/M metagenome (GOLD analysis project Ga0115844, IMG submission 83858) | reverse complement strand
GCAACTAAGTAAATACGATAAAAATTGAAAAGCATAAACTAATTATTACAATAAGGATTTGTGCCCTTTAAATTCATAAAGGATAACATGATTGACCGAAAAGAATATGAAACCGACAAAAAGGAAATGGTGTTCCAATAGAAAGTCACTCCTCATTACATCACATGAACCCCATCTTTCCATCACATGAACTAAATAAAACTTGTCCAACGCTTTTGATTTAGAAACCACTACGAAAAAAACAATAATGGCTAAAGAATGTCTACCTTTTTATGTTATGGAGGCATTGAGGCTACGTATTATCACTGTGGCGAAACCGTAAGATTTCTCCACACTCGTGAGAATTCACAGAGAACGGGTAGCTTCTTTTTCATCATCATTCTAAAGTGTAAGTACTACTCACTACTCATATTTTTTAGTGTCCCATTTTCTCTCATGGGAACTAATATTGAAGAACTCAAATTTATTGAGAGTAATTCAAGTAGACGAATGGAACATAGACGTCACCTTAGTCACAAAACCTTCTGTTTTAATGTTAATCAAGCATTAGAGATAAATCATGACTCTATTATAGCTATCCATAAGCGGAAATCAACAAAACGGATTTCTTAGGCCTACTCCATAGAGTAGAAGTGAAAAGAATTCCCATGGAAATAGTAAGTAGATATAGGAGATATCCTTTGTTTATTGTGTGGGGAAGTGATTGAGAATTGCATTCCTACTATATGGTTGGATTAGTTATACTTTAGGGTTGGATTACTTATAGGAGTTATTTGTGGTGAAAAACTTAGTTGAGGTTGATAGAAATTAGGTTGGTTTGACGGAATTATAAGTTTTATAGTTTGTTTTTGTTTGGTTTTGGTGACTCATAGATGTTCTATTTATTTACATTTTTACAATCTATTTCAATTATGTATTTGAAGACGAATGAATCATAATGCATATGTGTAAAATCTATCTCTATTTTGAAGATGAATGAATCATAATGCATACATGTTATCTATTTATGAATTTAAAGGGCACAAATCCTTATTGTAATAATTAGTTTATGCTTTTCAATTTTTATCGTATTTACTTAGTTGCACTCATGCATGTATTCTAATTATGTTGGTTTATTACACACCTCAAATTTATATTCTATAATGTGATGTGTGTTTCCATTTTATGGTTACTAACTTATGGAAGGGAATGTTACACACAAATTTTCATGCTTGTACTTTTCTTTAAACTTGGTATTGGAAGAATACATAATTTTCTACCTCACACTAGGGATAAAATATGGTAGGTAATATATTCCTTAAAATAGTTGATTTTTCAACATTATGTGTTCCCCTTAGGTATTCACGTTAATATATATCTATCACCATTACTAACCTTGATATTTTGGCACCACTAAAGAGAGGAATCTTATTAGACATGCAACATACACGAATTTATTAAGTATGAAAAACTTGTTAGGATGTCGGGAATATATAATCCATAAACCATGGTGGATATTCCAATGGACAATTATCATAATAGATCTGATAAAAAAACCAAAGTCTATAGTATAAGAGTCAATTTCCTTTAATTCCAGATAATCTTAACAATTTTTTTTCTACTTATGTATGTAATAGATAAATTGTGGAAAATATAGAAAAATAAAATGCAATCATACAATAGCCACTATGAACACAAAATATCTTGTAAGAAACTGCTATACGATAAAACCTTGTTGGAAGGTGAGGCTACTCTACTTTCTCTTCCTCTAGAATGAAAATAATGCATGTATAAGAAGGTACTATTTGTGGAGTTACCTAAGACATGTAACCTCATATGCTAATACAAATACTAAATCTCTCAAAAGCATAAGATTTTTATTTAAGAAATGTAACCCATCTAATTCTTGTGTAGTCATCAAGAAGCAACATAAAATATCTCTCGGATTTCAATGTATGTGTCCTAGTTGGTATGCATATATGTATATGAATGAGTTGAAATGGATTGGATGTGGAGTATTATTTTGTTTTAAAGAAAACCATGGTCAAATTTCCGCGTTAACATGGCTTACATATGGTATTATCTAGTGTTCATCATTTTGACATATCTATTACTATTTACACTCTTCTTATTTTTATTTGATTATCAAAGCTTATGTGACCCATCCTTCTATACCATAACTAACTCTCATCCATTTTACCCATACAACACTTTTCTCCTTTTACTCCAAAAAGAATATACACATTGCTTAAAGTCCTATTTTACTTTGCTACTAGTTTTCATGCTTTTTATTTGCTAATATAACATCATTTAGAGTGAAAAGTGAGATCATATCCTTTATCAGACACTTGACTGACACGTAGGATATTGTGTCTTGTACCTTCGATATATAGGACATTTTGAGCTTTAGCTTTTCCATTGCCAATATTGATTGTTCCTTTTCCAACTATTCTTCTCTATGCATTGTCTCTAAGTGCTAATCTACCTCCATCTTCTTCTTTTAGACTAAGAAATTTACATTGATGTACTTCCTTGTGCCCTGAGCATCCACAATCAACATTCCATTTTATTTCTTGGTTTTGAGCATAGAATGTAATATTGCATTGTTCATGCTTCTCTTGCTTAATTTTCCATATTTTTTAGTATTTTTCCTTATGCTTGAGCATGCCTTCTTCCATTTATTGATTTAGAGACCTAACTAAGTTGTTTCTACAACATTGTGCATTGTGTCCCTAGTTACAACAAATATCATTCAAATTGATTGAATAGAGGATGAAATGGGTTATAATTTCTAACTGCATTTTCATTCAAACTTCTAGGATTTCTCTTCACATAATCATTCCTTGAATTCTCATAGGATAATTTATTTTTGTTTCTCCTATGAAGATATCTACAATTTATTTCCTTATGAAAAAAATATTATAGACATGAAAATAGCCCAGGAAGATATTTTGGTACCTGCAAGAGAAGAACCTCCTTGAGGAAATACATCTTTTGATCATGTTTGGATTGAAGGAAGATTTGGGTCTTTAATGCTTCTTCGCATTGTTTCTAAATTTGTTGATACAATCATGCTTTTGTTGAATGTTAACTTCATTCTTGATGTTTTTTTCATCACTGAAAAAGTTCTTGAGTACATAGGTAAATCTCTTAGGCTCTTATTTTCATTTTTTTTCTAATGTGTTTGTGGTTCACTCCTCCTTGGGGTTCTCATGATTAGATATGCCTTGATAAAAAGAGGCATTTGGTAGTTAATAATACGATCTAACATCTCAATTTATTTTATAGATTTTAAACTTTGGTTCTCTTGAACAATTGCTTTCTCTAGTTCCTTTCTTAAGGAAACAAATTCAATTTCTATTTTCCCAAAATGTTTTTCCTTTTTGTTTTAGCTAATTGTCAGTATTTGTTTCATTCTTTTATCCTGTTCTACTTCATTTTTTTGAGAGTGACCCATGCTTCATCACAATCTTCATTATCATATTTTTGCAGATCTTCTTTTAGCTATTTCATCTTTTTACTTAGATTTTTTATTGCTTCTAAGGCATATGCAAACTCTCCTTGAATATCTACCTTCCCTTCAACTTCTTCCTTAGAATATTTGTTTTCTCTTTGATATTTCTGGTCATTTCATGATTATTGCTAGTTATCAACATAAGTTCTCCCATGTTATCATCAAACACACATTCATCACCTTTATTAGATGAATCACTATTCCTTTTGGAATAGAATCTCTTTGTACACCCCCCACATTAATGATGATACTTATAAATTTTTTGTGTAATTGAGCATATCAACATAATATTTGATCACTTACTTGGAAACTTTATATTAATATAATAAAATAATTTGTAGTAAAGTTATTTCATTATCTGATAATGGTACCTAAGGGTATGAATGTGTGTTTAATAGTGATTTTCAAAGTCTCAGAGAAAATATCCATTTCTTCTCTCTTTGTGAGTTTTGTTATATTAATATAATAAAACACTCAATGCCTTAATTTAATTATTTGAACTTCGATTTGGATGATACTGTATATCCTTCTAGTATAAGAATTCCATAGCCTACTGCAATAATGTGAGTCAATGAGCAAGGACTAGAAGGTTTGGTGGTCTAGCAGGTAGTGGGAGGTTGGGCATCATTGTGCAGAGAGCGATGGCGATGAAGGAGAGGAAAACGACTCCAGTGGGTGACTTAAAAGTGTTGAGTGAGACTTGGATTTTTCTCCTAAAATATGGGTGGCTAGTGAGGTTAAGGGTTTGGTGGTCCTTAAGGAAATGGGATGTTGGGCACTACTGGGAAGGGAGAAATGGTGATGAGGGTGTGATAGAAGACTCTGGTGGGCATGTTAGGAAACCAACTCACAAAAAGATAGAAAAGATAGATCAATGCCTTAGAATTCAACCTCTTCGAGGGGGCAACCTCCATTACATCACGAAAATGAACAATTCTTGGATGATACAAATGACTAAACCTCCCTTCTATATATAGGAGTCTAAGGGGCCATAATATAATCAAGCTGACATAACAATAATAACATAAGGGCACAGTAATAACAATATGGGGACAATAGGGGAACAATAATAACAATAAGGGATACAATGACAATAGTAATGGGGGAATCACTAGTATTATAGGGACCTAATATGCCCCTCTCCTTACGGAAAGCATTGTCCTCAATGCTTGAGTAGTTCTGGATGCTTCTGTATAAAATTCTTATCCCCCCGTGTGGGATCATCAGTGGATTAGTTCTTCCACTTGATGAGATACTCCAAAATTGATCGATTTCATAGCTGTCAGGTTCTTGTTTCTGTGACTGCTCCCAGTTCCAATATGATTTTTCCTTCCTCGTCAAGTTCTGACAATATTGTTTGAACTAGGAGCTTGTCACATATAACATTCTTTAAACATGAAACGTGGACAAATGGGTGCACTCGAGAAGCTGCAGGAAGCTACAATTTGTATGCCATAGTACTAATCTTTTGCAACACCTTGTACAGACCATAATACATTGGTGATAATATATTATCCTTCTTAGCTTTCTTGAGGGACATTTGTTTATATGATTGTATCCGTACAAATACCTAGTCACCTACATCAAAACTTCTTTCGCTGCGATGTTGATCTACCTGTTATTTCATTCTATTCTGCGCCAGCATGAGGTTATCCTTTAAGATTTGGAGAACTTGTTTTTGATGCTCGATGTGATGTTGCACTACTTGAATCTTAGAATTTTCTCTTAAATATGATGTGATAGATGGTGGATGATGTCCATAAAGTGCCATAAATAGGGTCATTTTTGCTGCAATATGGAAGGAAGTGTTATACCACCATTCAGCCAGAGGCAACCATTTGACCCATTGTGTATGTTTATCAGATACAAAGCAATAAGATATCCTTCCAAACATTTGTTTACTATCTCAGTTTTCCCATCAAATTGAGAATGATAAGATGAGCTATGAGCTAACTGAGTACCGAGACAAGAGAATAATTTTGTCCAAAATTTTCCAGTAAAAATGGGATCTCTTTCTCTTACAATAATCTTTGGGTTTCCATGTAGCTTTTGAATTGTTTGCATAAATGCAGTAGAAACTGTACTCACTTTAAATGCATGCGATAATGCACAAAAGTGTGCATACTTGGTAAGTCTATCAACTACCACCATGATGACACTCTTTCCTTCGGACTTGGGTAAATGTATGATAAAATCCATTGAAAGCTCCTCCCAATGTTGGCTTGGAATGGATAAAGGTTCTAATAGACCTAGGGTCTTAATTGTTTCAAATTTATTTTGTTGGAAAACCAAACATTCTGCCACAAACTTTTGAATATCTGATTTAAGGCCATCCCAAAAAAATTCCTTCTTAACCTTGTGGTAAGCTTTTAAAAATTCTCAGTGCCCTCCTAAGGGATAAGTGTGCAATTCCATAAGAATCCTTTGTTTCAGTTGGGAATTCTTACATAGGTATAAGCAATCTTTGTACCCTAATGAATAATTTTTCCATCTAAATGTATCAGATGTACTAGGATCTTGTTGTAACTTTTGAATCGGTGCCCAAACTTCTTCATCATTCTTCCATTGATCCATTGCTTCATTTATCCAATTTGGTTGGATAATAGAAATGGCGCACAACAATGCTTCCACATGCTCATACTTTCTTGAGAATGCATCTGCCACAACATTTTGCTTCCCTTTTTCGTAGATGATTTCAAAATCATAACCCAACATCTTTGTGACCCATTTTTGTTGCACTTCAGAGGATAATCTTTGTTCTAAAAAGTGTTTAAGACTATCATGATCCATTTTTACCTTGAAGCATGTTCCCATTAGGTAGGGTTGCCATTTATTAAGTGCATGTAGTATTGCCAACATTTCCCTCTCATAAATACTGCTTTATGTAAATACTTTCCTTTGAATGGACGACTTTTGAAAGAAATGTGTCTTTCATCTTGCATTAAAAAAACACCAATTCCATTTCCTAAAGCATCACATTCCACAATAAAGCTTTTTTGGAAGTTCGGTGTAGCTAAGATCAGTGCTTGGCACATTGTCTCTTTAAGATGTTCAAAGGCCTTTATTGCTTATGAAGTCCATGAAAATGCATCTTTCTTCAATAATGTTGTTAGAGGTGCTACTATTCTCCCATAGTTCTTACCAAACTTTTGATAATACTCTGTCAACCAGAGAAAACCTCGCGGATGCTTTATGTATGTGTCGATTTTCCATTCCTTAATGGCTTTAATTTTGCTAGGGTCTACCTTAGCACCTTCATGAGATACAATATGACCCAGATATTCCACCTCTTGTACTCCAAAGAAACATTTGGAGCTTTTTGCATATAATTGTTTCTCCTACAATAGTTTGAGCACCCTGTCAACATGTTCAACATGATCCTTCCAAGACATGCTGTAGATTAGTATATCATCAAAAAATACTAACACAAATTTTTTGAGGAAGGGTTTGAAAATGGAATTCATCAAATGTTGAAATGTAGAAGTTACATTGGTAAGGCCAAAAGGAATGACCAAAAATTAATAATGACCCTCAAGAGTTCTAAATGATCTTTTTGGAATGTCTTCAGTCTTCATTTTGATTTGATGATATCCTGAATGAATGTCCAACTTGGTGAAGTAAATTGATCCATGAAATTCATCCAATAATTGATCAATGATAGGAATGGGAAATTTATCTTTAATAGTGAGCTTGTTAAGCTCCCTATAATCTGGACATGTGCACCATGATCCATCCTTCTTGTGCACCAATTCTATTGTAGCAGAGAAAGAACATTGACTAGGTTGAATTATACCAGCCTCTAGCATTTATGCAACCATACGTTCAATTTCACTCTTTTGGGCATAGGGATATATGTACGGCCTGATGTTTGGAGTAACACTTCCTGGACTCAAATGAATAGAATGATATTGATCACAAATAGGTGGGTGGCCTTTGGGAGTCTCAAATACCTTCGAATGATTGTCCAAGACTTTTTGGAGATCTAGAGAAATAGATGATTTCGATGTGGGAACCTCTAACGAACATAATTGTGAAATTACACCTCATCGTTCCTTCTTTAGAAGCTGGTCATACCGTTAGAGTTGATTATCTTTCTTGGTTTCCCTGCAATACCCCTTAATTCAACTTCCTTTCCTTCCGCACAAAATTTCATGAAAATTTCTTGAAAATTAAAAGCTATTGTACCCCAGGATTGTAGTCATTGGACTCCTAGTACAACATCAGCACCTCCCATTGGAATGGAAAGCATTAGACTACTCAATATATATTCTCCAATGTATAGCTTGATATGATGGCACTTTCCAGAGCAATTTATGGTTCCTCCACTTTCAACCATCACTTGAAATCTGGTGCTGGATATTGGAAGCAATTCAATTCCTTGGCTATCTTACAATGAAAAAAATTATGGGTACTTCCTAAATCAATCAACACTATTGCATTTTTCTTGTTAATATGTCCTTCTATCTTGATAGTTTGAGGAGTGGTAATTCCAGCCAATGCATGACAAGATATGGTTGGATTAATTTCTTCTTTATATAGGGTTTGTTCCTAGAGTATATCCTCTTCTTTTGACATTTCTTGTTACTCTCCTTCCTCCTCTTCACAATCTATGTAGAATAATTTCTTCATAGCACACTTATGACCTTTAGCATATTTGTTATCACAATTGTAACAAAGCCCTTTCTCTCTTTCTTCTTCCAATATTTGTGGTGTCAACCTTATAGGTTGTGGAAGGCTAGGGGAAACAACACTTTGATCTTTATAGTTGTGAGTGTTAGGCTTCCTGGTTGCCATAATTTTTCTTTCCATTTTTCTTGCTAACCTGAATGCCTTCTCCAATGAATCAGGTTCCCAAAGGCGAACCTCATGTTGGATATTATACTTTAAAGTCCCTATGAACACATCAATCCTATGCTCCTCTGGAATATCTTTTACCCTTATGTTCAATTTTTGGAAGTCCTCAAAGTGCTCCATCATTGAACCCTTTTGTTTGAGATTTATCAATTGGCTAAAAGAGGTGTTGCTTTTTGTATCCCCATAATGTGCTATCATTTCTTCTATAAAAATTACCCTAGTGACAATTTGTTTACAAAAGTAAAGCCATCGATACCATACAAACTGATTTGGTTCCAACTATAAAGTTGCAATACGTACCTTTTGTGTGTTTTGCACATTATGGAGATCGAAAAATTACTCCATCTGTAGTATCCATGTTCCACGATCCTTGTCATGAAACTTCCTCATATTGATTTTTGGAACATGGTGGATCTTCAATCCAATAGTAGAGTTTATGAAATCATGATTAACATTTCTTTTGTTCTTATCATGAGTTTCCTTTACAACCCTTTCACCATTATTAACCATTACATGTAGCAACTTATTCAATTTTTTCTTCAATTCTTCCATATTAGCATCCATGCCATTCATCTTAGCTTCCATGCCATCCATCTTAGCTTCAATTACCTTTTGTGAGAGTGAAATTTGTTGTACTTGGTCTTTTGTAATTTTGATATATCATGTTGCATTTCTTCCTTTTCTTCACGAGTCATGCTAGAGCTTTCAAGTTTCTTAATAGGTGTTTCCATTTTCCTTTTTTGGGGCATCAATTAATGCTAATAATTCTTCACTATCCCTTTGAATTCCTTAAAACAAATTTTTCAAACCAATCTTATGCAAAATTTAAAAAAGAACTACACACCTTTTCTTCACTTTGTAAGAGGTCGATATTGAATTTATTGTATCTCTGTAACTATGGATCTTGAATATCTAAAATCATGTCCTGCAATAGCCCTTTATGTCCTCTTTCTAACCCCACAAGTTTGATCAGTATTGGATTCTCCAAGCAATAGTTATGCAAAATATCCCACGCTGACCTGATTATAGTGTAATTCATTAGAGCGAACTTGTGCAAAGTGCCACATGTTACTGTTTCGACCTTAGTACCTAAAACTAATATATAGAAAACTAAAGGCCATCCTCTTTCTGAAACTCCTTACGAAATTTCAATCTGATTCTCAGAACAAAAGTTATGACGATTTTCCTCGGGTCACCTCTTTGGAATATAATTTAGGAGGAGTCTACAAAATCCCTAACCTCCTCAGATCTTATCTCTAAAAATATAGTCTGACAAGCTATGAAATTTGTACTTCAAGTTCAAAATGATTTTGGCTCAAATGATTTTTTTTAGCTTCTGAAACGTCACAGAAAAAAATTATAGCGAAAATTACACGATGACATGTTTGGAGCAGCGAAACCCTAGAATCCAAAGCTCTCATACCAAATGTTAGGAAGCTAGCTCAGAAAAAGATAGAAAATATAGATCAACACCTTAGAATTTAGCCTCTTCAAGGGGGAAACTTCCTTTACATTGCACAAATGAACAATTCTTGGATGATACAAACGACTAAACCTCCCTTCTATATATAGGAGTCTAAGGGGTCATAATATAATCAAGCTGACATAACAGTAATAACATAAGGGCACAACAATAACAATAGTGGGTTTCTATGGGGCACACTAATAACAATATAGGGACAAAAGGGGCACAATAATAACAATAAGGGCTACAACGACAATAGTAATGGGGGAATCACTAGTATTATAGGGACCATTGGAGATCACGCTAAATATTAGCCATGCGTTCACATGGGGAGTGGTTAAGTCCACCCACCCCCCCATACTATGTGGCATCAAACTTTAAGAGGAACCTACCTGCCCATATGGTTAAGAAACACCATGGGGCACATTGGTAAGTCATTTTTCTATGCTATGGGAGGTCATGGGGTCGTTCCTAGCCTCTGCCCTATCCACCATAACAAATTTTAAATTCCATTAGGAGGACATGTGGTGACCTTAGGCTTAGCCACGTGTCACCTCCTCATTGGCCCAAAAAAAAGACACATGGACCAATAAAACGATGCCATCAAGCCCGAGAATATTCCAAAGAATATTTTGAGGGAATATACCAAGAATATTCCTTTTTCTGACTGGGTTGTACGAATGCCCAATCAACATCCCTGTCAACACCTGTAAAAACTTTGCATATTTGAGAAAATTATCAACACACAATATCTCGAACATATGATATTGGTTTCTCGTGAAAAGGGTTGTGCTAGAATCAGGATGATGAGATCTATGCGGTCAATTAAGCTCCAAACTATTCTGACAACTTTGAATTTTTGGCAAATTTTGAGCTCCTAATCAACATGTGCAAAGTGTGGAGGTGTTGACAAGAGCTATGTGTGGAGATAAGAAAAAGTGAAGAATCGCCTCGTACAATAAAAGTTTCAACTCCACTTCTACATTGCATGCAAATAAATCATTCACTGCCCTTCTGCATTACACACGAGAAAATGTGGGCCTGGCTCTAATATTAAATGATGTATCCTTTTAATGAATAACTATTAAGTATGTTCAATACAATGTATAGATTTGTGCCTTATCATTTCGAACGACGTATCAAAAAATATTGATATTGAATTATAATTATAAGATACAACCTCCCATTCCACACTTCTCGCACTTATGTAGACACATAAATAATGATAAATTGTGAAAATGCAGGCATTTTCAAATAACAAAAAAATGCAAGCCTCACAAAAAGAAAGATAGCCTTAGTATCTCATAAACATTATTAACAGGCCACATTGTGAAGTTCAAAGGTGCCAACAAGAGCTACGTGCGAAGATAAGTGAATTCGAATCCACTTCCACACTCTGCACAAATAAAATGTCCATTGCCCTTATGAACTTCAACCTAATATTAAATGATGTTTCCTTTTAACTCTAAACTATGTTCAGTACAATGTATGAATCTGCATCTCTACATTTCATACAATATATAAAAAATCTCGGTATTCCATTATAATTCTAAGACACATTGTTGGTTGGCCACATGTGCAATGTGCGAAGGTGCTGATAAGAGCTATGTGTGAAGATAAGCAAAGACAGAGAAGCGTTACATACAATAAAAGTTTTAACTCCACTTCTACACTCTGCATAAAGAAAATGTTCACTTTGTTTACATTATCGCACCTCTTAGAAAAGTTATCTTTGTCTACATTAGCAATGACTTTTCCTTATCTCATTTTGTCTTCATTAGTCATTGCTTACTTAGTATCAATTATAATATCCTTTTAAGTAGTGATTTCAATGTATTATTTGTGAATAGGCAGAAGATATCAGATTCAAATAATATGATAATAGATATGGACAAAGGAGTAGAGATAACAATGAGAATTATTACAAAAACTGATGTTGCAAGAGACAAAATGAAAGGAATAGAAAACAGGGAAGAAACAAAAGAAAATAGGTAGTTATGTCCAAGGTTATTTAACTATATATCATTTTTGTTTTTTGTTTTTTCTGAATTAATTTCAATTCAATGCTCATAGCTAGGCAAATAGAGATTGATTCTATGCCATTATTGATCGAAGATATCAATAGCAATCTAATAGGGAGAATTTTTCATAGTGTTGTCTTAGTTACATATCGAATTTTTTTAGACAAAATCAATACTTCGTGTAGATTTAATAGATCAGAAATCCAAAATGACATTAACATTGTTTATTCCAACATAGTTTATCAAACAGCATAATGAAAAACTTATTGCAAATGCTAGTGTTTCTATTAGATACTTTGAAATAATTCTAAACCATAAATATGATAGTGTTGATTGTGAAAAATTTATTTGTCTAAATATATTTAGTGTTGTAAAAAACATTTTTCATGTTTG
>Ga0115844_100402_pt1 | contig 12227 bp, 15 predicted proteins | sample InSIn1gowninarea_FD_83858 | JGI IMG/M metagenome (GOLD analysis project Ga0115844, IMG submission 83858) | reverse complement strand
CCTACCTATTAGATTAGATTATTAGTTTGTCTATTATATTATTTCTGCTTTATTGAATTGAATATGACTTGGATGGGGGTGGACAATAAAGTGAATGTAAGTGTTAAAACAAAGTGGCTATTTGGTATATGATTTTCACATTATTCCATTTTCCTACAACATTTTTCTAGATGACCTTTTGATGACAATCAGCTCGTAAAATCCATAATGAATGCATAAACGTAATTGGATGCAAAATGATAAGTCGGGAAGAGTTATCATTATTAAAATTCCGACGCTTCTCGCTTCTATAGTGTGTGTATGTATAACATATAAAATGAAACTCAAATTTTCATTGGTCAAAAAACTCACAAATTATTCACAAGGGCTCTTTTTGTACTTTCCAAGATAGGTTATTTCATCGGCCTGTCTTTCAAGAAGAATTTTATGTATAAAAATACAAATTAAAGTAAAGAGATTTTTTTTTGTTTGCAGCTTACTGCAATAATTTTTTTGGAGAAAGCTTTCATTGATTTGCGATGTGAAAATAGCACCGCCAAGCAAAATCCACTGCAAGAAAAAAACAATAAATACATCAAGAAAACCGTGACATGAAACACGGGAAATATGACCGCTAGTCAGTACAATTTGTAAATTTAAAGTATAAACTTTGAATATAATTCAATTCAATATTCTGGTAACAATCTTGTATAAGTCAAAACTGAAAAGGGTCAGAAAGATATATGTGAACGTTGCTCCTGAAAAAAAAATAATACTAAAAAACTTTAAACTAAGGGGACTGTTTACACAGTTCCCCTAAAACTTGAGCTTGTTCATCCAAAACTTGTGCAAGACGTCTTCGTTTAAAGCGTAACGCTTCTCGTGACAAAGATTTTACAAACTTAAATCTTGTTTCATAAGAACCTGCCATCATCGTTAATCGACTTAGAAGGAACTCCAGCCCTAAAATTAAAAAGAAAAGTTGTAATTTCTCATTTATACTTCATTGAAAAACAGTACGTACTTTGCGTGCGTAAACCGTCAACCGTGCTTATACAAAAACTAAAATGAAGACTTGATGAATATGGATACTTACTTAAAATTGGTCGACGTATTTCAAGGTACAATTCATCACGAAGGGTCAAATTTTTTTGTTGGGTATTTTCATCGTCCACAGGAGGTGGATCCGGTTTAACTGGGGGAGGTACTGGCTCCGTTTTAATTATGCTGTCTGTAACTTTCTTCGATTTGGTTCCTTTATGATTTGTTACTACTATCTGAGGAACAATTTCATTATTACTGGGATTAGGAAGGCTGATCACTGGTGCTGTAAATCCATTTTCGATTACGGGCTCGGTAGAACGGTTTTGACTATAGTTAGTCGAGTGAAAATTAATCACAGTTGTTTTGTCATTTAATGGTGCAGTATTTTCATTTACGGTTTCAGCCCGCAACGTTAGTTCTTCATAAGGCTTGCTGGAAATCATGTAGTTAGAACCAACACCGTTTGAGGTAGTTTTCGGAAAAGACATGCCTTGAGTAGATGTTTCAATAAGTCTTTCTAAACTGCTGAATGATTCTGGTACACAATTATTTAGAGTAGACGGAGCTTCATCCGAGATTATTCTCCCGTTGGATTGTATTGATATTACAGGATCCGGATAACTATACATTGGGGATTCGCAAATTGGACTTGTAGGAGTACTATATGGGTTAGGACTTGATGGTGTTGAACTAAAGTACCCGTCAGAACTACTATCATCATCGTATGTGTTCCGTCGCCTGAATTTATATGGAGTGAACACAAAATCTTTGGGAATAGGCCCTGCTTTACGTTTCAATCCCCTATTGACATTGCTAATACTGGATACAGGCACATGAGGAGGTGTGACAGCTCCCGCGTTGCCAGCATCTTTTCGAGCTTTCCCTTGACCACCACCTATCAAATCAATGTCGGCCTCATCGATCATCATTCTCTTGTCTAATTTGAATGGATTTCCAAACATGTGCTGACGAACTGGTGCTGATTCTATTTCCCTCAATGGTGTTGGCATTCGTTTCAAATATTCTTGGTAATTACCCATCTGTCCAACGGGCATATTATGCAATGCTTCTGTAGGTTCACAAAATAAATGACATGCCATGTAATGACTGAAAATGACACATTATCTCATGCTGAATATGACGTGCCCAATGAATGATAGATAAAGATCCAATCCAAATGGTGACTGTACATACATGCATCAAATGAAATCGAACCAATTGTGGGAAAAAAATTATGTCACTTACCTTGTTGAAGAACGGATGTAGGTGTTGTCCTCATGAAGTGCGATCTTAACTTTGCTAAGTGATCTAGTAGATGGTGACGAGATACGTCGAATGGATTTTTAAATGATGTAAAAGTACGTTTAGGTTCGAGTGATTTAACTCGTAAAGCAACGTCGTTACAAGTTCTATCATACTCTCCCTTAGCTTGGTTTTTCAACTTTTTTAAATAATTCAATACAGAATATGAAAGGTAATTTTCTTCCTGGACAATTTGAGCGATATTACCTGCTCCCATTCTAAGTAAAGCTCGTTTTAAGGGCCCTGCGTAATAAGGAGGCATGCTAGATAAATACATCCCAAATTGAGATTTCCAGTCATTGGTAGGCTTCAGGCGGTGAATACGGAACAAGTCATCAAGCAATGGTAATAACAAAGGATAGTTATACGGCATTACAAATAAATTTACGCATGTTAAATTTGTAGAAGCTTTCAGGTAGCCAAATGGATGACCTATTGATATATTTTTTGTACTGCCACTGACGAAAACCTGAGATAAGTGAAAATAATCCCATATACATTTAAAAGCACTGAAATCATCGAGTCAAGTCAGGAAACGTGACAAAATTTAACAATAATTACCTGCCAACAAACCGTAGGCTGCTTTCTGGCCAAAATGTACTGAGTTAGGGGACTAGGTTCAAGTTCATACTTGTCAAATGGAAAGTTTTCTATCACAAGTGGGTCAGCCGGATGGCAGGTAAACCTGACATTAGGATGCGCCGTGCGAGCAGGTAGTCCAGGTAAGGCTGGCTCTGGCCAAAATGATTCAGGTATAGGCCAAAACCCTCCAGCAAAGCCTTTCTGACTTGATCTAGGAACGTAAATCATTTTTCTAGAACTATGCCATGAGGGTTTTGAAAACCCATTTTTCTCCTCAACAATCTCCATATCATCCTCCAGCTTCAAACCTATAACGGTGCACATACATGAATGAAAATATACATATAACATGGTGTTAGATAATAGCTTGTGAAATATTATAGCGCATGCATGATGTTCATTGAATAGTTTTTGAAACGAAAAAATAAAATAATATAAAACAAAGTGCGTACCATCAACTATTGCCAACGGTGTGGGGTCGGGGCCGTATTTTTCAAAGTGAATTACAACTCCTGCTTGAATCTTCTGGACTAGGGAGTCTATGCACTGGTGTAACATACGATGAGATGTTATGCAATATGACCTCCCACCTGTCACTTCACACATAACATCGATTGGGGAACTGTCTGATGGAACCAGTCCTGTTTCACGTTCCCCCGTAGGCTGTCCATTCATTCTGAGCACTAAACCAAACAAACGTTGGTCCCATCTGAAAGGTTCTCGCGTCAACTCGTGCCCAGGACTGCTTCCTTGCATCTTTAACTGTGGGTTTACAACGTTTGTTAATACAATGATTCATACATATTGGTCGTACTTCAGCAAGTTATCATAGCTGATATTTACCTCATCCTGAACTCCTGAATTTGATGATAATTGACCTCCATCTGTGATTGCAACAATTATCGAAGGTTCCAGATAAAATGGACTTCTTCCTTGGCCATATGTATCAATGCCATGTTGCATTCGATTAACATTCAGTACATCAAACGTATTTTTTAATGCTTGACCAAGAGTTGTTAAACCATTTGCTTGAAGATTTTTTAATTCTGACATAAAAGTGGCGAGATTTTCTTTCCATCCAGCCTAAAGTTAGATATAGATATTCAATATTAGCATATTTTTGCTCTGACTCATTATTGCAAATCACTTACCCGTTACTACAAAATAAAGAATACTAACACACATCAGATAATTCAATGATTACCTTAATATTTAAAGGGGGATCTTCAAACGTAAGTAGCATGTATCTGTCGCATCTACTGTCGGGTGATCTTTGTCGTACCTAAAAATTTAAACAGAAAAATCCTTTAGCATGAAACATTTAACTCGATGTGATTGAGTTAGCATATTTGACAGTTATCCCTACAGCTAATGATACCGATGTATCTGTTCACCAAAATGCACATTTTTTCTTACTTTTCTACCACTTAAATATAATTATGTATGTACTACAAGCATTTCTTCAGCGTGAAAGTGGAGAAATTAATTAACGCTAGATCTTATATGAAAATCTGTGAAAGAACCGGCACAGTTTGCAGGCGTGTCGATATTGCATGTATCAAAGAATTGTGCATGTAAATGTATTTATGCAAAAATCACACGCGAGGAACTTCTATGATCACAAAAAAATCAGATAAAAGTACACAACTTACCTTTACAAACGTTTCTACTGCACTCTTAGCGACATCAAGTAGCGTCGGTCGTCCACCTAAGAAAACTCGTTGATTCATGGACGCGGACGTGTCCAAAAGGAAAACAATGATAGTCATTTTTTTCTTGTACCTGTACTCGTCCCTTGTACGGGCCCGGGTGCGAAACAATTATCTTCAACAATGATTATAAGCTGTCTTGAACCACCTTAGTTGCGAACATTCTTTTACACTTACTTCCTGGCATTTGCAAGCAACCTTTTTTGGGCTCATAAGTTAGCCCTAATTCCTTTTAGAGTTGAACTGAACCTGGATAAGTAAAATGAAAATGAGCTGTCAGCATTTAAATGAAATCGACATGTTATGTCATAGAATCATTATCATTATGCATGTCATCATTACATACATAAAATATTTTACATTTTATGCAAAACATTTTGAGCAGAAAATTAAGAAACTCTATTTATGACAAAGTGACAATGACAATAATGCTTAAGAAAATGGCAAACTGGATGATCCCCTTCTCTTCTTTGCATGGAATTTTTTCACCTATTATTATCTATTATTCCTATCCTTCCGAAATAAATTGCACCTCTCATTCTCATCCTCATTTCTTACTACATAAAATACCATGTAAGTAAATTGTGGTTACATAGTTGAATGAAATACAACTCAATGTTCGCAGCTAAAACATTCCTGATCAGCTCCTCTATTTTGCCATAAGTACATTCCTGTTTCGCAGCATCAGCGAACAGAGAATTAATGCCAGTAACTGAAATGCAAGTGCGTAACCGTTTCCAAAAGATATAACCATAAGCGAAAGGTAGCTCAATTCCCAATTCAATGGCAATGGTGCCATGCCATGCCATTGCAATCTACTCAGGAATAGCAATAACAATCATAGACTTAGCAATGTACTCTCTCATATGCCATGTCAAACGAACAACATGCAGAAGAAGAGACTAACATTTTTAAAAACATACATGCAATACAATGTGTACACTTTTAGCGTAAACGTAAACCATTCAATGCATTTTATCATCTTTCTCGAGAGCAACCTACATTCATACACACACAGGAAGAGCAGGACGTTACATTTCAGTTCAGTCAGAGTTGCAGTGTAATTGGTAACTCCACTCTGATCACCACCACCACACCAAGTCATATTCAATTCAATAAAGCAGAAATAATATAATAGACAAACTAATAATCTAATCTAATAGGTAGGGATAAAAGGTGCACTGCAGTTATGCAAGTATATTTTAACTACAACAATATAAATGTATTCACAGTCGAATTCCAAATTTGATCACCCACTGACGTTATAATTGCTGCAGCAATAAAAAATGTATTTTCCCCTTTTGTGTGAATCTTCCTATCAAAGATGCAAAATGACTGTTTACCAATGATTCATGATGATAATCAAATTATTTGCTAATAGTTATATATACAACTGTATGAAATAATTTTGCATGTGTAATTTAAACAGACATGTTTTTCTACTGAAACGGACTATTAAATTTACTTGTTTGTTTTAAGACTAAAATTACTATGTTTGCTATCCGACAGCTATTTTTTACCGTCAGACAGACAGATGAATACGAGAAAAGCATAAATACTGCATAAGCTGCGGGTACACTGCATATCAGTAAAGTGGTTCTGTTCAGCAGGCTGGTAACGACAGAAGAGGAAACAAAGTAAAAATGAAATTCAGCGTTTGACTAAAAAAAACTATATCTAGCACAAAAACCCTATTATAAACAGAGGATATGCTCATATAACGTTGAGCCTTGCCTTGTCTGTGTTTTAACTAACTAAACCCCTTGGTCATATTATTACTCCTTCTCCGTGATCGTAATTACTCGTAAGCTCTCTTTAGAAAGATGGCAAAGCGTAGCGAACAAAATCCAACTCTCATACATAACATGACGACATGCAAAACAAAACAAAAAGTCGGAAAAGGGCCGTAGTTGAACAGAACTAGTAAACAACAAAGTTTAGTGCAAAAAAAAAAGAATCCCATGTACATACCTTGCTTGTTCGTATCCTATTCTCTTAACTATCTTGACTTGACTCTAGTTTGCAGGCGCAGATTGTTCCTTTGTTGTACCGTGTGGCCACGGCCACGTATTGCCTGGCGTCCAAAAGCAAGGATGAAGAAAGGATATCTCTTTGTAGTATGTGCTTGCACACAAGACACACTCTCCTGCATAAAACAAAAATACATAAAGCATGTAACTTCTGTCCATTGCATAACACAGCTACGCTCATGATTCCTGACAAAATCATATAAACGAGAATAGTAACTGTAAAAAATATATATAACTTACCTACTACTATTTACCACGAAGTGATGATGATAAGGTACCGAAAAGTCTTTTACTCACACAATATGATGTACAAAATTTTTACATGGGGAAGATATAGAGATCCCAGCTAATAACTTGTAAAAAAAAGACTTGCTTGCTAACAAGAGTTCGTTTGGTTGGTATATGTTTAGGTATCAAAAAAACAAGTTCCCCTTTCGTTATCCCAGCTCTTGTGGCGTTTTTTTTGTGTAGCGAGTATATGAAAATGTGGGAGTCCTACGTTAACGAAAAGCTATACGTTATGTGTTGTGTAGACAAGTAGTTCGATGGTGGGTCGGACTACATACAAAAAAAGGATAAGGCTACTAATGTGTAACGCAATACTTGTTTTAGAAAAGAGAGATGGGGAGCCACTAACTTATGTAAGGTTTATATATGTTCCTTCCCAAGATAAGCCCCTTTGCTATATACTTTGTTTAGATGTGGAGCGACGTGAACTTAGATCCGTCCAGGTCTGATGTGAAACGAGCAATGAAGTTGGTCGACCGGGGGCTGCGACTCTTTAGTGCTTGCTTTTGCTTCTTCCCAATCCTAATTCTCCCTATATATTTCTCACTGCAATGTTCAAGAATAATATATTTAAGTATATTACAATCATCATCATCATCATCATTCCCACATATAACTTTGTATATAATATTGGTGGACTAGAGCTAGCGAGAAGGTGTTTATAAATGGCTATACACTATCTCTATATAGAAAAGATATCAAGTTAAGGGTTATAATTTTTTTCAAAGAAAGCTTATATACTTTATATAAAGCTCAAAGCTTACAGAGATCTTTTATGACGTCTGTTTTATACGCATAACATACATTCATACAAGATACAATGTATTAATACCGAATGTGACGTAGCGTAGAGGACATAATAATGATATATCAGATAGTTAGGGATATTGTACGCTACTATTCTTACACGTTAACTTTAACCATCAAAACAGGGACAAGCAATACACATTTATAGATAAACACATACATACATACATATATATAAACACAAATAGTTAAGGCGCAGTTATTGTTTATGCTAGTAGGAAAGTAAGATATATGCATATAAACATATAATATATCGAAAGAGAAAAAAAAAGTTTTTAAATAAAATATTTGATAGTTCGATGAGAATTGTATGACTTGCTTTCTGAAAGGAAACCCATCATCATCTTAAAGCAACATTAATATTATAAATTTAGTATTTTTTACAAGAAAAACAAGTACCTCTTCTTCTGTTTTATGGACATACAACATGCATACATGCCACTCTGCCCACCTTTTGGAAGATATAAAAGAATACCGGTGGACGCTGAAGGAAGTTTCTTAAGTAGCTTTTTGTTAATGTGTACGCTCTACTGGGGATATGTAAATTCAAAGGGAGAGTCCAGAATAAATGCATTGTTCCTTTCATCATCGTTAACTGTTGGTTACCTCATAATTGTCTCAACCGTCACCTGGCTTTTGTCATTTTGTACGAAAACAATTATCACATTGAGGTAATTAAATGTTCCAGTCAATTGTTTTCATTTTTCACTTCATGTCACAAATAAAATTCAATATAAAAGTTCTCCATGCTTTCTTTTAGTCAAGTGGTAGCAGTAATGAGCTATGGATTGTTTGGTCATGCACTGACACTGATAATTTGCACTATTGGGTCTGATCGATGGTTTATGCCAATGCTAACCGTTGTGGGCGGTCTTGGTAAGTATGTAATCATAATCATAGTTTTTCAAAAGTCATTAAATTATGTCGTTGCAAATAATGTGTTTTTGTGAAAATTTTTCTTTAAGGATCACTACGTATCTGCTTAATTCTTCTGGCTCGTACGCCAATTCCAGCCTGTAGATTTGTTTTGTGCACACCTATCGCAATTGTACATCTATTATATTTGGTCTACCTGCACTTCACAATAATGAAAAGTGTTTAAAATTTTAAGATGCATAACATGTTGGTGTAAAAGAAGTGCTCACTACAGTATTGCTAAAGGCTAATCAAATTTCCGAATGGTGGAAAAATGTACAAGATTGTTACAAAAACTAAGTAAACATATTTTCAAGATAAGAGTTTAATAGATAAAATATGTTGAGTCGATTAAAATTTTAAAACGATAGAACAAACAAGGTATAAAACATGTATTTATACACATTAAAATCGCGTGTTTTACTTCTACTTTTAATATATTATATAACAGATTACAAAACTGTTGTTGAAATAAATAAATTGGGGGTTCATTTTGTTTAACTTTCCATTGTGTTTTCGTCTTCTTCTTCCCCATCATGCTCATCATCTATTTTTTCCTGTTCTCCATCTGCAGGTTTCTCATATACTTTTTCTAGAGGTGACACTACGACTGCATCCCATACACTTGATGATCCAATAATATCCACTAAAATATATATATAGGAATTAATTAATACATAAGAATGAAACTCTTAAAATCGAAAAGGATTTAAATATGAAACAGCTAATTTGACACTTACTGCCTTTGCACGTCTCCAAACCTAGGATAACTTTATAACCGCCTTGTGCCAGAACACGAAGTAAAGTTTGTCCCGTTGCGGTGGCTAGATCCTGATCTTCGTATGACAGATTGTGACCTCTGACAGAAGTTCCAGCATATCCGGGTAAATACAAGCCGGCAGCCATCAGAGCCAAAGCTCTTCTAAAAGCGGCATTTATTTGTAGAGCTTGTCTTGTGGGATTATTCATGACGGCAAAGTGGGCTAATATGTCCAAAAGCCAGGTAGATAACGGTTGAAAGCCTGAGTATCTTTGTCTCATGTCCCTGAGTATTCTTATTAATACTTTGACGGTAGAATTATGACAATTTTCTTCAAACCATCGGCTGTGCCGTATAGCTTGCCAATGTTCATTAACTATTTTTGAGTCCAGATGAATATCAGCGTCCAACTTCCTAATGTTTTGATGGACTGTCGTTATCAGAACACGAACTGTAGCTTGCACATTAGTGAGATCGAAACCTCTATTTGTAACCGACGACCTGACGCCTGAAATACGAATGAAACATCATATATTTTTTTGATACTGAATTGGAATAAATTACAAAACAATAAAAATTATAAATTCCGTACATTCAGTTTGTCGCAACTCTTCCGCAACCCTGTTACACAAAGCTTCCACAGCCTCACGTGTTGGAAGTGTCTTCAAAATTACAACGAAATCTGCTGTTTTATGCCCTGCAAGTATGGTGCCTTGCTTGAACGAACCAACTTGTCGTACTTCATCCACTTGCTAAAAAAGAAAAATTACAAAAGTTAAAATTAGAATGACATTAGTCAATCTTAAAGAAATCTTTTCATTTCAACTTACACATGCATCGAAATTTCCAGGAGTAAGTATCAGCGTTTCCAAAATACTTTGAACTCTAGTGACTAAATTCTGTATCGTCTGTATTTCTTCAGTTGTGGGAGAAATATCTCCATTTCTTTTCAATAGAGCCTATCAGATTTTTAAAAAATCATGAACATTAGACCCCAAACCAAACCATATGTAAACTGACGACGAGTTAAATATTATACTCACAGTAGATAAGGGAGTATCATCCGGCGCAGGTGTCACTCGAGGGAAAACATCCTCCAAAAATATTAGATCAAAGGGCAGTTTCCCATTGTTAAACAGTCTCATATTATTAATGATTCCAGACGGTGGTGGAATAGGACCTCCTCGCCGACGAATTTTTCCTGCCCCACCTCCTCCACGAGTTCCTCCCCTCATTATGCCACAAAGTCTGTCACTTAAATATTGTTGAAAAATCTGTAATCTGCTGAGTTGTTTTCACTTTACAATCGATCACGTATTTATTTAGAATCCTGAAAATAGAAATACTTCAGTTAACATTCCATTCATCTTCAAAATTTTAACATTACACACATCCAAGTCAATTTTTAATTACTAGCTACATAGTCAACTTTCTACGATTTCACTACAATTCTTCAACCACAAAACACAAGAAAAACGTACTAATCGTGCCTCAATAAATTCTTGCATTTTTACTGACCAACGTTCTCTACCCAAAGTTCACAATCCAAGCAGCGACCCTCTGCTTTATCTTCACAAAGCGTCTTATAATTGTACAATTGTAAGTTAAGTAGTTAACGAACCAAATCCAACCCTTGCCTGCCGAGCCAAGTTCTTTCACATCTTTACTCTGTATTAACAAGAGATGCGAATACGGACAAGATTTTCTCCAATTTCACTTTGTTGATTAGACGCTGACATCCATTGTTTTTTTTTGCTGCATTTAACTACCTTTCAATATATTTCTCTAAATTATAATATCAAATGACGCTGATGCGTTAGACCGATATGCGATAGCTGTCAAAATTGAGGCTAAGGATTCAATTTTCTGATGCTTGTAGATAGAGCAGAGCTATGTATTTAGATTTTGTGTTTTCGTTTAGTTTACATTCAGTATTTTTTTTGTGAATGTATATAAATTAGATAAAGATAATTACCGTTTCCTTCCTGTCACCTGTGTCTACTTACTACCGGCCTACTGTGTGATTTCTCTGTTTTCTTTACCGGTAAGAAAAGTTCAGTTCAATTTTACAGCTTGTGTGTGTGTGTGTATGTGTGTATTTTGCATTCAATATAATATGCAATCTTGTTACTTTTTTTATAAAAGGAAAAACTTTTTGTTGCAAATTCTTTTTTAGATACTTGAAGACTTCATGTTTTGAAGATTACATGGTAAGTATCCCCAACAAGAGGGTAGGAGGAAAGCAAGATATTTTATATTTTTTTTGATACATTCCGCGTGAGAATGGGAAATGCAAACATTTCTTAAAAAGCTTACCAATCAGCTCCTTTCCCTTCATTGTCGCTTTGGATTGGACCATTCTGCAGCTTTTTGGGTTGCTTTTTTGGCGTTTAGGTGTGTGTAGTTTGTTGCATGTGCATGTAATAAAATAATGTTAAGCTTAAAGAGAATTCTGTGAAGGAAGAATAGTATGAGTATGAGTGTGTTTGTAATGATTCTGTCTTCTTATTTTACTTCAGTCTTCAGTTCAGACATGTACATTTTTTTTTATCCTGTTACTCCACAACAACCACCATACCACCACGACCAAAAGCAGAGCATTTTCATTTTTATTTTAACTTTTTATATCATTCCATATTCTACACAGCCAATTTTCCGAGCAGTTTTGTCAGTAAAATCCTTCTTCTTCAGCGGAGCGGAGTGGCATGTATGCATGTTGTATGTCCATAAAACAGAAGAAGAGGTACTTGTTTTTCTTGTAAAAAATACTAAATTTATAATATTAATGTTGCTTTAAGATGATGATGGGTT
>Ga0115844_100350_pt1 | contig 12235 bp, 15 predicted proteins | sample InSIn1gowninarea_FD_83858 | JGI IMG/M metagenome (GOLD analysis project Ga0115844, IMG submission 83858) | reverse complement strand
GCCCCCCCTCTAACCCCCCGGTTCACTACGTAGGTTAATTGTGGAAAGAATATAACACAACCCACATTGTCTTGTGAAAGATCACTACATGAGGGTACAGTTCAACTAGATGCATGGGGCATTTCATTGGGCAGAGGAAGAGCCATGGACATATTGTTACAACTCCTCCAAACTTAATGAATCAGTTGACCTCACTATGGAATAGATAGTGAAGCAGCATGAAGCAACATCCTGGAGAACACTAGAAGGTAGAGGCAAACATACCAGCTTGCAACAATGACAAAAGGAAGATTGTCGACCACATGGAGGAAGAGAAAAGCTGCAAGCTATCAGTAGACCCACTTGTGCAAAAATCATCTTTGGCAATAGAGGCAAAGAGGCAACAACGCGACAAGAGAAATGCATAAGGGCAGAGGGAAAAATGGAGAATTCAGGAAACAATGAAGGAGTTTCACGAGTTGAAGGAGCAACTCTGGAAGGAATAGGAGTTGCACAAATAGAAGAAGGAAGGATAGGAGGAACATGTACGTTAGATGGCATAACTTTTACAGACAGATGAAACTATGCTCGTACAGATAGTAGATTCATCAGAACAGTTGGAATCAGGTAGACAGGGTGAACCATCGTAGGAGCAAGACTTCACTCAGGATATAGAGAAAGCACTTAAATAGATGGATATGGATATGGAGCCATAGGAGTTAGAGCAAGATGTTGAACTCATGCCTCACCATCAAGAGGTCAACCCACCAGTTTCACCGTGTCCATAAGAGGAGAAAGTGCCAAGCGACCAAGGAGACATTGAAATCCTTGGAGGCAATCCAAAGGAGGAGTTGCACAAAATCTCATTCGATGAGTCTCAACATAAAGTTGTGCAATCTTGCAGAGTATCGACTATGGATGATCATACATCTCCTGCACAGTTCGAGGAATGAGTAATCATGTATGACATGTGCAAACATCTAGCAGCATTGACCAATGCTACCAGAGCATATGTTGAAGCCACTAGCTCGAGTGTTCACTTCCTGATAGCTAAGTGTTATGGGAAAATTTATTGTTTCATCAAATGACTAACCCCTAGACCTAGTAGCAAGTCTAGAACAAAAGAAAAAGAAAGCGCATGTATCTCTCACTTGATCCCTCTTCCCTTTGACCTCTTTCGCCACTCCTTTTCATACTTAACTCACTTGAAAGGTACTTCCACACAATCTGAGATAGAAAACCATCAAAGCATACATATCGATCTGTTAACTAAACATCTTATAGAATTGAAAATACAATATACATCACATAAACACATGAATGGAAAAATAATAGAACTCTTTATTCATAGAAGGAAATATTACAACCCATGTAGATGCATGTCCAATTTAGCGTCATCCTTCCAGCTTCAAACCCTTCTCTCCTCATGAATCAACAATTTGACATGATAACATTACTCTCTCTACTAATCTCATTCCAAGAACATTTCCTTAGCTTATGAAGTTCCAACCTAGACCAGCCTTTGAATGCCTAGTCCTTTTATAGCTGAATGGAGGAGGTTAAGCCATTAATGGCCCTCATGAATGCTTTGCCAAAATTGGGAAGTGGTTCCATGGAGGAAGGGATAATGGATTAAGGTTCATTAATCTCCTTCCTTATCCAATAGCGAGCCCAATCCATCTACAAACTTCCAGAAGGATCCATTGGATGAGGAATCCAATGGATTTATTTCAAAAATTCGATGGATCTCGCTCATCGCAAGTGAAACAAAGACTAGGTGTGATGCATAGCACCCAGACAATGCAGTTCCTGCAATGCATTATAGCCAAACAAAAGGCAGCCTGAGATGATCTCCTTATGTGCATGTTTTGGATGAATGGTGACATGAAACTCTTGGGAGGCAAGCATCATGTAGGTTAACTTCATTAGGGAATGAAAACAACTGAATTAGGGGTTGATGGACCCTAATAATACAAATCTGGAAGTTGGGGTTGATGTGCCCAAATTTTCCTATAACAGATGCCCCCTAAAGCATGAAGTCAAATATAACCATGTCGAGTGATATGCTTTACCACTTAGAGAGAAGGTTTCGAAGCAGAAGGTGACTTGCATTAGTTACAATACAAATATCATGATACTTTGATTTTTTCTCATAATCTAGCTTAGGGAAGCAGAATCGGGTGAGTTTCCCCTCTGGTGGTAAGAGGATGAAATAGATATTAGAGCTTGTGCATAGTGATGTGTTTGGACCTGTGAAGGTTCCATCACTGGGTAAGTCTGTGTACTATGTATCATTTATATATGACTTCTCAAGGAATACATGGATATACTTCCTTAAGAAGAAATCTGAAGTCTTTGACAGGTTTAAAGAATTTAAGGCTTTGGTGGAAAATCAGACAGAGAAGAAGATAAAGGTGCTGAGGACAGATAATGGTGGAGAGTTTTGTAGAAAGGAATATGAAGAATTCTGTAAGAAGTGTGGTATAGCATGGAAGAAGACTACTCCATATACACCTCAACAAAATGGAGTCGCAGAAAGAATGAACAAGACATTGATGGAAAGGGCAAGAAGCATGCTCAGTGGTGCCGGGTTAGGACAGGAATTCTGGGCAGAGGCGGTGGATACTGCATGTTACCTGGTCAACAGGTCACCTTCATCAGCGTTGGAGGATAAGACTCCACAAGAAGTATGGACTGGTAAGAAACCCTCTCTTTCACATCTGAGGGTCTTTGGATGTGATGCATATGTACATGTTCCAAAGGAGAAGCGAACCAAGTTAGATAGTAAATCTGAAAAGTGGATCTTTATTGGGTATAAAGATGGTTTAAAGGGTTATAAACTTTAGAACCCAGTCACACGGAAGGTTGTGTACATTCGAGATGTGGTGTTCAGAGAGGTGAAAGATGTTATTAAACATGAATTCCAACCAAAGGAACCTGTGAAGATAGATTTTGAACTAAAGGAGGAAGAATCAGACTCTGTAGCAGAGGAGGAATCAGAAGATGAAGAGCCACAAACTCCGGCTGTGAGAAGATCAGTTCGAGAAAGAAGGTAGCTAGAAAGGTATAGTCCATCTGCTTTCTATTCAAATTTTGCTTTGTTTGTTACTGATGATGATCCTAGAACTGTGAAGGAAGTAGTGGATTCAGAGGATGGAAAACTCTGGAAAGAGGCCATGGTTGATGAAATGGCATCTTTGCAGAAAAATGAGGCTTGGGATATGGTGGAGTTGCCGGCTGGAAGGAAACCCATTCGCAACAAATGGGTGTTCAAGAAGAAGACAAATGTAGAAGGAAGGGTGGAGAAATACAAAGCTTGGTTGGTAGCAAAAGGTCATTCCCAGTTGCCAGGAATTGATTTTGGTGATATTTTTTCTCCTGTTGCCAAGGTAACTTCTATTAGATTACTTTTATCTGTTGCTGCTACTTTTGATTTTGAGGTAGAATAGATGGATGTGAAGACAACATTTCTTCACGGGGATTTGGAAGAGGAAATCTACATGAAGCAACCTGAAGGCTTTGTGGTGAAGGGTAAGAAAGAACTGGTATGCAAGTTAAAGAAGTCTCTGTATGGGTTAAAACAGTCACCAAGGATGTGGTATCAGAAATTTGATACATTTATACGGGGACTTGGCTTCACCAGAAGCAAAGCAGATCATTGTGTGTATTTTAAATTAATTGGTGACCGTGTTATTTATCTGGTCTTGTATGTGGATGATATGTTGCTGGTTGGAAATGACAAAGAAATTATCCAGGATTTGAAGACCCAATTGTCCTCCAAATTCGACATGAAATATCTTGGTGCTGCAAACTATATTTTGGGCATGGAAATTAAAAGAGACCGAGAAAAGAGGAAGCTCTGGTTAAACCAGAGGAAGTATGTCGAGACAATAGTGCAGAGGTTTAATATGTAGGATAGTAAACTGGTGAAGGTTCCTATTCATGTAGGTGTGAGGTTATCTACTGAATAGTGTCCCAAGACACAAGAAGATGAAGTGGGCATGTCCCATGTTCCATATGCAAGTGCAGTTGGTAGCCTGATGTATGCAATGTTTTGAACTAGACCAGACATTTCACATGCAGTGGGAGTATTGAGTAGGTTTATGTCAAAACCAATGAAGGAGCACTAAACAATAATGACGTGGGTTTTCAGGTATTTTTATGGCACTAGTGATTATGGTTTGTGCTACCAACGAAGACCAGGATTGGACAAAGTGTTATATATTCATGGCTTTGTTAACGTAGAGTGGAATGGAGATTTGGATCAGAGAAGATCTACAAGTGGGTATGTGTTTAACCTATTTGAAGGTGTAGTCAATTGGATGAGTAAGCAACAATATATAGTGGCACTATCAACTACAGAAGCAGAATACATGGTAGCCACTCATGCAAGCAAGGAAGCAGTTTGGTTGCAGAGATTGTGTTTGTTAGGACTCCAAATTGACCATTTTTGACCTTGTATTTTTGCTATAATATTACCCTCTTCAGCCCATAAGTTGAAATCCTTGATTATATAATGACATAATCATTCCAAGGTATGAAGTAACTCTCCTCATTACTATATGTTTAATCATTCATTACATATTCATGTTATCTTTATATAATAAGTTGACAAAAGTTGCTAAGTAACCGTTGAGCTATTTAAAATCTAAAGAAATTATAGTCTGCAGTTGCCGCAACACCAAAAACAGTAACTACGCAGTTGCTGCAACACCAGAAACAACAACTACGCAGTTGTTGCAACACCAGAAATAGAAACTACGCAGTTGCTGCAACACTACAAATAGCAACTACGCAGTTGATGTAACACTACAAACAACAACTATCTAAAGCCGGTAAAGTGTTATTTTGCAACAGCTAGAGCCCCATGCTGACACAGCACGATCAGCAACTGTCCAGAGATGGTAAAGCACAGTTACAGTTGCTGAAACACTAGGAACAACGTGAGTTTACTAAATCAGCAACAATGGTGAAGCGGCAAAGGATAGTACGAGGATTCCAAGAAGATGGTTGAGGTTCGCAACAGTAAGAGACCCAAGAAAAGAATACACAGTCACACTGTTGTAACAACATGCTGTAACAGGGATGGATTTCTTATTTTGAACAAAATGGTTAAACTGAATAAGTTATGACGGTTTATTGTAATAGATGTCTCCTCTATAAAGAGGAGACATCTACATTAGAAATGGGGGGGAGGAAACAAGTTGTAACAGGGAATATTGTAGAACAGAGCAGGTTGGAATCTTCATTGTAACTTGACATTTTTGGCAGATGAATAAAGGATTGTTCTGAGCATTTGATTTAGCATCTGTGTTCTGGGGAATCTTATGAGAGGGACAGGGCCCATCTTCTTCACAAGATTCACCCATTTCTTTTCTGTTAAGTGTGAGTGTGTTTGAATTCTATAGCACTACCCTTGATAGCTTCCTTTTACTGGTATTCTGTTTTGTTAATTGCTTGATATTGTAAAAGAGTGATTCACCGGTGATTAGGAATTGTAGTGTGTATTAGCAATTTGGTTACAGGGGCATGTGCTGAACATCCTTACCCTGAGGATAGGGTCCTGATCCTCTGCTAACAAAAGCAGCCATTATTTTTCTTTGCAGATTTGTTATTCTTGGTTAACTACTTTCATTTTATTTCTACAATACATTTTAACTGCTATAACATAGAGTAAGGAGTTTGACAGAAAGTAGAATTGTGTATACTACAACTTTTAATGCTTTTAGAATTTAAGTACATACAGTACGTGGTCACCTTTGAAATAAAAGGACTTTCCCGGGTTGACAAATTAATGTAGTACTCGGTTGTTTAATCAATAAACAATTTGAGTAGCCAACATTTTGGCGCCATTGCCGGGGAAGGAGACTAGAGATTTTTAAAGCATTAATGATTTCCTTTTAAGAATAACAGGTGCATGAGAGGACACAGGAAACCTAATTTCACAGGCGGCAAGGGCGGAGGAGGAAGAAAGACCTTCATTGACAAAATTATTTCAAAGGTCAAGACATCAAAAAGGACGAGTTCTCGAAGGCCTCAGATCCAGTATTCCTCCCAAACAGATCGACAGACGGAGGAGGTACTAGGACTTGAAAGGAAGCTGGAAGCACCAGAACACACTGAGGAACCAGTAGAAGAGCCTGAAGAAATAGAAGACACTGAAGATAAAGCAAGTGATTCAAGAAAAAGACCAATGGAAGATAACAGAGCGGAAGGAAGAGGGGAAAACTCATTCTCCACCTTGGAGTTCCCTATTAGGGAGCTCCCGAGAGGGGAAACCCCTATGAAGAACATTCCACTTTCAGCATTACCCAACTTTCATGGGTTATCCTCTGAGGACCCGGATGAATTCCTCTTTGAATTTGATATACTATGTAGGAGTTATGATTATGTGAGCCCTAATCAAAAACTAAAACTGTTTCCAGCAACACTGAAGGCGAATGCGTTAAGGTGGTTTATGAGCTTAGGAGTTCAGGCAATCACTACCTGGGATCAGATGAAAGAAAGTTTTCTGGCCAAATATCATGATTACTGTCGAACAAGAGAAAGGAAGGAAGAATTGTTCAAAATGGTTCAGAAAGAGGACGAGAATCTAGAGGACTTCGTGGAAAGACTGCAATATAATCTGCAGCGGTCTGACCACCCTACCATGAGTAAAGATATTCTGAAGACAATATTGTTGAAAGGGGTACGAGATGATTGCTTGGACATGTTGAATATGCTTGGAAAAGGGGACATTTCTAAGGAACCATTTGATGAAATTATCAACCTCTGTATGAGATGTTCAAGAGGAGCAGCAAGCAGACCAAAAATCAGGGACAACGTATATTCAAGAGTCTAGAAGTCAGAAAGTGGAGGAGCAACACGAGCTGAAATAGGTAATTTGTTGGAAGAATTTAAAACTAAAATGTTAAGCTCTTTTGCTTCACAAATTGATGCTCTGCAGGTCCAAAAGAAGCAGGCAGAAGCAGAAGCTGCCCTGGCTATTTTCTGTTCTAAATGCAGAGAAAAGCACCCACTCAGGGAATGCCCACTGGATAAGGTACCAGTTTGCACAATCTGTGAAAAATACCATGAGACTCAGCAATGTCCTTCTCTGCCTGGAATTAAGGCAGCACTGCAGTCAACTGAAGAAGAGGCTGAGGTAGTATACCTGATGACACAGAGGAGGAAATGGCCACAAAGACAAGGTATGAATTCTAACACAGCATTTAGTCGTTGGAATAATCATTCTCCTTTTCAAACAAATTACCCACCCATGAATAAAATGCAATACCCACCCTTTAATCCTATGCATTTTCTACCCATGCAACAACCAATTCCTCCTTTTGCTGATCCTACCATGTGGAATCCTTGGGCCCCACAGCAATCATACTGTAATCAATGGAATCCAAACTGGGTGGCCCAACAGATTCCATTTCCTCAGCATCAACAATCTCTTTCCTTACCATCCAATACTCCACCAAATAACTAAGCAATTAGACATCAGCTTCCTGTGCAACCTAACCTCAATCCAAATAAAAGTAAAACTCTGCAAGTAATTGATGTTCAAAATCAGCCTGTCTCCCCTATGAAATGTAACGATATACATCTACGTTTTGGGAGAATTGTTGAACCCATCATTGATGACATTACTGACTCTGATAAAGAGGAAGTTGTAAAAGAAAAGTGAGATAACAATAATGCTGAAACAGTTGAATCAACATCTAACAAGACTACTCAAATAGTAGACCCGCCATTCCCTGAACGTTTGGCTCTCACCAAAACACTTGAGCCACCTTCTTTTAACCTTGTAGGAGAACTGCAGAATTTATATGTCAAAATTCCATTATTGCAAGCACTAATAGATGTTCCTATTTATGCTAGGACTGTTAGGGATATCTGTATTAAAAAACCTGGAAGAAAAGCTAAGGACCCCCTCACAGTCCATGTGATGGGAGAACTAACCACTTTGATGACAGAAAAAGACCCTCCTGTGAAATATGGTGACCCTAGTCACCCTACAGTAACAGTTCAGGTTGGAAAAACCTTTGTCTCTAAAATTCTAGTAGACTTGGGTGCCGCAATAAACATTATGACACTTGAAACAACACAATTGTTGCAATTAAAAAACTTTATTAGGGAAACTCCAACCATTCTAGAGCTGGCTGATCGCTCTACAATTAAACCTGAAGGAGTCATTGAAGACCTGATAATTTCCGTAGAATCCTGGAATTACCCAGCTGATTTTGTGGTGTTACAAACTAAAAAAAAGTTGAGGGGTCATCCATTGATTCTAGGAAGACCATGGCTAGCTACGGCAGATGCTTTCATCAGCTGTAGATCAGGATCAATGACCATCTCTAATGGGCAGGAAACCAAATAGCTCACCCTTTATCCTCATGCTACACCCATGATTAATAATGATAACTCTGTATGGGTAGATTATGAGGATGAAGAAACCCAACCTATCTTGACTATCGGACAAGCTTTAACTTTCAAAGACTCTACCGAAGATGAATTAATCAGTAGCTTTATTTCTGAACCTTCTTCGATCAGCCCAGAAATTCATAATCACTTCACTGCAATCTTGGAATCTGAATCTCAGCAGAACCTGAAAACTGAGAATTTATCTCAGACAGAGACAGGCAGCCCCTCCAAAAGTACAAAAATAGAAATAGAGTCTGGCAAAACATTAAACATAAATCCTAACATAACTGATAAAGAAAAACAACAGTTAATAAAGTTACTTCGGGAGAATAAAGAAGCATTTGCATGGGATTATACAAACATGAAGGGGATTTCTCCTGAACTATGCACCCACCGCATTTGAAGGATCCCGACCAATCTGTCAACCCCAACGGCGAATGAATCCCAATTTAAGGGAAATTGTGAAGGAAGAACTTCGAAAACTGTTGAATGCAGGATTTATATATCCTATATCTGATAGTGAGTGGGTTTCCCCACTTGTAATCGTACCTAAGAAAAATGGCAAATGGAGAGTATGTGTGGATTACAGAGCTCTAAATAAAGCCACCCAGAAAGACCATTTCCCTTTACCATTCATTAATCAGGTATTAGATAATTTGGCAGGTAAGAAATTCTTTTCATTTTTGGATGGATTTAGTGGATACAATCAAATCAAGATTGCACCCCAAGACCAGGACAAGACCACGTTTACTAGCCCATGGGGGACCTTTTCTTATAGGGTTCTTCCATTTGGGCTATGTAATGCCCCAACAACATTTCAAAGAGCTGTGATAGGGATTTTTTCGGATATGCTAAATGATTCCTTAGAAATATTCATGGATGAATTTACTCCTTATGGCACAACTTTTCAGGATGCACTGCAGAACCTTGAAAAAGTACTTAAGAGATGCAAAGAAGCACACCTTGCCTTAAGCACAGAAAAATTCCATATGACAATGAATCAAGGTATTGTATTGGGTCACTTCATCTCATTCCTGGGAATTCAAGTTGATCCAGCTAAAATACAGGTAATTCAGACCCTCCCTATCCCAAAAACACAAACTGATGTAAGAAGCTTTTTAGGACATGCTGGATATTATAGAAGATTTATCAAAAAAATTTCCAAAATAGCTTCTCCTCTATTTGTGTTACTAACAAAAAATGTTGAATTCAAGTGGACTGATGATTGTGAAAAAGCATTTAATGAACTTAAACATTAGTTGTCTACAGCTCCCATTTTGAGAGGACCTGATTGGGAAGTCCCCTTTCATATATCCTCTGATGCCTCAGATACTTCAATTGGAGTTTTCTTGGGCCAAGAAGAAAATAGTATTCCCTATGCTATTTATTTTATCAGTAAGAATATGACACCATCTGAACTTAATTATACAGTCACTGAAAAGGAATTCTTAGCAGTCATTTATGCTATTAATAAGTTTCGACATTATATCACTGGCTACACTACTTTTGTGCATACTGATCACTTGGCCATTAAATATCTAATGAATAAATCAGTTACAAATGCTCGAGTTACCAGATGGTTGTTATTATTACAATAATTTGACATTACAATTGTAGATAGGCTAGGAAAAGAGAATGTAGTTTCTGATTTCCTTTCTCGGTTAAAAACTAACGAAAATATTCCATTAGATGATTCTTTTCCTGATGAATATTTATTTGCAGTATCTGCTCACTCACCTTGGTATGCAGACATTGCCAACTATTTAGTTGCAGGAAAATTACCATCGCACCTATCACACAGGGAAAAGAGAAAGATCATTCAGCAAAGCGCTAGGTACAGCTAGATAAGCGGGTGCCTTTTCCACACAGGACTCGATCAGGAAATCCGGAGATGCATTGGTGAAGATGAAATCTATGATGTGTTAAAAGCTTGTCACGATGACCCTTGTGGAGGGCATTTTGCAGATAAAAGAACAGCACACAAGGTACTTAGAATGGGTTATTATTGGTATTCACTCTTCAAAGATGCAAGGAAATATGTGAAGACCTGTGATAGCTGTCAAAGAATGGGCCAGCCTAATCATAGGGATGAAATGCCACTCAATCCCCAGGTAAATCTCGAACCTTTTGAAAGATGGGAATTAGATTTTATAGGTCCCATTAATCCCCCATCCAATCAAAAAGTGTACATACTAGTGTGCACAAATTATATGACTAAGTGGGTAGAAGCTAAGGCACTCCTTAAAGCCAATGAAGAATCAATACTAACATTTTTATTTGAAGAGATCTTTGTTAGGTTCGGATTGCCTAGAGAACTAGTCACTGAAGGAGGACCTCCTTTTAAGTCTCATGGCTTCAAGGATACACTTCAGAAATATCATATTCAGCACAAAATGACTACACCTTATCACCCCCAGGCAAATGGGCAGGTAGAAAGCACCAATAAAGTCATAGAAGCCATCTTGACAAAAACAATAAAGGAAAATAGAAGGGACTGGTTTCAAAGGTTGCCTGAGGCACTATGGGCCTATAGAACTACTTGGATAAATACTACGGGCTTCTCACCTTATGAATTAGTTTTTGGAAAAACTGTTGTTTTCCCTGTAGAGTTTGAAATTAAAACTTTAAGAACTGCTTTACCTGTTAACCTTGACTTGATTGATGCACAGACAGCTAGGTTGTAGCAGCTCCAGGAATTGGACGAGAAGAGACTGGATGCCATCCATCAAACAACCATGATACAAAAACAAAGAAGCAGGTGGCATGATAGAACCATCAAGCAAAAGCAGTTCCAGAAAGGTAACTTGGCTCTACTCTATGACTCTTGTTTTGAGAATTTCCAAGGTAATCTAAGAACAAGGTGGTTAGGACCTTATGAAGTAGATGATGTTTTTCCAAATGGGACAGTCAGACTTTTAACCATTGATGATAGTAGAACACCACTATTAGTGAATGGGTATTGAATTCATTTGTATCAGTGGCCTGTTTCTAAAGAAGATTTTAAAACTACTTGCATGACAGACATACAGTATGCTTTCCCGGGGGAACTTGCTGTCCCTCAAGGCACTTAAATTTTTGTTCATCCATTTATTTTTAGATTAGATTTTCCTTTCAACTAATAATCCCTGCCAAGGGTTGCCATGTTTCAATTGATTATTTTGCAGATCTTAGTTTCGGAGAATCGCTGAGAACAAAAACTTCAAAAGAATCACTTTGCAGTTTGGGAACATTTTTGGACCATAAATCAGTCTTACACCATTTTCTGTTGCTGCAACACCATTCCTTGTTGCTGCAACACCATTTCACGTTGTTGCAACACCATTTCCCGTTGCTGCAACACCATTTCCCATTGCGGCAACACCATTTCCCGTTGCTGCAACACCATTTCCCGTTGCTGCAACACCATTTCCCGTTGCTGCAAGACCATTTCCCGTTGCTGCAACACCATTTCCCATTTCTGCAAAACCATTTCCTGTTGCTGCAACACTAATCCCTGTTACTGCAACACCAGTTCCCGTTGCTGCAACACCAACACCCGTTGCTACAACACCACTTCCCAATGCCATAATACTTTTTTCAGTGCTTAACACCAATATTTCTCATTTAGACTAAAAAAAGCACCAATTTCTCCATTTCAGTTCCCAAGAAATGACTTATTATTTACATAAAATATACCATTTCTTATCAAAAGAACTAGCCATGCACTATGATGATTACAATCCTCCACTATTACTTCCCGTCAATAATAAAAACCGCCAGTATTCCCATACTTTTAGACCTGCCTTAATCATCATTAATCGAGCAAAAGACAAGATAATATTTTCCGATGCAGCAACTAAAAAGGTAA
>Ga0115844_100401_pt1 | contig 12236 bp, 9 predicted proteins | sample InSIn1gowninarea_FD_83858 | JGI IMG/M metagenome (GOLD analysis project Ga0115844, IMG submission 83858) | reverse complement strand
AATAGGAAAGATAATCAAGAGAGTACGATTTTTATTAACATATGATATACATTTATAGTACATAGTTGTGACCGTTGGGTTTCACATCCCAAGGTCTCTTGGACTCCTTTTGTCCATTCGGCTTCCACACTAACCCATTGAGGATTAGGTGTCCAACAATTGCAAACAATTTGTCATTTGAGTGCCTGAGGAAAAAGTGCAGCGCCAAGGTGTTGTGCTTCTGTGACTGGCCAAATTTCTAAATAAGGCACCAAAATAGCCAAAAAATCAAAAATGTTTATAATTCCTCCAAAATTGGTCATGAGTTGTAAAATAACATATGTTAAGCCCTCGTGGATGCTTCAGCAAGCGTCTCTAAGTCACCCTTATCATTTTGGTCCTTTAGGGTTTCTTTGAGCTTGTTTTCCACTTGTTTGACCTTGACATTGCAAATCATATTCTTGGCCTAGTAGTGATGTGCCATGTTCCTTAGTAGCTGGTTGTCTCTATTGGCCTTATCCAGAAGCTTCTCCAAGTGGTCATTGACCTTGTCAATCCAATACTCCATGTCTTCATTAACCTCTAAGGTGATTATGTCCTCTAACTCTAGTTCTTCATCCAACAAGATGTGTTTTTTCTCCTCTTTCAATGTCTTTTTAAGCCCTTTAGTTCTTGGCCTCTTTTTCTTACCTTGTCCTTTAGTTCCTTTAGGCTCATTTATCTCCAAAACTGGTTTGCCCTTGCCTATTTGCTGCAATAGTTTAGCTTGCTCCTTTTCCATGATAAGCTGTTTTTCCTTTAGCTGATTGTTTTCTTGTTCTAGGAATGAAGTGACAAACCTTTCCCTTGCCATGTTGTCCATGAGTTCTCTAATCTAAGAGTCTTTGCCTTTGATAATCTATTGTATGCTTGAGGGCTCATCTTCTGCTTCCAAGTCTACCAACTCAAACTCATGCTCAATCAAATCTTTATCCTATACTGGTGACCCCTGTTTTGCTAATGTTGAAGGCTTGGCCCCTTTCTCATCATGAGAAGTAAACACAAGCCTTTTTCCTCTTTTGTACATCCTAGTCACCTCAGGTCTAGGTGCTTTAAGAATCTCCACTGATTTTCTTGAGGACCCAATCTCCATTTGCTGTGTTGGCATGCTTGAATGTTGAACTGAAACATTGGATTCATGCCATTTCAAAGTTGTCTCCAAGAAATAATTCCATGTCATGTTCTTCTCTGCAAGTTGATGGAGCACTACAGTCTTGATCAAACTATGAGGAAAGAGACTAGGATAGTGTTCTTTTTTCTTCACCTATACCTTCTCGGACATCTTGGCAAGGCTTCTATACAGATAGTTGCACATGCTGAAAGGTTTTTGAGCTGTAAAGTGCACTAGAAGATAGATGTGATAGGCATATAATCTAGAAAACCTTCCTTCACATGTGAAAAAAATCATGAAAAAATTCATCAAAGGAGCATACTTCTCCAATAGGTACCTAAAAGGTATGATATGTGTATGGGTTTCCTTATATGGTGTTTTCAAGAAGGACCTGTAATGCACAAGATCTAAGCTCATGCCCTTAAACCAATATTCTCCATGATCTTGTCTCCTTATAGCAAGTGAAATAGAAGCCACTGAAAATGTGAACTCAACCCCAATAATAATGGCACTTTCTCCTTTCAAATGAGTAGCAACCCAATCTATCAACTGATCATGGAAACCTACTTCATAGACCCTTTTGCAAAAATCTAGACAATTCACATCTTCAAAACACTACTTGATGAAGGGTGATGTATTAATTTCATTACAGTTGGTAGGTTTATATTTGAGAATTTTTCCTCCTTTATGATGTTTCTTCCTTTCTCATGAAGAATTTCCTTCCATGATGACAAAAACCCTGGCAGCAGGAAAATGAGAAAAAACAGTGAGGGATGAGTGAAAAATGAAATGATGGATAGGTGGAGTGGAAAAAATGGCAATGGAAATTCTAGGAGGTGGATATGGATTGTGAGCAAATCATAAAACTCAAATGAGGAGAAATGAAGGAAAGGAGTGTTTGTATAAAATGGAAAATAGAGTTTCTTGGAAAACTATCCAAACTGGTTAGGAATGAGCTAGGGTTTAATTTTTGGTGAAGTAAGTTGGTGATTTGTAATTGGTTTAGTGGTTCATAATGTATTTTAAACATGTGTAGAGGTGTAGGATGAAATTTTTACATGTTTAAAATATGAAAACTAGACTAGCCATCATTAACCCTAGCTCATTTCATGATAAATTCACTAAAATCCCTAGATGAAAAAATATTGAGCTTGAATCCATCTTGATAAAAAAAAGGTAAGTGAAGTGATCTACTTACTTGTAGAGGAGTCTAGGTTAGCAAGAAAACAAATTGCATTCTTGAAATTTCAATTTGGGTGATTTCTGGATGGTTTTGAGCTACTCTGGCACAAGCACAATGTAATGTCTGGAAGCGCAGTGTCGAGAAGCACAGCGCCGGCCTCAGAAGCACAACACAGTCTTTGGAAGTGTGACGCCTTCAATGTTTTGCTAAATTTTCCTAAAAACCCAAGTTTTTCTTGCCAATGGAAGAGAGAGCTCGATGCACAAAGGGGAATAAAAGGCAAATGAAGTGAGTTTGGGGATTTTTGCGTTTATATAGGCCATTATTTTCCCTTTTGAAAAGAAATGGGCCCTACAAACCTTTTTTTTTAAATGATTTTTCAACTTTAACATTGATTCACCTTGGAGAGTTGAAACCTGAGCTGCATTTTTACTTTATGAACAATGAAACTTCTTCTCCTAGAACCTTTGACACAAAAATCATGAATAACTTGTGGAAATTCATCAAGATAATGTTAAAGAGCTACTTGTCATGATTTATTTAATGCTGGATTTGCACATGATGATGATGGACCTTGAAACCCTAATGACTTACTAAAGACCTAAAACTGAATGGAATGATGATGATGAATTATCTAATGGAAATATTCTTTTTATTATGACATCTTCATCTGAATGAGGTAGGTTACAAGCATGTGTGACTTTCCCAAAAGAATAAAATCACTCCTAGACCAACTAACCAATAACCAAATTTTACACTGTAAACCTAGTGACATGGTAAAATTTGACCTTGAGACTCCTAACAAACTTGGTAAAAGCATATTTGATCACTGGTGACAGGTAAACAAGATTGGACACTAACACATTCGTTGTTTATTCTTCGAACTATTCAAGGCCCATAAGCATGTATTCCTTTCCAAAATTCCACTGTCCAAGACTCCAAATACTTCTTGATATGAGATTATATCGAACTCTAAGACTGTGCCTCCAAGGTTAGCCTAATGGTTGACTTTCCAAGTCCAACACTAGTCATATTGGAGTTATTTCTTAAGTTGAATCCTGAGTTTCTATGGTGACTGTCCAAATTGGAGATATATCATAGTTCTAGCCTCCAAAGATAGTTGTCCAAGACACAACTGTAATCAAGTCCAAGGGCTCTCAAACCAAGTTAATATATCGAGACTCCAAGGTTCTTTAATGTTAAAATTTGCAAATAGGGCCAAAATCCATGTGGGTCATCTTCTTAATTTCCTCGATATTTTTCTTGGACTCCTCTCGTCAAGAGGTGTAAGATTGATCTAAAGATTATCTAATTCTGATAAGTATTCATGGATATTTGATTTTATTTGTGTTATGGGAAAATTCGTTAAGGTTGGCGAGCAACTAATCTGCCCCCTCTTGTGCTCCACGTTTTACTATAAAAGGAGGAGGTATTCAAGTCATTTGTACACACACACACTCTCTTCTTGTGATCTCTTCCTCTCCACTTGTCTTTGGGTTTTGGTGGGAGGAGAGATCCTAAGAGTATGCGTTGGCCTAAGTATTATGATGCCCTAGCAGTAGTAAGGAGGATGACATAGCAACAGTCTGGCTGCAGTTAAAGGAGGAACATCTAGATGCAGTCAAAGGGAATATGCCATGTCGTAATCCACATTCTGAGAGAGACCTTAGTGCTATCATGGAGGAGAGAAGAATTCTAAATGTTGACCTAAAGGGAGATGCCCTAACTGTTGTTCTATATGAGATCAAGGCACAATCAAAAGAGAAGGCTCAACATAGTCAAGGAGGGAGCTCTATCCATAGTTAAGGATGGCCCTAATTCACTGTTAAAGAGGCCCTTATATCTTTTCCTAAGGTTCCCTAATATGCATTTTGTTGAGCCCTTATTCACATCTAAACAATGATCCTATTCCACAACAACTAGGCCTTAATACACAGCTAAGAGGAGGTTCTATACACAACTAATATAGGCCCTAATTCACAGCTATAGAAGGCCTAAATCCAATGCCTTATCCACTATCCTAGCTATTCTTTATCCAGCCCTTAATCCATAGTCAAGGCCGACCTTAGACGTAGTTAAAAGGGAGGCTTTAAACTTCAGTAAAAGAGAAACCTTAGACGCAATCAAGGAGAGACTCTTAACCATAGCAAGAAGGTGTCTTATCACTACATGAATAAGCCTGTAAGGACAACATGTTTGCTGTGATAAAATAATTTGTTTATTATATGGCTTAAGGACTGTTTGGTAAGCCATAGTTATACAGTGAAGGAAAGCATTGAAGTCTGCTCCTTAGTGTTACTGCATTAATGATGTTTATGTAACTGTTTTGAGGACATTTACTTCAGAGTTGTTATGTGCTAGGCCATAGGCCATAGCATCATAGCAAGGGTTTCTTAGAGCTATTCTTTTGGAATGTTTGGAGATTATGAAGGAAGTTTAGGTCTGCTTCAGATACCCTCATCAGGTCAACGAGCTTAGACATGGGACAACTGCAAGCTTGGTGACACATGGACAACTACAACATGGGACAACTGCAAGCATGAAGAATCATGGACAACAAAAACATGTTAAAGCATGGACAACAGCAAGTACAATGCAACAATTACTTTGGGACAGCAGTAAGCATGGTGCAGTAGTGGCACTATGTACAACAGTGATAGACACTGGGACAACAATAGCATGAGTTCCATCATTGTGATGATAGCTGCAGCATGATGTAGCACAGCAAGGTGCAGCATGATGACGAGATGTAGCACTATGATAGGTGACAGAGTCACCTTGGAGAATCAGTTGAAGTAGCATGTCTTCAACTGATCTCATGTATCATCATCCTAGGAGATGATCTATGCTCTCATATAGATAAGTCAAAGTGTTGACTTTTGTTGTAAATGTACTATCTCTCTCTCTCTCTCTGCTAAACTATTGAAGAACATATAAGAAGAATTGATCAAGGGTTTCCCCATATTGGGGTTTGTCCCTGGCTAGCGCCACATCTTGTGTCCTCTTGTCTTGGCTTGTCTTCTGTGATTTATGTTTATGTTCTATCTACAGTTTACTTTAATGCTGATGTGATTGGTAATATAGAAAAGATATTGAGAATTAAAATAAATTGCTTCAGCATAAAACATACCCAAAATTAACATGGTATCAGAGGTGCGGTGAAGACAAAGCCCAAGCAAGAGTGAAAGAGAAATCACCAAAGATAGTTGGGAAAAGACAAAAGGATCAATGGATTACTCATCCCTCTTCAAATTCACCAAGGGTGAAGTCAAAGCAGAGAACATTATCAGAATGGTGCAGTGAACACTTCTGGTGGCCTAAAGATCACTTCAATGGGAAGTCTGGATCTAAGGGTGAAAATAAAGATAGATGCCTTGTTTGCAATGAGTTTGGCTGTTATGCGAGGGAGTGTCTGAATGGTAGGAAAACATCACTTGATGATGATAACAATCATTCCAAGGACATCTTCAATGATCAAAGGAATGACAGGTAATGCAAGTCATCAAGGAAATGGCCGACTCCTTAGAGAAAGCAAGGAACCCTAGGTATGAAGAATAAAATGTTGTCTCTGATAAGATAAAGAAACGTTATCTTGTATTGGCCCTCTACTTCAGATTCTTTGGGAATCTGGCTTATTGATTGTAGTGCTTCAAAGCACTTCAATGGATAGAAGGGTGCTCTCTCTAATTTGGTAGAGATGGAAACAATCATGGGATTACACTTGGAGTCAATGCCACCTATCCTGGAAAGAGTGTAGGGAATGTTACCCCTCAATTAAATGAGGGTAATTCAATTCATTTACAAAATCTCTTTTATGTACCTGGTCACAAGAAGAACCTGGTGTCAATTTTGGAAATGGAAAGGTTTCAGGGTAGCATTTATCGATGGAAAGGTATGTGTTTGAAAATAGAATTTTCAAAGATTCCTTCTCTCATCGGTTCAGGGTTGGCAATTTGTATCAAGTTGCAGGATGGTCCATTGGGGATCATGTCAATTGACATATATTATCTATAAATCTAGAGGTCTACTTATTATGGGGCCCTACCCGATGTGATTCAGATGGTGATAGGGATGCTTGAATTCAAGAAAAGCATGAAGGTATATGTCTAAGATGTCCCGAAGGAAAATATTACAAGGGTACCATTCCCCTCATGTAACAAGACCACAAGTTTGGAACAACCCGAGGAGTTTGAGATTCATGATCGGGAGTCCCATGTATACAGGTGGAAGAAATCCTTCTATGGCTTGAAGAAAAACACCTCGGACATAGTATGAGAGGATTGACACTTGTATGATGAAGTTGAAATTCACTAGGAGTGAAGCCAATCCAAACCTTTTCTTGAAGGTTGTGAATGATAGACCTCTCATACCGGCACCTTCTGAGGACGACCTCTTTGTGACAGGTGCAGACCCTCTCATTTGGAGAAGTAAGAGAGAGTTGGATTCCAGATTTGGAATCGTAAACTACAAGCCCATGACTACCTCGATGGAGCTTAACTTTCAAAATTTATGTGGTAGTAGTGTCGGACCAGATTTGGGAAATGCCTCTAAGTTTCATAAACTCATTCGCATTGATGTTCTTGGTGAACTTATGTCCGGACATATGTTTTACAGTTAGCATGATGAGCTCATATATGGTTGAGCCTCACTGGATTGATGTCAAGAATCTTCTGAGATATATCTGGGGCACAATATGTCATGGATTGAGATACACTACTGGAAATGTGAAGTTGCATGATTATTCAAATGCTGACTAGGCAGGCTGTGTGGAGGATCGCAAGAGAACTTTTGAGTGTTGGTTCTCTTTGGGTTCTCCTTCGATATCCTAGATGAGCAAGAAGCAGAAGACGGTTGCCTTGAGCACCAGTGAGATTGAACACATAGTTACGAGTATGATCTCATGTGAAGCCACCCGGTTGTGGAAGCTCTTCAGTGAGTTGTTTTTAGTTATACACATGATGAATAACACTATGATTCTCTGTCACAGCTGGGGGGGTTCTATTGTTGAGGAATCTCGTATTCGATGATTCCTGTAGTAGATAGACATCAGATACTACCTTATGTGGGATATGCTAAGTTTATGAGCAAGGAGGCACCAGTGCATTGAGACTAATGTACATGTCGCAGACATTTTGTCAAAGCCCCGAGGAAAGGTCAAATCTGTGACTTTCCTGAGCGACTTGGAGTCGTTGAGAGACCTTTGTATAAGAGTCATGTGCATTGTATGCATTGAGCTCTAGGAGCTCTAGGGGGCTTGGGGTACTTACTGGAGCAACACACGACCATAGGGTGACTCACCCTCCCCTAATGGTGCGCTGTGTATAGGGTGAATATCTCAACCTTCCCCTGTGATACCCCGAGGCGATTTTGGGACAAGATAATTAGTTCTCCTATGGAACAAGATGATTAGTTCTCCTATGGGTTGGGATTATTAGTTCTCACGTGGTGATTGTGGGATAGGATGATTCATTCTCCTATGGATAGGATGATTAGTTCTCCTGTTGAGGCATCCTACCCATGCAGTTTGGGACTCATGGGAAGTACCTCTCATCTAATCAATGAACAGGGAAATGGGGTTAGGGACCATAGTAGTACTATCAATGGATGCATAATTGTATCTATCGTACTCCCTATGCTAGGATGACCTCCATTGATCTAGGATCAGTGTAAGTGGTTTGAGACACTCTCTTGTGATATTTATCTGGGATCAATAAACCTGACTTCAGGTCAGTAAGAGTGATATGACACACTTTCTTCAGATGAAACTGACTTCGAGTCAGTAGAGAATGGTATGATACATTCTCGATCAATTATTCTTCCTCATGGTTCAGCAGAGAAGAGTAGATGAAATATATGGGATAGTGGGACATATGGATCAACGAATGGAGTTCTCCATAGTTGAGAGGGAGTGTTAAAATTGGAAACTAAGGCCAAACTCCATGTGGGTTATCTTATTAATGGAAACTGATATTTTTCTTGGACTCCACTTGTCGAGAGGTGTAGGATTGATCTAAAGATCATTTGATTCTAATAATTATTATGGAGATGTGATTTTATTTGTGTTAAGGGACAATTCGTCAAGGTCAGCCCGCAACTAATCTGCCCCCTCTTGTGCTCCACGTTTTACCATAAAAGGAGGATGTCTTCAAGTCATTTGTACACACACACACACTCTTCTTGTGATCTCTTCCTCTCCACTTGTCTTTGGGTTTTGGTGGGAGGAGATATCCTAAGAGTATACATTGGCCTAAGTCTTATGATGCCCTAGCCGCAATAAGGAGGATCCCCTAGTAGCAGTCTAGCCGAAATTAAAGGAGGAACATCTAAACGCAGTGAAAGGGAATATGCCATGCCCTAATTTGCATTCTAAGAGACACCTTAACACCATCATGGAGGAGAGAAGAAGTATAAACGCTGACCTAAAGGGGGATGCCCTAACTATTGTTTTATATGAGTTCAAGGCACAGTCAAAAGAGAGGTCTCAATACAGTCAAGGAGGGAGCTCTATCTACAGTTAAGGGTGGCCCTAATTCATTGTTAAAGAGGCCCTTATACGTTGTCCTAAGGTGCCCTAATCCACAGTTTGTTTATCCCTTATTCACAGCTAAATAGTGATCCTATTCTGCAACAACTGGGCCCTAATACACAGCTAACAGGAGGTTCTATACATAGCTAATATAGGCCCTAAATGAAGGCCCTAATCTACAGCTACAGAAGGCCTTAATCCACTACCTTATCCACTAGCCTAGATTTTATTTATATAATCCTTAATCCACAGTCAAGAGATCTTAGACGTAGTTAAAAGGGAGGCCTTAAACTTCAGTAAAACAAAACCCTTAGAAGCAGTCATGGAGAGACTCTTGACAAAAGCAAGAAGGGGTCTTATCACTACATGAATAGGCCTATAAGGACAACATGTTTTTTGTGATAAAATAATTTGTTTATTGTATGCCTTAAGGATTGTTTGATAAGCCACAGTTATACAGTGAAGGAAAGTGTTGAAGTCTGCTCCTTAGTGTTGTTGCATTAATGATGTTTATGTAACTGTTTTGAGGACATTTACTTCAAAGTTGCTATGTGCTAGGCCATAGGCCATAGAATCATAGCAAGGGTTTCTTAGAGCTACTCTTTTGGACTATTTGGAGATTATGAAGGAAGTTTAGGTCTACCTTAAGTACCCTCATCAGATCAGCAAGCTTATACATGGGAAAACTGCAAGTGGGACAACTGCAAGCTTGGTGATGCATGGACAACTACAACATGGGAAAGCTGCAAGCATGAAGAATCATGGACGTCATCAACATGTTAAATCATGGACAACAAAAACATGTTAAAGCATGGATAGCAGCAAGTACATTGGGACAGCAATAAGCATGGTGCAGCAATGGCACTATGTACAACAATGATAAACACTTGGGCAGCAACATCTTGAGGTCTAGCATTGTGATGATGGCTGTAGCATGGTGCAACACGATGAGGTGCAATATGATGACGAGATGTAGCACTATGATAAGTGATGGAGTCACCTTGGAGAATCAGTTGAAGTAGCATGTCTTCAACTGATCTCATGTATCATCATCCTAGGAGATGATCTATGCTCTCATCTAGATAAGTGAAAGTGTTGACCTTTGTTGTAAATGTACTATCTCTCTCTCACTGCTGAACTATTGAATAACATATAAGAAGAATTAATCAAGGATTCCCCACATTGGGCTTTTTCCCTGGCTAGTGCCACATCTTGTGTCCTCTTGTCTTGGCTTGTCTTCTGCAATTTATATTTATTTTCTATCTGTAGTTTACTTTAATGCTGATGTGATTGCTAATCTGGAAAATATATTGAGAATTGAAATAAATTGTTCTAACATAAAACATACCCAAAATTAACATTTAAACTGTGATCTGAGCTATCTCAATGTCTTAAATATTGTTGCTTAAAGGATGCTCCAAGATAGTTCAAATATGAAAAGGTTTGCAAGGATTACTTCACTTGTCCAATAGTTCACTAGATCCCTATTCTTACTATGTGAACCTTAGGCCAGGTCTTTTCTATACTCTGAACTCCTATAGTTGAATTTCTTCCCTTAATCCAAGATGGAAAAACTGTTATGAGATTAATTGATCTTCAAGGTCTCCAAACACCAAGCTTCTACAAATGGATGGCTAATCCAAATTCTATTCATTGTCTAACACCGAGCTCTCCAACAAGACTAAGCCACCAAATCCATAATTTGAGATATAAAGGCACTGGCTTGAGTCTTCTAGATGTTACTATAGGTCTGAGCCAGAGATGATGAGGACTAACTTTTTATGGTGAAGTATGTTGATAAAGTCTAAGTTCCTGAGTTGATTAGCCCTTCCCCCATAGGTCTAAGTTCATAAGTGAAGAATGTATGGGTCTATTTAAACCAAAAAAACTTTTCTGAGCTTGTTGATAATCACTATAGGTCTGAGCTCTCAATATATCATAGGTTCAAGTTTTCTACAAGTCTGAACTCTTAATGTGTCACAGGTCCAAAAAAATTCTTCACGGCCTCTAATTCTCCTATTCTTGATGTTGTAGTGTTCACTATTTTTGTCTATATGTAATCCATGACCAAGTTCCTTGTCTTGAAATCGGAGTCTGAGCCTTTATTTATATGGATTTTACAATGAGATGAAGGGACACATATTTCTAGCGGGAGGCCAACATAGGTGTGTAAGTGTAGGTCAGTTAGCTTAAAAAATAGGCTCTTTGAACTTGAAATTTTAGTTTATCACAAACTGTTGGGAGTTAGGGGATGAGTGAGGGATCATTGGAAACATGAAAGAATCATCTTCAAGATGGTGAAGGAGCCAAGTTGATAGGATTCCTACAAGGTGAGAAAAAGTATTTTTCTTTGTGACTGTTCTTGAATTTTTCTATGTATAAGGTATTTGGGACAGAATGAGGTCATTAGGGCTTTAAGTAAGGTCTCCAACCATTATACAAGTGTGTCATATATGATCTCCAGTGTCATGTCTTCAACTATGTCATCATATGGTCCTCCATATCATCATGTGGTCTCCAACCATGTCATTATGTATGGTCATCTAAGTCATCAACTTATTAAATGTTCAGGTTAAGGCTTCTTCACATGAGTAAGGACGTCATCATGGTTTTAGGGCCTCTTCATCAAGAGCAAGGATATCATATTCCCACATGGATAGTTCTAGGGCTTGTATATTGGACACATAATTGACACTCAAAGACTAGATCGCTATGAACATCAATCTTCATGTTTTAGAGCATCATGGGAATCTTAAACTGGCCTTCTTCATTAGTGGCTTGACATATTCATAATGTAAGAGTAACCTTAGCACCTAGGGTTTGCTTCATTAATGGCATCCTTAGCACCTAGTGATTGCATGAGGTTCTATTGATGGTGCTGGGCCCACCAACATGTCAGTGGATCTCCCTGGTAAGAAGTCCCAATTAGACCTCAGACCATTTGGTGTAGGAGTCCCTGTAATGGGTCGTACAGTAATTCCTTGACCGCGACTTCGGATAGAGGCAAGTAAGATGTCCCTGTTGGTAGCAAGGGTGTGACCACTAAAGCGAGACAAAGAAGATGCATGAACGGTTCTAACACACAAAAAGTGGGGTGAGTGCGCCCCTTGGAAACCTATAATAGTATTCGGCTTGGAAGGGAACACACGAGAAAAGATGCATCACCAGCTAAAAAGAAAGTTAGCTAACAATCCAAAGTGATGGTTAAACCAATCAACACATTTCATCAAGATTCATACATACTTATACAGAATAGTCCATACATGAATGCATAAGCAAACAGATACATATACCATTTAGAGTAAACAAGATAGCCAGAATACAATATGACATATGCATGAAACTTGTTGGTTCTTTTATATTAAGAAATGTAAGTTCTAGCCATACAATACATCCAA
>Ga0115844_100400_pt1 | contig 12242 bp, 14 predicted proteins | sample InSIn1gowninarea_FD_83858 | JGI IMG/M metagenome (GOLD analysis project Ga0115844, IMG submission 83858) | reverse complement strand
CCCACTAAACATTGACAGCATGACATTCTAAAGTGGTATGATTTAAGGGTTTCAAGTTTTATGCAAGCCAATATCTCAAAAGAATACTAAATGAAGGTCCCAGCATGCAGGTGTGAAATAACTGATTTCAGTTTTTTGTATGTATATTTGCAGAAGAAAGGTGGAACCAATCGAGTGATTATAATCGCTGTATAATCTAGCTGCAAAATAACTGTATTTATGATGCACTATGCAATATATAAGGGCACTGGGTTTAACGAATAATATAATTAGATATGTTTGGAGAAATATTTTTTGCTTGTCTTGAGGACTCAAACAACTGTGTTTATTTTTCCCAGGTTATCAAAGACCTAGGTCTTTGCATTTCTGTGTATGATATCCAGGCACTTGAGGGTGGCTTCGTCTTTGCGGGTGACGGTGCACCTACATACACAGTGAGAATTATCATTAGTTTCTTTGCTCTGATACCTCTTTCTGCAAATATGTTTTGACTTCCAAACCTAGCAACCTTGGTTTCAAAAGATGTTTAAACTTTATATGTTCATATTGTATGTTCTTTATGGATAGTGCTTTCTAGGTTGTTAGGATTATTCTTCGATTCTATGGGTTGAGACACTGTTTTGACGCATATATTGTGTAAACATGAATTTTGAAGCATTGACCTCAAAAATGATTCGTATCTTTTGATAATTTATCTTTTTTCATTCTTTGAACCATTTTTCCATTCCTCTATTTTGTAGCAGATTTTGTGAAATGAAGTATTTTTCAGTCATGGCCTCACTATTTTGTGAGATTTCTGATTCTTGGAAACTGGTATAACATTTTGCTTTCACCCACTTTCAAGTTACCAGGGTTAAAAGGGGTTTGGGGATATGCTAGTTGTAGCTATTGGAATTCCCAAAGGTAGTGTTAATGGGTCCGTGTATGGCTGTATTCTGTGTGTATTTATATTACCAAAGGGAAAGTAAAGAACAATATTGAAATTTCGAAGTGCTAATGAACAGTTGTATCAAAGAGAAATGGACAGTACCTGAAAGCTGAATGATATTACGAGCCAAAGGTTAAAACAAGTACAGTACTGCATGGCAAGTTAGTCATGACTCATGATACATTCAGTGATCAGAAGACAAGAGGAGATAAGATTAGAAGCTTGTTAAGCCTATGCATCAGGTGGATCTTTAATATCCTAAAGGGTGAGGTTGCTGACATGATTGTTAACCATCAATTTTCAAAGGAATCCTTTGCTCTCAAGCTCTGTAGCATTAAGTGTTAGGGGGTGGATCATCTTCCACAATTAACATTGAGTGGTAATCTGCTGTGACTTGTCAACCAAAGCAATATCTCTAGGGTTCATCTTCTAATTCTTAAAAGGTTCTTCGCTGTAGCTAGGATCTCTATACATGATATCAATGAATATTGTTGTAGATGGACACTAAATTGTCAGCCCTCTTGAACCTCAAACTATGTATCGCAAGGATGTGTCCCCAAGCCAAAGGATACATCCCCAATGTCCTAGGAATGTTGGGGCGGGGAGCGTGTGGATGTCCTTTAGCCTCAATTCGGGGATGACTTGGGGATGCCCAAGGGATGTTAACTGTGGAAGGGGACTGAATAGAGGATACTTTTTGGAATAAAGGATGCTTGAGCATCCCTTGATTTCCATCGTGTAAATATATTGTGTAAATATGACTTTTGAAGCATTGACCTCAAAAATATTTCGTATCTTTTGATAATTTATCTTTTTTCGTTCTTTGAACCATTTTCATTCCTCTATTTTGTAGCAGATTTTGTTCAATGAAGTATTTTTCAGTCACAGCCTCAATATTTTGTGAGATTTCTGATTCTTGGAAACTGGTATAATATTTTGCTCTCGCCTACTTTCATGTTACCAGGGTTAAAGGGGGTTTGGGGATATGCTAGTTGTAGCTATTGGAATTCCCAAAAGCAGCTTTAATGGGTCCGAGTATGGCTGTATTCTGTGTGTGTCTATATATTTATATTACCAAAGGGAAAGTAAAGAACAATATTGAAATTTCAAAGTCCTAATGAACAATTGTATCAAAGAGAAATGGCCAGTACTTGAACGCTGAATGATATTACGAGCCAAAGGTTAAAACAAGTACAATACTGCATGGCAAGTCAGTCATGACTCATGATACATTCAGTGATCAGAAGAAACGAGGAGATAAGATTAGAAGCTTGTTAAAGTTATGCATCTGGTGGATCTTTAATATCCAAAAGGGTGAGCTTGTTGACATGATTGTCAACCATCAATTTTCAAAGGAACCCCTTGCTCTGAAGCTCTGTAGCATTAAGTGGTAGGGGTGGATCATCTTCCTCAATTAACTTTGAGTTGTAATCTGCAGTGACTTGTCAACTAAAGCAATGTTGTTGAAAAATGTGTAACTAGGTTAGGTCTTCATAGGTATGAAATGTATTCTTGTAAATTATAAAATGAAAAGAAATTATTATTATTATTGGAGAATGGGTTTCATGCTTAAGTTCTTTTATTTTATAGGTCAAGCACCCATTGAGTGCTTCTAGGGTTTGTCCCAGGTTTAAGAGTCATTGTCATATATTAAAGACCCCAATGGGCACATTGTATCTTGTAAAGAAAAATATTTTTGTCTTTAAAGCGTCGAAATACCCTCCAAGATCAAGTCGGCCTAGAAGCCGTCAAGTTGGCCTAAGTGAAGAGCCACGTCTATGCCTTGAAGAGGCCTATATAAAGAGAGGAAATCATCTTCCAAAGAAGCACTCACTCATCTCTCATTCTATGTGAAGAAGAAGACGAAGAAGAGGTCGAAGAAGAAGGACGAAAAAGAGGTTGAAGTGTTTGGGCTAGTTCTCTCTCCGACGTCCTAGACGAAGTTAGGGTTTTTGTGCAAGGGTTATATCTAGTTCGATCTTGGAAGGAAGAGATAAAAGAAAGAAGCGAAGGTCACTTAGAATATCTCTCTAGCCCTAAGTCACAAGGAAAGGCAAGCGAAGGGAAGAAGAAGGATCTAAGAAGAAGATCCAAGTTTTCAAGGGTGGCAGCAGCAATTGTCGGTAAGACAAAATTTTGGATTTGCAATAGGAGGTTGAAGTTCTTGCAGCAGGAGGCCGAGTTAGTGGTTGATCTTGATCTTGGAGGGTATTGGTTTGAGTCACAAGGTCTTGGTATTTGTCAATTGAAGGATTTATAAGAAGAGAAGAGATTTAAGGGTTTTCCCCTCAAGAGTAGGGGTTTTGGCCTTGGCTTGCAACTTATATACTGTGTCACTATTCTTATTGTTTTGGTAGATGTTTGATGTATCTCACACTATAATAATAAGGAACAAAGCTAATAAGGAAAAAGGTAACACAAACAGTTATCAAATTAAAAGAGAATTAACATATTCATCGCCGTATTGAATTCTCAACATGGAATCAGAGCTGAGGTTAGCTAAGGGCATCATGAAGATCTCCTCTACAATGAAGAAGTTCATCAAGAAGTGTTCCAAGATAGCAAGCCATCTCAAGAAAGGTATCAAGGAAGCATGGAGTCTCTTATTTTCTTCAAAGAAGGTATCAATCAAGGAAAAGCATGAAGGTCTCTTCTTGGCTCTCTCTGGCACATTCCAAGATGAAGACATTTGGGTAATTGATAGTGGTGCATCAAGACATATGACTGACCATTCCAAACAATTAAAGACCTTATCAAAAGGAAAATCCACTTACTCAGTGGAACTTGGAGATAACAAGAGCTATCTCGTAAAGGTTATTGGATTGACCTCTATAAAGCTGGAGAGTGGAAGCAACATCCACCTCAACAACATTCTATTTGTTCCAAGTTTGCATAAGAACTTACTTTCCATTTCATGCTTAGAAGATAAGGGAGATAGAGTAGCTTTCATTGATGGAAAGGTTGCTGTATGGAGTAAAAACTCAAGTATAGAACAAGCTAAAGTCATTTTCATTTGAGAAGGAAAACTTTATAGACTGATATCTCCTTTGGCCCAAGCCCTAGTTCACATTGAAATTAGCCTGTGTGAACTCTAGCATAGAAGATTTGGTCATCTACATTTCAAGATCCTTCCATAGTAGATGGAATACCTGAACTAAAGGAAGATCATGAAGGAGTATGCAAGGGATGTGCATTGGGTAAGAATACCAAGAGGCCATTTGGAAATAGTGCTTCATGGTCAAAATAAATCTTGGATCTCATTCACTTCGATGTATGTGGCCCTATGAGTCCTAAATCTCTTGGTGGTCATCTATATTATGTCACATTTATAGATGATCATTCAAGAAAGACCTGGGTTTACTTAATGAAAACCAAGGACGAAGTATTCACTAAATTTCAAGAATTCAAAGCTGAAGTGGAGAACCTTACAGAAAGAAGAATCAAGATACTAAGATATTATTGATCTAATAATAGAGGAGAATATACATCCAAAGAGATTATAGCATTCTGTAAGGAGTTTGGGATTAAGAGGGAGCTGATAGTCCCATATAATCCCAAGCAAAATGGAGTTGCAGAACGGAAGAATAGATCCATTGAAGAAAGTGTAAAAGCAATGTTACACGGTCAGGATCTATCTAAGTTTCTGTGGGGAGAAGCCATGAATATAACTATTTACATTCAGAATTGAAGTCCCCATAGGTCCCTAGACAATAAAACTCTGGAGGAAATGTTCACTGGAAAGAAGCCATCTGTAGATCATCTCTAGATCTTTGGGTATCTTGTATATATCCATATACCAAAGGACAAAGGAAAGAAGCTTGATCCATCAAGTATGAAGGGAACATTTGTTGGGTACAACAACTCATTGAAAGCCTATAGGATCTACGTAAAAGAAGGACATCACATAGAAGTCGGTCGATATGTCATATTTGATGAAAGCCTAGCATTCAAGAAATCAAAGGAAGTTTCCATAGACTCTGATGATGAAGAACTTCCGGTATTTGAGGAAGAAGTTGACAAGGGAGAAGAAGAACCGCACCATGAAGAAGGTCCTAGCGAACCTGTTTAACCTGTGGTCATCCCTGAAACAAGGAAAATACCTAATTGGTTGAAATCTACACTACTTGATGCAAAAGGTCATGGGGCATTGAAAGGCTCATTTAGAGAAAGCAAGAAATCCAAGAGATATTATGAGTATGCGGCATACATGACAAAGCAAATAGAAGCAGAACCATCCACTGTTGAAGACGCTGTAAATCATCAGAAATGGAAAGATGCCATGAATGAAGAGTATCAATCTATAATAAAGAATGGAGTCTGAGAGATCACACCGAGGCCCGAAGACAAATCTGTGGTAACTTCCAAGTGGATCTATAAGGTCAAACATGCGGCAAATGGAAGTATAGATAAGTATAAGGCAAGATTTGTGGCTAGGGTCTTCTCTCAACTAGAAGGCATAGACTACGAAGTGACTTTTGCTCCAACATCAAGATATACAACGATTCGTTCATTAGTCTCTTTGGCAACATCGATGGTATGGAATATCCACCAAATGGATGTCAAGAATTCTTTTTTGAATGGAACAATAGATAAAGAAGTCTATATAGAGCAACCTTTGGGATTCAAATTTAAAGATAGAAAGGCATATGTTTGCAGATTGAAGAAAGCATTATATGGCCTCAAGCAAGCACCAAGGGCATGGTATGCTAGAATGGATGCATACATGCAAATAATAGGTTTCACTAAAAGTTCTGCTGATCCGAACCTTTATTATCAAGTTTGTAGATGGAGAACCTATAATCATTCTTTTGTATGTAGATGATCTTCTCTTGACAGGTGTAGAAGGTCAAATTGAAGAATGTAAGAAGCAAATAGCAACGAAATTTGACATGAAGGATCTTGGGCTGATGCATTACTATTTGGGACTAAAAGTATGGCAAGGACTTGATGAAGTTTATCTGGGTCAAGGAAAGTACGTGATCAAGATGTTGAAGAGGTTTGACATGATGGACAACAAATCTATGATCAGTGTTGTGAAAATCGGGATTTTTATACGAAAAAATCCCCTAATTTTTTTTTTTGCCGATTTTTACTGAAAAAATCGCTTTTTATTACTGAAAAATCGTGATTTTTACTGAAAAATTGCGATTTTTTCTTAAAAAATCGTGGGGGGTCGGGGCAGCACAATTTTATAATTTTTTTTTGGTTTTTCAATTGCTCATTTGGACAGTGGCGTGCACGGAGGGAAGAGGAGCTCTTGGAGACCAAGCTGAAGAGGGTTTTTACTATTTAGCCAAATCTAAGTGCTTAGAGGAGAAAATCAAGAGGAGACCACCGATTTCTCCATAGAAACGGTATGAGGATTTTTTTTTTTATTGTTTAAAAACATTGTTTTTGTATGTTTTTCATTGTTTTTGGTTGGGAAACTTGGTATGGGCACCATTTTTCTTTTGTCTTCATTGTTTTAAAAAAAAAAATTGTATTTCTTCATTGATTTGGGATGGGTAACTTGGTATGACTATGGCAACCATTTTTTTTTGTTTTCATTTTTTTAAACGTTGTTTATGTTTTTTCATTGTTTTTGGTATTTGCCATTTGGTTGGGTAACTTGGGTTTGGATTCTAGAATGGTTGGGTAATTTGTGTTTGAAACTTTGAACTTTGGAATGGTTGTTTTAACTTTTAGGTTGGGTTATGGGTAACTTGGATTTTCATTGTACAATTATCAATGTAAAAATAAAAAATAAAAATACTAAATTGTAATTTGTAAATTTGTAACTTGTAATTTTGTAAATGCTAAATTGTAATCCCAATCCTTATTTTCCCATAGGTTCACAACTACACCAAAACACCATTCAAGACTTCAAGTTTGCAACTTCAAAGTTCAAAAACAAACATGCCAAGGAAATTGGATCCTTCCTGGGAATATGGTGAACCTAAAGCTCCGAATGATAGACAAAACTTGAGTTGCAAGTTGTGTGGAAAGGAGATGTACGGGGGGGTGTACAGGTTGAAGTTTCACCTTGCACAAATCCCTGGACATGATGTGGGGCCCTGTATAAATACAAATGCTGAACTTATCCAAAGAGCCATGAGAGCATTGGAAGAATTAGAGCACACTAGAGAGGCCAAAGAAGAACTCAAAAGGCAACTAAAAAGGTCACCTGAAGGAAGTGGGCCAAGTGGCACTGGTTCTACTGCAGCATTAGTCAATCCGGTAGCTGCATCATCATTTTTTGTTCCTCGAACCACACTTGGTTCACAACCATCAATTGGTTCAATGCTAAAAAGAACTGATAAAGAACAAGTTGACAAGTTGATGGCAAAATTTCTCCTCTGGAGTGATATTCCTTTTAGTGTTGCAAGGAATAATCCATTTCTATAACCTACTGTTGATGCTATTGTGAGTGTTGGCTCGGGGTACAAAATCCCTTCTTATCATGATTTCAGCGGCCAGATTTTTCAAAATGAAAAGCGTGACTGCACCCAAAGATTGGAGGATTTTAGGGCATCATGGGCACAAACAAGATGCACTGTTATGTCAGATGGTTAGACTAACCAAAAGGGGAGAACCCTTATAAACTTCTTGGTTGGATGTCCCAAGGGGACTATGTTTATCAAATCTGTTGATGCATCTCATCAAATCAAAGATGCAAGAACTTTATGTGATTTGCTGGATGTGTTTATTTTGGAGGTGGGTGAACAACATGTTGTCCAAGTCATAATGGACAATGCTGCAAATTATGTTGCTGCTGGTAGAATGCTTATGGACAGGCATCCTACTTTATTTTGGACACCTTGTGCTGCCCATTGTATTGATTTGATGTTAGAGGACATAGGGAAAATTCCCTTTGTCAAAGATATTGTTGATTCATCAAAAAGCATCACAAAATTTATATATAATCATACATCTGTGCTTAGCTTGATGAGAAGATTCACCAACAACAAAGAGTTGGTGTGCCTCGCCATTACACGGTTTGCGACGAGTTTCATATCTCTTCAATCTCTCTTGAATTCTATGTGGGATGTGAAGAGAATGTTTCTTTTAGAGGAGTGGCGTGCTTTGTCAATGAGCCGCAAACCAGAAGGAGAGGCTGTATGTAGACTAGTTTCATACCAGGAAGACTTCTGGGCAGGAGTGCAGGAGGTGTGCGCCGTTACTGAACCTTTGGTAAAGGTTTTTCGGTTGGTTGATGGTGAGAAGCCCGCAATGGGTTATTTGTATGAAGCCATGGACAGGGCCAAAGAAGCCATTTGGGCCTACTATGATGATAAGGGAGATGATGGGTTTAAGAAACAACTTCTTCTATGGGGAGTGATTGATGAGCGATGGAACAACACACTCCATCGTCCCATTCATGCTGCTGGGCTTTTCTTGAACCCTGCATTTTCTTATGTATGTGGGTTTGATTTTGATGCTGAGATCATGGATGGATTCTTATCCTGTGTCTAGAAGATGGTGCGATTTTCAGAACAACGTATAGAGATCTTTAAACAAATTGAGACATATAAGATGGCAAGTGGCACATTTGGCTTTGAGATGGCTATCACTGATAGGATGATTAAAATTCTAGGTATTTTTTAGTTCTTCAAATTCCATTTTTTTCTTATGTTTATTTAAAATTTTATTTGTAATTTTGTTGTAGATGCATGGTGGAAAATGTATGGTGGCAGGGTACCCCTTCTGCAAAAGCCTGCCATTGCATCCTCAGCCAAACATGCAGCTCCTCAGGATGTGAGCGCAACTGGAGTGTATTTGAAAAAATACACAACAAGAAGCGCAATAGGTTAACACTTAAACATTTGAAATATTGCAAATTTCCAAATAAATTTTTGAATTCATTAAACAATATTTATTTTATAATTATTAATTATTATTTCATGATCTTTGTACAAGTTGGAGTCCCAGCGACTTAATGACATGGTCTACGTCTACTACAATCTTCGATTGTGGGTGAGGCAACTTGAGAGGACACTTGATGTGGATGCCATCTCATTGGATGGGATTGACACCACTGCTGCATGGAGGGTTGAGGCCGAGAGGCCTCTCGTGGATTCTACTGGTTAGTGCAGGATGTAGTGGAGGGGGAGGAGGAGTAGGAGCAGGAGGAGGTGCAGGTGGAGGAGGAGGAACAGGAGGAGGTGACACCGCCTGCCCGGGCTACCACTGCCACCAGTAGAGGACGTGGTCTACCTCCTGTAGCTCCTATTTCTAGTTCTTCAACTTCTAGATCACAAAAGACAATGAACACAAGATATAGACTCCAAGCCAGACAAAAACCCCACAAGGGGGAAAACCCAACCAACTTCTCTTCTTATAGAATTAGATCAAAGTGAGAAATCCAAGACCCAAAAACCAAGACCAAGACCCCCCCCACAAGACGCAAGTCAACCCTGCTTCAAACCTTCTTCAACCAAGTCAAATCCAACCAAGCCAACAATGGTCAATGCTCTTCAAATCTGGTCAAACTCTGATTTTTGTCCCCTGCAGCTAATCTAAATTTTTTGGCCCCTACAACAGTTTGAAATTTCGCACGTGATAGAAATCTCTCCTTTGCCCTTCGTTCTCTCTCCTTTGAATATTTTGCTTCTTCCTTGACTTTTCATTGGTTTTCTCTCTCTTCTTGGTACATAAATCAAAGTTGTGAGTGAGTGAACAAATGAGGTTGAGTTGAACCGTATATATACACATCCATGAGATCGAATGAGTCAATTCCAAGGTCGTCTTGTCAAGGCAAGGCGGACTTGGTCTTGTGGGGACAAAAAGACTCTTTTTGACTCGAAATAAAATTGTCTTTCTTTTACATAATAGTCCAAATGGGACTTTGACTCATGACAAATTTTCTTTTGACTTTAATAAACGCCAGAAGCATGGAGAACATGCTTTGACTAGAAAATAATAATGGTAATAATTTTTTCTTTTTCTTCTTTTTACATTTTCATGAAATACATAATGATACAAGTACAATGATAATTAAGAACACTGAACCTAGTTACATTTCCGACACTCCCTCTTAATTAGGGAGGCATTTATAATGACACAATAGGATATGAGGATACTCGCAAATTGAAATATTCCCATAAGAAGAGTTTGGATTGATAAACATCATCAAGCATCATCACAACCAGCATTGTCAATTACAAAATAGCAATGCCTTGACTGACAGACTCTAACTCTCCACAAGATTAGAGCATAATGTTGGGAGGCAAAGATTTGGACACCGCCACCACTACCTCTCAAGGCACATACCCCATCCAAATGTTCACCATGTATGTCCTTAAATGACTATTCTTATATTGGATTCCAATCCTCAAAGAATATCAATCCTCCTTAGGACTACTCTTTATCTTGGATACCCTGCCCTATTCTCAAAGATGTGCCCATTAGGGTCTTCAATATATGACAATGACTCGTAGACCTGGGATAAACACTAGAAGCACTCAATGGGTGCTTGACCTATAAAATAAAAGAACTTTAGCATGAAACCCATGCTCCAATAATAATTATAATAATTTCTTTTCATTTTATAAATTTACAAGGATACATTGAATACCTATGAAGACCAAACCTAGTTACACATTTTTCAACACACCCTCTTAACTAGGGAGGTATTCATAAGAGGTACATGGTCAGTCTCAATCTGAAGAGATCTCATAAAAAGAGTCGAATTGGTAAACCATCTGTCTAGCATCACGTTAACCAGCATTGTCACATAGCAAGGCCTTGACTAACAGCTCTATCTCTCCACAAGATCATAGCACAATGCTGGCGAGACCAATGATTTATAGACACCATCATCAATGTCTCTCAAGGTACATACTCCACTCAAGTGTTCAACTAGTATGACCTTCTTTGGACTATTCTTATCTTGGATAGCCAGTCCTCAAAGAATATCAGTCCACAACTACTCGTCTTGAATGCCCTACCATAATCTCAAAGAGTATCGAATGCCATATGGTTACCCAATCCTCCATTCTTTCCTCCCAAGTGAAGACAAGAATGTAGTGTCTATCTCTCCCTCTCAATTAGGGACGATACATCGACCAAGCCAAGATTGTCTCTCAAGTACACAAGCTTCTTGTTCGGAAGAGATTTTGTCAATATGTCAGCTACCTGCTAATCAGTGGAGATATACTCTAGCTGCAGCACACCATTTTGTACTAGCTCTCGAATATAGTGATACTTGTTGTTTATATGCCTTGTCTTTCCATGAAATATTGGATCTTTAGACAAACATATACAACTAGTGTTATCAAAAGTATCATTGTAGGGTTCATCAGTCCTTCAAACGGGTTGGATAGCAGCTTCCTCAACCATATCGCTTCCCTTCTTACTTCATAGGCTGCAATATACTCAGCGTCAACAGTACTCAAAGCAACATGTCTTGCTTTCTGCTCATCCATGATAACATGGAGGATCCCAAACTGAAACATCCTCTTGTAGTGCTCCTTCCATCTTGCTCACTTCCTCCCCAGTCAGAATATGTATATCCAATCAGTTGGACATCCATCTATCATACTTCAGACAGTAGTGGATGGTTCCTCGCAGATATCTCAAAATATGTTTTGCTGCTATCCAGTGGTCATGCTTCGGCTCCACTTGGAATTGACTAAGAACTTTTACTACAAAGCATATGTCTAGTCGAGTATTCACCATGTACATCAGTGAGCCAATAAGTTGTCTATACTTGGAAGGATCCACATGGCTTGATTCGGAACTACTTAGTCTCTTCAAGTTTGGGATCATCGGAGTGGTCATAGGCAGTGTTGTGAAATTTGCGATCGGGATTAAACGGCGCGGGGAATGAATTGGAAAAAATCGGAAAAATCAGGAAAAAATCAGGCAAAATCGTTTGGTATAAAAATATTCAATTTTTTTCATTTTTTTCAATTTTTTTAATATCTAAACCATCTACAACATAAAATAAATACATTGACACATAAATATGATAAAAAATTAATATATAAGATGTTTAATATCATTTGTAGCGCTAAAATCACACATAACATTAAATCATGTCCTGAATAGTAAGACCTGACTCCTGAGTCCCAACTCAGCCTCAAAATATCAACAAAAAATATGATAATGTATTTCATCATGTCATAATGTCATATACAATAAAATGAAAGTCTAATCCTATTGATTTCCTCTGCCCCTCTTGCGAGAAAATGCCACAGCTTTCCCTTTCCCTCTAGATGTAGATGCTGGTGCCCGTGCAGGTGGAAATGGCAGTGGAGTCTGATGTGCTCTAGACGTTGAAGAACTAGAAGTAGGAGCTATAGGAGGTAGACCACGTCCTCCACTGGTGGCAGGG
>Ga0115844_100397_pt1 | contig 12268 bp, 9 predicted proteins | sample InSIn1gowninarea_FD_83858 | JGI IMG/M metagenome (GOLD analysis project Ga0115844, IMG submission 83858) | reverse complement strand
ATATTTTCAACTAATTTCATACATATCTTATCCATTATATAGAACAAACAAAACCCTTAGTGAGGCAGCAATAGTAGCAATAATGATGTTAAGTTTATCAATTGTAATATTTACATGATACGAGTCCTTTATTGTCTAGGTCGTATTCCACTTCCAAATTTCAACAACATTTCCACAACACTCATGAAACAATTTTATTGCACTTGCCACTTGCAACAACATTTCGACAACACTCATGAAACGATGCAAATCTCTCAATTTGTGTGTGCAGGACACTGAAATTTTCCATAGGATAATTTCTTAGTTAAATGATTTCGAAATCCTTAAGTCATGAACCATAATTAGATGATCCCTCTCAAAAATATTTCCTAAAGTCGAAGAAACAATATTGTTGTTGCGAGAAATTTTTTTTTGATGCCTTCCTACAAGTTATGATCTCCAGTGAAATCACAAGAAAGTTTAGACAATAACTCGAAATTTAATAAACAAATAAAAATTGTTGAAGTGGGCATGTGGTAGTCGGGAAAAATTGTTTGACATAGAAAGAAGGAAATTTTCGGAGGTATAATTTATCAAAATTACCAATCATTCACAATATTCCCTTGAAAATATCTCTTTGTATGCATAAAATAGCAGGTTGATGTGAAACTTCAGTTAAAATATGTTGAATTTAATGCATAATTTGTGTCGTAAATTTATGTTTTACAATTTTCTCTCCAAGTATTGTACTTTCATTTTTCTAGTAGGGATGAATCAGCAGGTGCGTGTCTGACAGCTTAGATGGTTGATATGAGTATTATATTCATTTTATATGTTGAAAATGGAATTCTAATTTTGTTGACACCTAATCATAGGGATTGGGTGGACAACTGTAAATAATGTAAATAAATAATAGAGAAACTGAAAAGCCATCGGGAGATGAAACTCAATAGTCACTCCCTCATGCATATAATAATGAACAACCTAAATGAAGAATAATACTTATGCGTTATTGTTACTAGTTGTAAATGAAGAATAATCCTTGTATCTGGTTCGAAACATCGATGAAGAATAATCCTTATGTGATGTATCTAGAAAATAATCTGAACAATGAGTGAAGATGATTGCTCGATTATTGTGAAGCCATTATTCTATGGTCTCCAATCTAGCTTCAAGTCTCTAGCTATTGGCAATTTTTCTAGCATGACCACATTAAGGAGTTGTTTGGCCATGTTGATGAGGATAGGGAGTCACCTTCAATTTCCAGGGGATGAAATTGGCGTTTTCTGGAAAGGAGAAGTCCTTGCCACAGTTCCTCCAATTCTACTGTGTTATTGGCATCCCATCCTATGTTGCCAAAGTAAATAAGGAGGGGTAAGCCTTCATGATTTCTGAAAATTCCCCCATATCTAGCATTTCCAAGGTTTCCCTTTGATACTCCATCAAATTTGAGCTTCAAAGTGTACTTTGGAGGGGAGGTCTAGGATTCCTTCTTTACGTTGTTGCTTTGTGAGGGGGCTTGAGTTGCATTTCCCTCTGGGAGAGGCAAATTCCAATTAGCCTAAATGGCCTTCTCATTTGCCAGAGTGGGAGAATCATCCAGCATCCACGTGCAAAGTGCCAATGTCTCTTTGAGGTTCAGACAGAAGTTGCCCCAGATGATTTCTAGAGGACTTATTTGACCTTGGAATATGCGCTTGTTCCTTTCCTTCCAGATACGCCAAGTGAGGAGCCCAGGAATCAATCTCCATAATTGGTTGAGAACTTCACTTTTGTATGGATTCTGATGCCATTGGTGAATGAAGTCAGTGATATCGTCTCATACCCTGCATCTTCTTTGGCGTCGAAAACCGGCTTTCTCCCACATTTGGTTAGCAAGGGTGCAGGAATCTAGAGGGTGCTGGAGTGTTTCCTCATGCGATTTACAATAAACACATATTGAGGGACCATGATAGTTTCTTCACCTAAGTTTGTCCCAAGTGAGTATTTTCATATGCCTCACCAACCATAGGAAGAATGAAACTTTGGGCCAGGTACCTGCTAACCATATTCTTCCCCATATCGGATCCAAGGGCGAGGTATTTGAACATATGATTTTGTATGCCTCTGTGCTGGAGAAGGTTCCTTTTGGCAAGTAGCCCCAACTAAGGATGTCTCTACCCTCGGTGTATCTTACTCGGTGTTTTTGGAGCTCCCTTTCCAGTTCCCTTATAGTTTGGTGATCCGCTCTACTGATTATTGTGTCATTTCGCTACCACTGCTTGTATCCTCGATATGTTTCCTAAGTCCAATAATGCCATATCTCTCCCTGATGCTGCTCTTCCCCAGAGTGGACTAGAAGTTGACTCAGAATGCCATTGAGCTTTGGCAACTAGTTCCATGCATCCTTCCAAAAACGTGTTGTTCTGCGATTTCTAACTTCCCAAAAACTGTGTCATTATATCATTAAGAAGTGTTGTTTGGCTGTGTTCCATATGAGTGATCCTTTTGCATTGGGCGTCAGTTTAATGAGCTCCTCCTATGGCCCGTGATTAGCATATTTAGCAGTCCAAATGGCTGCCCATGGTTTATTTGGGGTGGATAGCCATTGCCACCAGATTTTTGTGCACATAATAGCATTACTGTGAATGGGGTCTCTCAGTCCAATACCTCCTTGTTCTTTAGGCATGCATGCAGTGGTCCATTTTACCAAAGCCCATTTGCGATTTGTACCCATAGAACCCCAAAGAAAGATGTGTTGTAGATCCTTTATTCTTTTAATTACCCATGTAGGAGCTGCAAGGATTGAATATAGGTAAAGTGGCATTGCCTGTAGCACAACCTTGATTAGCACCAGTGTACTAGCTATATTTAGAGATCTGTGAGTCCATGAGTTCAGTCAGAGTTCAAGCTTCACGATGAGCATACGCCAAGAGGTATGCTTAATGGCTGAATAAATAAATGGGTCTCCAAGATATTTAGAAGGGAGACAGTCTATGGAGAAACCCATAATACAAGCTATGGCATGCTGAACAATAGGAGGAGTGTGGAAGAAAAAAAAATTGAGATTTTGTTTTATTAATGCTAGTTCCCAAAGCCTCGGCAAAGTCATTTAGCAGAGATTTGTACATTGAAGCTTCTTGAACAAATGGGTACCCAAAAATCATGTTGTCATCGAAAAACTGTTGATGGGTTATAGCAGGGGAGTTGTGAATTGATAGACCTTTGATTTTCTTGGAGAGGAGAGCATGTTCGATGTGGCGGCCCAAACCTTCCACCATGAGAACAAAAAGGAATGGTGAGAGAGGGTCACCTTGTTGAATGCCTCTTGAGGGACTAAAGGGATGGGATGGTATGCCATTTATAAGGATGGAGAAGAAAGTTGAAGATATGAGACTCAAAAACCATCGAACCGACATTGGAGAAAAACCAAAAGCTATTAACATTTTTTGTATGTATACCCAACTTAGCTTACCAAAATCTTTTGACAGGTCAAGCTTGAGAATCATACCTGCATGTTTGGTGTCCTTGAGAGAGTGAATGATTTTGTGCATGAGGATAATTCCATCCAAGATCTGTCTCCCTTCCACATAGCTGGATTGTTCAGGCAAAATAAGCAGGGGCAGTAGCGGCTTTAATATCTTCGCTATGACCTTTGATATCACCTTGTAGATTACATTACATAGAGCGATTGGACGAAACTTATCCAGAGTGATGTTTCTTTCTTCCTTTGGAATGAGTGAAATGAATGTAGAATTGAGAGAGGGAGAAAGCGAGTGAAGAGTGCACGATTCCTCCACCACCTGTCAGAGTTCATATTTTATCAGCTCCCAGAAGGTATGGAAGAATTTGGTTGTAAAGCCATCTGGGCCAGGGGATTTTCCTTCCTTGAGCTGATGCATTGCAGTGTCCGCCTCTTGAGGTCGAATAGGGCACAAAAGGAGCTTATTGTGTTCTTTAGTGATGATTTTTGGCACATTTTAGGTGATTTTTTCAATAGCTGGCCATCTATTGGTTTGGGGCTCTTGATGAACTTGCCGAAAGTGCCTTATGAATTCCTTCTCAATTTCATCATGCTCTTCTACTTTTTCCCCATGCTGCTTCTAAATGAAAGGAATAGTGTTGTGCACTCTCTGCTGTATAGTGGTTCTTTGGAAGAACTTAGTGTTTCTCTCTCCTTCCTTCAGCCAACTTATCCTGGATTTTCTGCTTCCATAATATTTCCTCCTGCTTTCCCCTCTCCTCCAATTGATTGTGAATGCATTGCTCCTGTTCCAAAGTTTGTTCATTGTGTCCCCCCATGATTATTTTATGTTGTAGCTCTTTCATTTCCCTATTTAGGTCCTATTGCACCTCAAGAATGTTTCCAAAGGTTTCTTGATTCCAGAGCTTGATACAGGATTTGAGATATTTGAGTTTCTGTTGAAACTTGAACATTTTGGATCCCTCTTGTGGTTGGAAGTTGTTCCATGTATTTTTGATGAAGTCTTTGAATTCAGGATGAGTGAGCCAGAATGCTTCAAAGCGAAATGGTTGATATGAGTATTATATTCATTTTATATGTTGAAAATGGAATTCTAATGTTGCAAATTCATTTTCATAATTGAACTTCCTTGAAAGTGTGTCATCATACTTACTGGAATGAGAAGATGTTAAACTGGGCAACTAGGGCCAAACATCACTTTGCACAACTCTTGTGAGGAAATGATATTTTTCTTGGATTCCTCTCACTGAAAAGTGTAGAATTGATCGAAATATCATCGAATTCTGACATGTACAAATGAAGCTATAAATTTATTTTGATTATGGACAAATTGTCAAGGTTAGCCAACCATCAAAATATCCTCCTTCTGCCTTCAATGCTCCATATAAATACAAGGTGCCTCCTCCTCATTTTTGCATCTCATCTCATTCATATTTCTCTCTATCATATTGGTTTGGTACACATTTTTTGGCTTCTCTCTCTCCACATGTGCAAAGGAAGGCTCTCTTTTCTAGCTTCCATGTTGACCATATTTGACTGAAATTTTAGGAGGCAAAAATTTCGGGAGACTGAAGTTTCAGGAGGCTAAATTTTCATTCGTTGACCCAATTTGACTTTGGTTTTGTGAGGGAGAATTTTTTTAGATAGGATGTTGTTCTGGGCACAAAGATCAAGGTAAATTGACCCATTGACCAGTATTGACTTCCCTATTTTAGGTTGTTGCATTGATTTTTGTTGACAAGATTTGACTAGTTATTTTCAAACTATTTTGGGATGCATTATCTTGCAGTTGGAGGTTGAATTGACCAAGGTTAACCGAGCCATTTTGGAGGTAAATTTCATCCATGTTGACCAATGCTGACTTTTGAGTTAGGACTTTTTATTTCTATTTTTTGACTGATCATTTTGGGAAAGTGAATATTGTAAATTGCACTCTCTCTCTGTTAAACACAGATTTTCATGCTATCTTACATCTCTGGAGGATACTTGTAGTGCAGTGTTTTAGCATTTTAGTTGGAGCTTGAATAGGACTATGGAGGATTAGAAATATTATTGTGGAAGAATTAAAGAGAAAACTTCTGATATGAAATAGATTTGGCTGTCTTGTGGATGTGATAAGGTGCAGACCTTGGCGTCACCTTGGAGAAGCTTTCAACCTACTGTAAGAAGCAGACCTTGACACTTCTTTGAAACAAAGTCCAGTTCTTATTTTAAGTTATTCTTTGAAGCTTTATTGAATCATGTTTTAAATTGACCTTGATTAAGACTTGAAGGAACAACCTTGGCAACAATCTTCTTCACCAAACATTATTTAAGATCATTTGTTGGATCATTATTGAAGACCTATTTTACATCTTTTGGAGACAATATTGCTAACCTCTAAGGCCTCATGGAATAGTATTTGAAGGATTTTGAAAAATTATCTTGGAGCTTTGAAGAACTGTTGTGCAGTTGTAAACGAAACATTTGAGAATTGTTGAGGGCTCCCTTGGAGAGTTCTTGAATAAGTCCTTGAATAGGCCTAGAGTAGGTGCAAAAATTGGGCTACCTATTTAAGCCACCTTGAAGGATACTCTAAGATATTTTGAGGATTTATAGAATTTTTTCATGGAGATACTATTGCAAACCATGATGCATTGAAGGCATCATGAGGTGACCTTGGAGATTTTGTTTAGGTGACTTATAGAGTAGTGGTGATACCCTCTAATCAGATAATGTTTTGATTGATGATGTAGGGTGAAGAATACAATGAAGCTTAAGATTGACATGATTGGGTGAAGAAGACCTTGGGAGTCGTGAAGTACAACCAAACATACCTTGACAAAGTGAAGATATAGGGTTGGAGCTCTTGGGGTTGGAGCCCTTGAGGTTGGTGTCTTCGAAAGTTCAAGCTGGTGCTTGGAAAATATAATATGATGTCCTTGTAGTTGGTGCTCCTAAACTCAATGTTGGCTCCATGGATAAGATAGGGTTGGACCCCTAGAGGACCAGAGTCCGGAAGAGACTAGATCAGAGTCTATACCAAATAAGGGTTGGTGCCCTAGGTTTTGGAGGCTTTAAATGCAAGGTCGGTGCCTTGAGAAGATAGGGTCAGTGCCCTAGAGGTTAAAGCCTCACAAAAATCTAAGTTGGTGTCTAGCAACAAGTTGGAGAATTGGAGTTTGAATATCAGTGTCTTCATCTATGGTTGGATCCCTATATACCTTATACTTGATTTATTGAAGCAATAAATTAATAAAATTATTTATTCTATCATTTTCCATTTTGTGTTCTAAATATAAGTGATCTAACTAGTAAAAATAACAATTGAAAAGAAATATTGACTCACCCCCATTCTTAGTATTGCCAACAATTGGTATTAGATTCAATACCTTCATTCAAAGGCTAACAACTTGAATGCTATGAAACCAACTCACAAGAGATAGAAAAGATATATGAATGCCTTATAAATAAGCCTCTTCCAAGGGAACACCTTCACATTAGACAAATAAACAATTATTGGATGATACAAATGACAAGACCTCCTTTCTATAAATAGGAGTCTAAAGGGTCATAATATAATCAGAGCTGACATAACAATAATAATGTAAGGAAACAATAAGAACAATAATTGGCTTCTGTGGGCACAATAATAATAATATGGGGACTACGTGGGAATAAAAATATAATAAAGGGGTTGTACTAGTAATAGTAAGGGGTTACAATAGTAGTATAGGGACCTAACATGCCCCTCTCCTTCAAAAGGTGTTGTCCTCAATGCTTGAGTGGTTCTTGATGATTTGGCATAAAATTCTTGTCCTCACGTGTGGAATCTTTAGTGGGTATGTTATTCCACTTGATGAGATACTTTGAAATTGATTGGTTTCATAGTTGTCAGGTTCTTATTTTTGTGACTGCTCCAAGATCCAATATGAATTTTCCTTCCTCGTCAAGTTCTAGAAATATTGTTTGAACTGGGATATCCTACAACTTTTGAATGAGTGGCCACACTTCTTCATCCTTCTTCCATTCATCCATTGCTTAGTTTATCCAATCTGGTTGGATACTAGAAGTAGCACAAAAATATTCTTCCACATCCTCGTCCTTTCTTGAGAGTGCATCTGCAACAACATTTTGCTTCCCTTTTTTGTAGATGATTTCAAAGCCATAACCCAAAATATTTTTGAACAATTTTTACTGTGAAGTTTTTTCCCATTAGGTAAGGTCACCATTTACTAAGCGTATGTAGTATTTCCAACATTTCCTTCTCATAAATAGCTGGCTTGAGATGTAGCCGTAAAAGTACTCAATCACCTACATAAAAACTTGTTTCACTACATTGTTGATCTATGCGTTGTTTCATATTATTCTGCACCAAAGTGGTGTTATCCTTTAAAAGTTGGAGAATTTGTTATTGGTGCTTGATGTGATCTTTCAGTGCTTGAATCTTTCTCTTCATGATATGCCCTTCTATCTTGAGAGTTTGACGGGTCGTAATTTCTTCCAATGCATTACAAGATATGGTTGGATTCATTTCTTTATACTCAATGTGATCTTTCACTTCTTGAACATTTTTCTTCTTGATATGCCCTTCTACCTTGATAGTTTGAGAGGTGGTAATTCCAGCCAATGCATTACAAGCTATGGTAGGGTTCATTCTCGATGTGATCTTTCAGTTCTTGAACCTTTTTCTTCTTGATATATCCTTCTACCTTGAGAGTTTGAGGATTGGTAAATCTTTCCAATGCTTTACAAGATATGGTAGGATTTATTTCTTCTTTCTCTAGGGTTGGTTCCTCATGTATATCCTCTTATTTTAATGTTTCATGATCCTTTTCTTCCTCCTCTTCATAATCTATGTAAAATAATTTCTTATCAGCACACTTTTGGACACTAATGTATTTATTATCTCAATTATAACAAAGCCATTTTTCTCTTTTTTCTTCCAATTGTTGCGGTGTCAACCTTGTAGGTTGTGGAAGGCTAGGAGAAACAACACTTCCATATTTATAGTTGTGAGGGGCAGTCTCCCTTGTTTCCATAATTTTTCTTTCCACTTTTCTTTCCAACCTGAATGTCTTCTCCAATGAATCAGGTCCCCAAAGATGAACCTAATGTTGAATGTTATCCTTTAATATCCCTATGGAGACATCAATGATCTAGTTCTCTAGAATATCATTTTACCTTATATTCAATTGTTGAATGTCCTCAATGTGCTTTGCCATTGAGCACTTTTGTTCGAGATTTATTAATTGTCTAAAGAAGGTGTTTCTCCCTATATCCTCATAATGTGCTATCATTTCCTCCATGAAAATTGACCACGTAACAAGTGGTTTACAGGATCAAAGCCCTTTATACCATAATAATTGATCTGGTTTTATATATGAAGATGTAAGATGTACCTTTTGTAATAGTTTCACCTCTTGTAGATCAAAATATTACTCCATCTATAGTGTCCAATTTATCAGATCCTTGCCATAAAACTTCCTCATATCTTCTTTTCTTTATTTTAGGAACTTGATCTTGAAACGACTGTAAATGTGCAATTTCATATCTCCAAGTTCTAAAATTTCATCCTGCAGTAGCCCTTCGTGTTTTATTTCTAGCCCCGCAAGTTTGATCAAGATTAGATTCCACAAGGAAGAGTTATGTCAAATCTCGCACGATAACCTGCTTATAGACTGGTTCAGTAGAGCACACTTGTATCAAGTTACAAGTGTCACCGTTTCAACCTTAGGATCTAAATAATATACACAGAAGACTACACTCTATTCACTTTTTGTAACTTATCATGAAATTGAAATCAAATGCACAGAGAGAAATTTATGACGATTTTCCCAAGGTCACATGTTTAGAATGTAATTCAAGAGTCCGCAAAAACACTAAATTCCTCAGATTATATCTCCAAAACTATAGTGAGACAAGATCTGCAATTCAGACCCAAGCTTCACAAAGATTTCGGTTCAAAAGGGTTTTTATTTTAGAGTCTGCAACTTTGTAGAAAAATATTATAGCGAACATTCCACGATGACCTGTTTGAGATTAAATTATGGAGCTTGTAGAAGACCTAACTTCCTCAAATCATATCCTTGAAAGTATAGCACGACAAGATATGAAATTCAGACCCAAGGTTCAAGCCGATTTATTCTCAAATGGGTTTTGGTTTTAGCCTCTGAAACTTCATAACGAAAAAGCTATACTGACAATTCCATGATGTCTTGTTTGGAGCAGCTAAACCCTAGAATCTAATGCTCTGATACCAAATGTTATGAAACCAACTAACAAAAAGATAGATGAACACCTTAGAAATAAGCCTCTTCGAGCGAGAAACCTACTTTAGATTATAGAAATGAACAATTATTGGATGATGCAAATGACAAGACCTCATTTATATATATAGAAGTCTAAGGGGTCATAATATAATCAGAGTTGACATAACAATAATAATGTAAGGGCACAATAATAAAAATAGTGGGCTTCTATGGGGCACAATAAAAACAATATAGGGACTACATGGGCACAACAATATAATAAGGGGGTTGTACTATTAATAGTAAGGCATTGAACTAGTAGTACAGGGACCTAACATTGAATGTTGATCATTAGAAAACAAATGGTGAAGCCAAGGAAGAAAGTATCCAATCCTCCTAACTATGTGTCTCTCTCAACCACCAGAACTAAAGTCAATCAATCTATGAAGGCCCCATTGTTCGTTGGAAACTTTGATATATTGGAGGAAAGAATGATGAATTTCTTAAATAATCAAGGCATTGAATTCTGCAAATCGATGATTCTTGATAGTATGATGTACGGAGAATCCAAGGAACATAATACAAGAGAAATGAAAGGAATATTGAATGGGCAGCCATATTGTATGAATGCCAATTTTGAAGAATGTTCTTTAGGAAAATTCATATGGGATAAGCTTCATGATCTTCACTCAAAATGAGTGTTGACAATAATCTCTAATCAAGAAAATGATGGAAAAGAAGAAGGAAATCCGGAGGCCATCAGGGAAGCTGAAGATAAGATTAATAACATCATGGCTAAAAATTACCTAGAAGATGAAGAGAATGAAGAAGATTTTAAAGAAGATATCCTCTCTAAACTTATGGCTGCCAGAAAAGATATTAACAATTTGAAAAGAGAAAATGAGGAACTTAAGAAGAAAGCACAAGTTGATGACCAGGAAAAGACAAGGAAGGAAGTTGACCTTATCAAGCTTCAAGTACAAGAAAGAGATGAGGATGAAGCCAATATCAAGGAAGAATTTCATCAGAGAAAGAGGAAGCATCATCAATAATTCATGTCCATGATAATTAATTGCATAAGGCGAAGAAACATGAAGATACCTTGTCAAGCTAGCTTGATCATAAGCACAAGAGCTTGAACAAAATTTAAGCAAAGATCGGTCAATACGTGGAAGATATCTCCTCACCTAGATCACAACTAGAAGAAGCAAGGAAACAAGCACAGGGCATTGAGAAGGTAATGGAATAATTGGCATTCATAGAAGGAAAAATTGATAAAATAGAAAAGGAGAGAAACATGATGACATGCCAACTAGAACAGAAGGATGATGACATCGTCAAGTTAAGAGTAGAAATCATCTCACTTAAGGCCCAATGATGTGAAGAAACCAAGATGATGGAACAAGTGGAGATAATACCCTCAAAGAAGGATGAAAAATGCAAGAAAATGAAGGAAGGAATTGTCTTTCTTAAAGAGGAATTTGATTTTCTGAATAAGAACTTGATGAGTTCTCAAACCCTAGATGATAGCCTAATTCATCAAAGGTATGACCTTGATAAATCAAGCCTTTTCTATGTAGGTGAATTCTTAAGCAAGAATGAAAATGCCTCAAACAACAAGGATGTGAGGAAGCGAGGAGGAAATGTTGATGCTCCCAGTAAAGGCAAGAGTCAAGTTGACATTCGAATAAATCCTACTCCAAGAAGAAATGCAGATGGTGTCAAGGATGAAAGAAGCAATGGTTATCATCAAAGGATCCCAAGGAAAAATACTTCGGAAGTACATGAAGAAAACATTATTCTCCCATGTACCAAATTGTATTTCTTGGTTATTGTTATTCTTATACAAACTTTGGGCAAATTGCCAAAGATTGTATGGCATGTCACAAAAACATATTTAATGGTCCCTATCAATCTTCGAGAAGAAATTTTGTGAGAAATGAATTAATATTCATGAACAACATAGACTGATTCAAGTGTCATAACATTGGACATATGGCACATGATTGTAACTTGAGTGGGCCCCTACGCAACCTAGAACCATGCCGGAGAAAAAGTTACACAAGTATGGAGAACGAAGTAAATTGAATCCAAAATTCTCTTGAACACTCCAGCCAACATCACTTGTTGTTGACCTAATGAATTTATCCTTAATATTATAAGTATTTGATGGGGACACTCTACCAAAAGGAAGACCATACATACTATTAGGGGGAGATTATGAAGATTAAGCATTCTTGCAGAATCTATCCGTGAATGGGCCTTATGAAATCCTTGATGAGATATATTAACAATAATTCTTTGATAGATTATTTCTTAGGAAATTTCAATTGAAGAACATAATCTCTTATCTATCCAATGGAATGTTGTTGAATATGTCTTCCACTTCATCACTAATCAGGTAATCTTTCTTGAGGTAGAGAAGGTTGTGTAAATCGGGGAACTTGGTTCACCACGTAAAAGAATGTAAGCACATCTATCATGAACGTCATTTCTAGAAAAAAGAGCACCATGATCGGGGGAGTAAGATACCTATAAATAACTACTGGTCGTGAAGAAAAGAAAAAACTTGACAGGGGGATTACTTTGGGCAACT
>Ga0115844_100394_pt1 | contig 12331 bp, 18 predicted proteins | sample InSIn1gowninarea_FD_83858 | JGI IMG/M metagenome (GOLD analysis project Ga0115844, IMG submission 83858) | reverse complement strand
CTAGAATGGGAAAGAAAGAAGGAAAAAGCAGCGTCCAAACACAATGGTCTTTCACACGCTACCTATCTCGTACAATCTCACATTTCCTGCGAGTCACTTCGGTCCTCTTCTCTCTCCCTCTTGCATGGTCTCAAATTCGGACCATATATATCTTTATATATATATATATATATATATACAGGCTCGGTACGCGGCGTTTTACTCGCCATCCCATCTCTGCCACCTAACTCTCCTCCCCATTTCACTACACCTCTCCCTTGCTTGAAATAAGAATTTATGGGCAACAGGAGAACTTGCTTCCTTCCTGTGTCTCGTGCAGCATCATAGGATAGGATATACGAAGCACAGCTCCTTGAGACGACACGCCGAAAAAATGTAGGAAGAAAAAGACGGAGGAGGAACAAACAGACAGCTTCAAACACTCCATCCATTGTACAGCTCTGTCCAACGCTTTTTTTACTTTGACTAACCATTCGCACCGTCTTTTTTGATGCACTTTTTTTACACTATACTTTTCCTTTATTTGTTCACCCTTTTTCTCTCTCTCTCCTTCCCTCTCCCTCCCCCTCTCATGTCTTGTACTATGTGCCAACTGAGTATAACTCACATCTCACTCCTCTACGTTTTTCTCCCTTATTAAGAAACTCACACACACTCACACACTTGTCGTGTCGTTGTAACAGCTTTTCATAGAGATGAACTGTCTGTAAGTGAGAGCTAGCAAGAGATGAAGTCAAGAGGACACCCAACACACACACACACACACACAGAGAGAGAGAGAGAGAGAGAGAGAGAGAGAGAGAGAGAGAGAGAGAGAGAGAGAGAGAGAGTTTTTTGGGTTCCTCTTATTCATATGAAAATGTAAAAAAGGATTAGAAAAAAGAAGGGAGGAGTAGATGCTACGAGAAGAAGAAGGGTTAAATGAAATTCACTGAGAATATGATGATGAGTGGAGCTCTCAAGTTTGAAAAAGAAAAAGGAAGAAAAAGAAGAAAGAAATTTCAATGAGAAGATAAATGAATGAATGAATGAATGAAGCGGTGAGCCATCCAGCCATTAGTGTGTGTGTGTGTGTGTGTGTGTGTGTGTGTGTGTGTGTGTGTGTGTGAGCGCTTTCAATATGAAAAACCCGGAAGCGGATGTGCAACAAGAAGAAGGAGTTGAAACTTGAGAAGACCCTTTAACAACGGAAAGAGAGGAGAGAGATAGGAGATACCAAAATTAAGCTTAGGCAGTAAAAAATATAAAAAAGCTGGCAAACTTCTCGCTTGAGGCGTTGCCCAAATTCAAATTAATCATAACACAAAACGAGGATCCAGTCTCCCTGTTCTGGTTCTGGGTTCTGGCTTGTATTGGGGCGCTCTCTGCAAGATTTTAATGCACAGACTTACGAGAGCTTTATAAAGAGCATGGAAGGAAAAGGGATTCAAGGCGGTTTAGATGTTAAACCAAGAGATGGAGAGAGTGAAGCAACAAGGAGAAATGAGAATATTCTCCATGCCACAAGCAATGTGTGAATAGAAAAGAAGCAGGAGAAAGAGAGTGGGGAAGGATTATGACAGAGTGCATGAACATTCCACTTGCTCTCTCTCTCTCTCTCCCCCTCCCTCTCTCCTTTGCTTCCCTATTGAATTGACTTTTTGCCATCTCTCTTCCCCCTCTCCCCTTCTTGCTGCAATCCTATATTTGCTGCAATCCTATATTTGCAGACACAATTTTTAAATATCAAATTTTCCTGGTACCCACACAGATGCTTGGGCTGCGTTTGTTCTTGAATGAGAGTGAGAGTGAGAGAGAGAGAGAGAGAGAGAGAGAGAGAGAGTTGATGTTTGCATATGGTATGTGTGAAGAGAAGATCTTGTTTGATTTGCTATGAAGAAAAGGAAAACATGGGATAGATATTGATAATACATGTGGATGAAGAATGTAGGCGGGTTCCCTTGCTGATTTTTTCTCCTCTCGGTTTTCAATAGCTACAGGGTGTGTGAGAGGCAGAATATAGAGATGCAACTTTGACTATCATTGATTGGCTGGTGGAACAAAGGGGTTAAATATATAAAGGTGTATATTATATACCGTATATATTATATTAATATATTGAGATATTATTATTGTAAGGTTTGGATTGCTTACTTTTTTATTAGTTTGATTGAAAGGCATCATCATGATGCCAAAAACCAAATTATAAGGCGAGCCATTTTCTATGAGGAAAAAGCGGAACAGATAGAGAGAGTACAAGAGCATTGAGAAAGATTGAAAGAATCGTTATATTTTCAGCGCAAATGGACTTGAAGAAGAAGGAAGTCGTTTGTTTGGTAGTACTCTGTGAGTGGGTGTCAAATTGAATTTGGAGAGGAAGAAGGGATAGGACCACACACACCATGGTGTGAGTCTCGTGTCGTGTGAGACAAATGAGCGCCTCAATGATGATGGAAAAGTGTGAGTAATAAGCGAATAAAATTCTCCTAGCTCCACTTCTTCTGCACTCTCTTTTTTGTTCCAATTCAGATGACCTTGTTACAAAGAAGTAGAGAAAGAAAGAGAGAGAGAGAAAGAAGGAGGGAGAGCAAAATGAAAAACGCTATTAAATAACGTGCATTAAACGAAAATTTTCTTATATCGATCATCTTATTTAATGTGGAAAAAAGGAGGGGCGAACGCCACACACACACACACACACACACACACACACACACACACACACGCATAAAAAACGAGGAGAAAGAAAAAAGAGTACAATATAAAAAGGAAGACTCACAAAAACAGACACTGTGTGTGTACACAGAGAGAGAGAGAGAGAGAGAGAGAGAGAGAGAGAGAGAGAGAGAGAGAAAAGCGCGAAAATGGTATAGATAGATTGGTGAAGTGATTCTCCTCTTTCTTCTTTCATTTCCCTTATTCTCTCTCTCCCTCTCTCCCTCTCTCCCTCTCTCCCTCTCTCCCTCTCTCCCTCTCTCCCTCCCTCCCTCTTCTCCCTCTCTCCTATCCACTTATTACATGAAAAGAAGCATGGGGCATTATGAGACAAAAAAAGACACCATGAGAAGCAAATTGGAAGAGTCGATAGGTCAATAGGGCTATTAATTTTGAGACATGCTCTTCACCCTTTCTTTTACTCATTCTTTCTTTCTTCAACATCTTCTTTTTCTTTTTCATCTTCTTCGCCCCTTTCCTTCGTTTAATTTCGGACTTGGTCTCTCTCGTCTCTCCCTGAAGAGGAAAAGGGAAGAGAGTGAGAAAAAGAAAAATCCTCGCGCAAAAAGCAAGAACTTGAAGAGGAAGAGGGAGAAGGAAAGTGAACCAGGAAGTCTTTGGACGAAGGAGAAGAGAAAGAGAGAAAGAGGTAAATCCAGCAAAATGAGAGGAAAGGGAAGGGTTGAAAGGGAGAGAGAGGGGGGGGAGAAAGGAGCAAGGAAGTGAAATTAAGCAGAGAGAGAGAGAGAGAGAGAGAGAGAGAGAGAGAGAGATGGGAGCGAGGCAGCGTGAGGTTTGGAAACTGCGCAAAGGAGTCCCATTGAGAAGAGAAGCACAGTATAGAATGTGTGTGTTTTCTTGATATTATTGCACAGGATTGCATAAAAAGGAAGCCCAAAAATAATGATACACCTGCTACCATAAAAAGGAAGCCAAAATTTTTTTTTCTTTCCTTTTTCTTTATTTTTATCTTGCATCATCATCTTCATTCTCTTCGCCCGACTCTCCCCCTTCCTCTCAGTGCATGCTGAGTTCGTTGTTTCCTATCTATCCTGTGCTCTAAACGCGCCACTGAGCTCACCTCACCATCTTCCATTTGGTTGAGGAAAAGGGTTTGCTAAGGGAAGTATGGGAGAGAGAGGGAGGGAGAGCAATGAAAACTCTCTCTTTCCCTCTTTTTTATGCATTCTTTGGCGTTCCAGCATTACCCCTTTCTCTCTCTCTCTCTCTCTCTCTCTCTCACACACACACACACACACATTCTTATCATTTGGACGGACGGGCCCAACAAATTCACCTTGTGTTCATTTTCCGCATACATACATACAGTTCCTTCTCTTTCTTTTCCTCCTCTTCTTTTTTGTGCCCTGGAAGCGCTTCCGAAATTCCTTCCCCTTTTTTCCTTAATTTTTGTCTTCCTCTTTTCTTCTCCTTTTTTCTCCTTTTTTCTCCTTTTTTCTCCTTTTCTCTTCCTCATCTTACTTATATTCATTGCTCTTCATACATTTCAAGCATGAAAAGAAAAATAAGAAGAAGCAAGATGTAAGAAATGAAACAATTTTTTGTATACATGTGTGAGGAGGTGAGACGAAGATCTCAATGATTTGTGAGCTTGAGAGGCGAAAAAGGGAAGAAGAAAGAAGCAAGTATCCTATACCACTGGGATGAATGTGCATTTGGCGTTGGGCAATCTAAAAATGACCTCAAGATGTGCGCTGTCTCGTCTCGTCTCAATCTCATCTTTACGTCTAAAATGAGTGACCCAGCGTCTCAAGATCCTGGATGTCTGAGAGGGAGAAAGAGAGAAAAAAATTCGGCCACTTTATTTCCGGCCAACTCTCTCCCGAAAAATCAATGTGAAGTGCCACAGAAATATTGCTCTCACTCTCTTTCGCTCTCTATCTCTCCCACCCTCTCTCTCTCTCTCTCTCTCTCTCTCTCTCTCTCTCTCTCTCTCTCTCTCTCTCTCTCTTTCTCTTTCACCTATCATATCCACGGCCCTCAACCTACCAAAACTCAACTACAATCTCTTTCTCTTTCTCTCTCTATCTTGGTATGTGTGTGTGTGCGTGAGTGAAGGCTTCATTGCAATACACTTTCCGCTTCAAGTCTCATGCTCACTTCCCTTCTCCTTCACATTCACGTAAGGAAGGAAAAAGATGGTGAATGTCTTACTTTGGTAAGGCTTGGTGTTTTCTCTCTTTCTTGCCCCGTTTTTTTTTTTGTATAAATTTTGTGTGTGTATCTCTTCTCGCGCGCGCGTATTCGTCTCTCGCCTCCCTCTCTCTCTCTCTCTCTCTCTCTCTCTCTCTCTCTCTCTCTCTCTCTCTCTCTCTCTCTCTCTCTCCTTCATCACAACACACACACAACTTGCTCGCTCCTACTCCCCCTCCCTCCCACCCATCCTCCCTCTCTTTCTCCTTCAATTCACATGTTCCACGGTGAAGTTGACGACGCAAAGGCGAGAGAGAAAGAGAGGGAGAGGGAGGGAGAGAGAGCTCAGCGCTCATGTTTCTTTGGGCCGAAGCCTCTGGTACAAGTGCTCATACTCAAGCCTCATATATGCCGACCAACCTTCCCATTTGGCTTGATCAGTGCTCCATCTTCTCGACTCTCGCTCTCTATTGCTCCATCGAAGACGACGAGGCCTCTTGTTTGAGTGAAGAGAGGGCGCAGATGAGAGGCGGATTGTTGTGAGAAGGAAAAGGGGGCCTGGAGAAGCAACGGGAGACAGAGACACTGGCAGGTTGTTTCAGTTACTTCTTTGCCATTCAATAAGCAGCCAAAAAGAAAAGGAGGAAAACGAATACGAAGAAAAAAGAGACTCAAACTTGAGAGAGAAAGAGAGAAAGAAAGAAAGAGAATTGCCATTCCAATCCAATGGAACGTATCAATTTTAGAAGTGTGTGTGTGTCTCTGTGAAAGGTGTACCATAAGTGATAATAAGTGTGAAGTGAGTCCCACCTACCAGCAGCCTGTAGCGTGTCATCCACCTCTCAAGCATTCTCACTCTTGCCGCCAATTTGGATTAATCAATCAATCCATCACCAATGACTAATCAGCTCTCACACACCTGCTCTCAATTGGATAAAGCATTCAACCCCTTCTCTTTAGCAAGATTAAATTTACACCCAAAAGTTTCTCTCTCTCTCACACACAGTCACACAGATTTGGCAATTGAATCAATTTTTCAATTTACTTTGTTTCTCTCGCTCTATCATTTCTGTTTCCGTTTCCGCTTTTGTAAAAAGAATCAAACAAGCGCGACAAATCTCGTTGAATTAATTTGTTTCAGCGTGCGTCATTCAAAATCAAATCAAATGACGGTGTGCTTTCCAATCAATTGATCAATCAATTAATCAATTAATAATCATTATGCAATCCATATCCAAGTTAAGTTTGTGCAAAGTGAGAAAGTGAGATAAATAATGTCCCCCAATGCAAATCCATGTGATCTGTCTTTCTTTCTGTCTCATGAAGAAGAAGAAGGAAGAAAAAGATGAATTTTGACTCTCTCCTTTTGCAAAATGTTGTGACATCTTCTCCGAATATTTTGCTTTTGTCTTGCCGTGATTCAACCCTTTCATCACTCATCAAACGACTCTCGTTCTTTTTTGAAGAAGAGTTGATGACAAGGTTCTAAAATTTACGGCTGTATTGAGTGGAAGTGACATTGTCAGTGAACCATGTCCCCATTCACTGCTTCACAGTTTTGCATCTTGTTGCTCTTCTCTTCTCCGCTTCGATCTCGTCCTTCAAAATCATTCAAAAATCAAAGATGAAAATGAGAAACCAATACAACATGAACAAGAACAAGAACAAGTGGAAGGGTTGAAAGAGTGAAAGAGTGTGAGAGTGTGGGATGAGACGCTAGCAAGCAAAGGTGGCGACGCCAAAGCCACTTGAATTTCTTATACGCCCACACACTCTCACACACACACACTCACACACATTCACAAGAACTCCGTTAAATCCATCAGCATCATTGACAACCCTTTCCTTCCATAAAATGATGGATCATTTTGTGTGAGACTGTTAGCATAACAAGTGCTATGTGTGTGCAATGTGTCTTGAACTTTAGCTTCTTATTTCTTCTACTTCTTCTTCTTTTTGAAAGTGCATTGCCTTGTGTGTGTGTGTGTGTGAAAGTTCATTCCCACTCTTTATCAAATGAAAACTATCAAAATTAATGAATTATGGATTTATCAAATTAAATTAATTGATGATCATGGATTGGCGCTGTTGATTGTGTTGATCTGCAAGCTGCAAAATGCAATGGATCAAAAAAACAGGGCAGCATCAACATCTGATAATAGTGTGGATCATAATGCAAGTGCCCATGATGATAGTGCTGAGGCTGAGGAGGAGGAGGAGGACGAGAATGCGGATTTTGATCAAAGCCATCAAAGTGTTGTTAACAAACACATATCAAAAGCCTGTGCTATTCATTATCAGTATCAACCACGTGATTTCCCAATCACTACTAGCAGCAGCAGGGGCGTTCAACGCAATATTACAAGTGATTTTCATAGTAGGGGTGATAGTTGCTGCTGCTATAAATATTGTCAAAGCCTCCTCATTGGATTGCATACCAAGCTTCATCCAACCAACCTTACCACAAGGAGCAGTGACAGTGATTTCCAGCGGTGTGCATCAAAGGATTTATAATGATAATACGCCGACAATTGAATCATTACACGACAATGAAATTAGCTGCTGCAAGAGAAGAGAAAGACGACGACGAAGAAGATTGATGAAATGTTTACAAGTGATGCTTAATTGCTGCTAATTTAGCTAGATCTCAGAATCTCAAATCAAGAGAAATCTCCGAGCGGATTAATCCCTCACACTCACAGCCACCCACACTCGAATGTGTGCGCATATCTCATCTGAACTTGACTATTCGTGACTTATATACCTGATAGACTGACGAGTGAAAATTGTAGTATATCGCTACTAAAATCCAAGGGCACACATACACATTCAGCATCTGAATAATATCACGATCATCATCATTGATTAATTGATTAATTGATTAATTGATTAATTGATTAATTGATTAATTGATTAATTGATTAATTGATTAATTGATTAATTGATTAATTGATTAATTGATTAATTGATTAATTGATTAATTAATTGAAAATGAGCTTTTTAAAGAGTTGATAAATAATTAATAATTTGAAACGTATACATGTCATTGAATCTGTGCTGTGAGACTCACTACTCTCTATCTATCTCCTCTTCTTTTTGGCTGTTTACCTACAACCTTCGTACAACTACTTGAAACCTAACACCACCCCCACATTCTATCTCTATCTCTGTCTCTTTCTCTCTTGTCGTCTCTCCCAAGTTTTTGACTGAATCCAATTATATATAAATATATCAACTATTTGCAAGGAAAATTGATTACTTAAAGTCTATATATCTTCTTTTTTGTGAGAAAAGATATTATATTATTTTTTTGGAATATGAAAATGATATCAATTTATCATCAACTTTCACCTCGAATTGTGAGGGGATTATTAGTCTAAAGATACACCTACAAAAACCCACACACTTGATTGATTAATTGATCCATACCTTGGATACATTCATACATTCATACGCAAAATTATTGCTTTGAAAGAAAGCGAAATCAAACGACGACGAGTTTTCTTTTCTTGTGAATCAACAAAATGCTCTATAGCAATGCGCAAGGGACAAAAGCGGCCTCCGCGGCTGCCGCTGCCGCTGCGGCGGCTGTTGGAGGCCATCATCATGCTGCCTATGGTGGTGCCAATGTACCTGGGCCATCATCTGGCATGAGTCATCATCATCATCATCTCCACCACATTCAAACCATGGGACCAAGTCTCGGGGGTCGAGTACCCGGGTTGGGTATGCCCTCTCACCACGTCGGCGGCCCCGGCGTTGGAGGTGGAGGCGGAGGCATGCCCACAATGGGAGTGATACCACCTGAGCCAGATTCGCCTGATTACTATGGGGCATATCGGGATCAAATGGATGATGCTGTAGATGAATTCATGGAGCGTCTCGGCGCTCGGCTAGCTGAACTTGAACTTGAGCTGCGCTATGCGTGGCGCGCTGTTGACGTGTTGAGTCAAGATTATGGCCGCATCTATGAAAAATTGGATCGGCTTGAAATTGTGCTCTATGAACAGCAGAACATAATTGCTCAATTGTTAACAATTATTGACGGTGGGCCCGGCAGCGGTGGACCACTCTCAACGACAGGAACAAATGCTGATTTTGCTCCCTATCTTTCACCTCAAAGTTCATCTTCACATTACGGCACTTCATCAACTCAACAACAACAGCAACATCGTCGATCAACGGCAATGCGAACCACTTCATCATCCACCTCATCAGCCGCCAAACAACAACAACAGCCATCATCATCCTTATCCGCCACGCAAGGTGGCGCTTCATCAGCGGCGTCATCTCAAAGCAAAAAGAAAGGCAGCTCTTCCACTTCAATTCTAAAGGATAATGCAAGCAATAACAATGCGTCCCTATTGGCGCAGCTTGAATATCTTCAAAATCAGCGTGATTTCCTCTATTCGGAGGCGGCCCACCGCTTGAGTGGTCTTGGCCTCGCGGATGTGGACGACATTGAAGATGTGGAAGGGGACGATGAAGAGGACATTGAAGATGAGTTGATCATTGAGCGAATTGAAGATGAACGCGCCTGTCAATTATTTGCTCGCCAAACATTCCATGAATGGCTCTCACAGCATTCAACATCGCTCAGGTCAGTTTCTCTATCTAGCACACACATCCACACGTACACCATACACACACATCTCTATACCCTACACTCTTTATGTGTGCGATCCTTTTAACCCCATCAACTGAGTCCCATGAGAATTGTGAAGAGGGGGAAGGGGTACCATTCATTAGCTCCTCTCCTTCTCTTTCTTCCTCTTTCTCTCTCAATCCAATTTCCATTTCCGTTTCGGCATCTTTTGCGACTCAAAAAGCTCTCGCACTCTTAAAAATACCAGATGATACCACCACGACCATGTGAGCCCTTTTTACATTTACTACTGTTATTTTGGCTCAATGATGGTGCTCACTCACACTCTAGATACGACTCTTGTGAGTGTTCGACTTCAATTTAAAATTTTTTCAAAGTCTTCCTCCTCCCTTCTCTATCCTCTATGACCTAGAATGCTCTAGATGCTCTAAAAAGAACCAATATCTCTCTCTACCTATCTCGACTTTAGACAGAGAGAGAGAGAGAGAGAGGGGGGGAGAAGAATAGTTGCATCTGAGCCCATCATCATCCACTATCGATAGATAGATTTTTGGAGGGCGATGACTTGAAGCTTTCAGTTGGTTTTATTTATTATCATTTCACCTTTCTTTCTTTGTTTTTCCCTTCTTTCTTTTCGATTCTACAGTCGCCCTTTCACAATATACAAGATATATATTTATATATATTTCTCTCTATTTATGAAGTTAAACAAGGAGGAGACTTTTGAAAGGTTTGATATCAGCAGCAAAAAGAAGAGAGAGAAGGGTTTGACTTGGACTGGATGGAATGATAGTGAAAATGTATCGTCTATCCGAAAATGAGTGTGGATATAAATCTGACTCCAAATAGTTCTAGGTGAAGACCTAAATGGGAAATGGAAAGAGAGAGAAGAGAAGAGAAGAGAAGAGAAGAGAAGAGAAGAGAAGAGAAGAGAAGAGAAGTAAAGAGCCTATAGATTTAGTAGTGTGTGTGTGTGATGTGTACATGGAGCTAGTAGGTAGTAGAATAAGATTCTGTTTGGCAGGATCAAATGGAATGACTTGTTCCAGAGCTTCCTCTTCTTCCTCTTCTTCTTTTTAAAGGAAAGACCTTAATGTAATTATACTTGATGGAGCAAGATGGCTCTCTATCTCATCCCTTCCTCCGGAGAGAAAGAAGAACATTTCTTCACAGCAAAAGACAAAAATCTTGGGTTAGGGATGCTTAAGGCAGCATCAAGAGAAGGACCTTCGACATTGTTTTTAGGTAGACGGTATTGAGCTTTTTTGGAGATCACTGAGATTGCTTACCTTTCTCTCCCTCCCTCTCTCCCCCTGAATTTTATTCCATTAGTTCTCCTCCTTTGCCCCCCTTCCCCTTTCTTACAGTCATTCCTTGTAAGATATACAGACCTGACCACATTGCATGTCTTATATTGGATTGCACACACACACACGCACACACACACACACACACACACACAAAAGCCAAAGCGGCCGCCGCCTATCACACCTCACCTCTCATATGCCACCACACCAAGATTGGATCAAATTTTTAACATACCACTTTTGCCCTTTGCTATTTATTTTTCATACTTTATATATCCATGCATACTTACAGAGATCGGGTTGATTTCCTTGAGCATATTGATCAGTTGAGCAGTAATCAACGTGAATCACCGGTCATTGGGATTGGTCGTGAGCATCATCAGCATCACCACCAGCATCGTGAACATGGCGCCAAAGACACGTCCCATCATCTTGATAAACACACCCAAAAGCAATCACCATCAATCGCTCCTGACACCTCGCCATCTCCGCCTCCGCCGTCCCCGCCTCCTCCGCCCCCTGCTTCATCGCTCCAACAACACCAGCAGCAGCAACAACAGCAACAGCAACAAAGAATATTTGAGCCGCGTGATCAAGAAGAAAGGCTGGTGAGCCCTGCCAAACCGATCAGCTCCATTTCAGCCCCTTCACCGCCTCCTCCCCCTGCTACTCCCGGTACGTCAGTTCCAAGCGGTGCAGCAATCAAAGGAGCTTCGCCTGGGCACACAGCCCCCGCATCCGCCCCAACGCGCGCGCCATCGCTCAACAAGCGCGCTCCCTTGTTGAAACGCTGGGAAACAGCAAAGGAAGTGCCTCCCGACGATGATTCAAGCGAACCACCGCCGGAACCCGCTCAGGATTACAAGCGCCTGCCACACGCCACAGCCACTGGGCCCCAGTTGGCCAAAGCGTGGACAATGGAGGGCAGCCTTGAACACCCCAGGGTCGGACCTGGAGCCGTCGCTGGTAAAGATTCAGACCTATACACAGTCACCGAATACATGATATATCGCCAATCGTGTCTTCAGCTCAAACTCAAATTCATCCATCGCCAGTTTCCCCATCCCAGCAGCACTTCATTTCTTCCAACTCTTTCTTCTTCCTCTTCCGCGAGCGGCTCAATTCGTACTTTTTTAACCTTTTTTATTGGGACTTGTTCTTCTTCTCGTTCTTGCTCTCGCTCCCCTCCATCATTCACTTCACGGTTGACCAATTCCTCATCTCCAGCTCCTATTCGTGTTCCTGTCCCTTGTGCCTGACATACTTGAACAGGAAAACTGGCAGCAGTAGTAGTCTCAGTTTTCTGATTCATTGGCTCCTGCTGCTCTTCTTGTTGCTGCTGTTGGAGGACCAATCTTTGATCCTCTTCCATTCGTCGAATGGCTGTGGACGTTGATGATGCAAGTGAAGATTGCGCCTCCATTTCGTCCATTGATTCATCAACCGTTGTCGTCGCTCGCTCTTCCTCTTCGCTATACTCTTCACTGGGCTGTGAAGGTGAGGGCGTTGCCGCTGGCCCCATACCAAGTTTGAATCGATCAAGCAACCATTGTTCAGTGTTTGAAGCAGC
>Ga0115844_100393_pt1 | contig 12331 bp, 11 predicted proteins | sample InSIn1gowninarea_FD_83858 | JGI IMG/M metagenome (GOLD analysis project Ga0115844, IMG submission 83858) | reverse complement strand
TTCATTGTGTCCAACAAATCATCAATCCTTGGGAGTGGATATTTGTTCTTAATTGTCACTTTGTTTAAGGCTCTATAATCCTTAAGAAAATGGAGGCCATGGAAGTCGAGATAAGGCAACTCAAGGAAGAGAAGAAAACTCCTATAAATCCTTTGAAGGTTTATGAAAGAAAAAGGAAGTGGGAAGAAGATCAAAGAGCATTCCATGAGAGAGAATAAGAATTTTCACCTATCCAAGAAGTAGAAGAATTTGAGGAAGGACTTGACCCAGAGCCTTAACCCAAGAGAACAAAGAAGGATTGGGAACTATTGCAAAATGTGCGACAAGAATATGAAGATCCTCGCTTTTGATGGCACTGTAATGCGCATGTCTTTTAGAGCTTGGGTAAGATCGGTGGAACTTTTCTTTAGCACTTTTGGAATTTCAGATGGAAATAAAGTTACCATGCTCTCATTACCTTTCAAAGATAGTGCTAGAAAGTGGTGGAATGGTGTACAAACTAAAATATAGTGCTAAAGAGTGGTGGAATAGTGTACAACCTGAAATAGAAGATGGAATGAGGGAAACCATTTCGACTTGGGAGGAATTGAAGGAAGTTATGAGTAAGAAATATGCACCCCAGCATGAAATGCATGAATGTTATACACAATTGTGGAACCTGAAACAAATTAGCATTGTCTAAGAATATAGTAACTAGTTGAATTCCCTCCTAGTCTGTCTTTCTGACCTTCCAATGAGATATAGGGTTTATCACTTTTTGAGAGGACTAAAATTTTGTTTAAGATAAGGAGTTGCCATCATTCATCCAAAAATCCTAGAAGATGGAGAAAGCACAAGTCTTTAAGTAGAAGTCGTAGACACTTCTAGGTCAGAATTTAAGAGGAAACCTTTCAAAGGAAAACATAAGAGAGGAAAGAAACCTTTGATATAGGGATCAAAGAATACCTTTTCAACATAAGAGAGGAAAGAAACCCTTCTTTAAGAAATCTTCTTTATCTTTCCAAAATAATGGTAATTTCAATAAATGAAAATAGAGAAATCAAGAAGGGAACAAGAGCTTTGGAAAATGCTAGGAGTGTGGAGGTGACCATTTTAAGAGAGATTGCCCAAAATTGAAAACTGAGGCTAAGAAGGCAATTTCAGTGGTATGTAAAGAGAAAAATTCCAATAAACCTCTCTCTCAAAAAGTGAGCCTTAGAAACTTTGAAACATTTCATGATGTAGAATTGTTTGTGATCAAAGGAATAATAAATGGGCATGAAGTAATAATTTTAGTAGATAATGGATTCTCCCATAATTTTGTGTCAGAAGAGTTTGCTAAGAAGGCCGAATTGAAAACACAAGAATCCTTGTACTCATATGATGTTGAATTGACAGTGGGCATGGAACACAAGCATGGGAAGAATTTGTTGTTAAAGTACCAATCAATATATAGGAATATGATGATCATATTGATTTTGATATCATGAAGATAGCGAGATATGATGCAATATTAGAATAAAAATAGTTGTGGCACAAATGACATTCGTATCTTACCTAGGGATTATATTCTCCATTTTCATAAAGGAAAGAAGATTAAGTTATATGGAGACAAAGAAACAAGACAAATACGTTTAGTATCAACAGTATAATTCAAGAGGATGGCTTGCAAGACAAACAATCAAGTTTATGGAATATTTTTTAGAGAGAGCCCTCTAGTAGAAAATAAGGACAAGGAACTACCAAAAGAGATTTCATCTTCATTACAACAATATGAAGATGTATTTCTAAGTGAATTGCCTAAGTCCCTTCTACTAGAGAGAAATGTGAATCACCGGATTGAACTAGAACCAGGGACCTACTCACAGAATACCATATAAACTAGGTCACGTGGAAAAACAAATACATGAACTTTTGGAGCAATGATTCATACAACCATCCAAATCTCCTTTTGAAGCACCTATATTATTGGTAAAGGAGAAGGATGGATCTATGAGATTGTGTGTAGATTATAGAGCCTTAAACAAAGTGACAATTAAGAACAAATATCCACTCCCAAGGATTGATGATTTGTTGGACACAATGAAAGGAGCGACCATCTTTTCAAAAATGAATTTAAGGAGTGAATATCATCAGATAATGATACACCCAAAAGATGTAGAGAACACTGCATTTACTAGAGATGGACACTATGAATTTATGGCGATGTCTTTTGATCTAACAAATGTTCCAACCACATTTATGAGATTGATGAACAACATACTAAGACCATATTTGGAAAAAATTGTGGATGTCTTTCTTGATGATATCATGATTTTCAGTAAGAATGAAGAAGAGCATAGGAAACACCTACAGAAGGTATTGGAAGTACTAAGACAAGAAAAGTTATATGCTAAGTATCCAAGTGTGAATTTTACAAAGAAGAAATAAAATATTTGGGATACATAGTATCAGTAAAGTGAATTTCAGTAGATCCCAAGAAGATCAAGGCAACAAAAGAATGGAAAACACCAATGAGTGTGTATAAAGTAAGAAGTTTTTTTGGACTTGTTGATTTTTATAGAAGATTTGTCTTGAACTTTTTTAAATTAGCAGCTCCATTGGAAAAATTGTCGAAGAAGTCAAAGAGATTCAAGTGGATAGATCAATGTCAAGCAAGTTTTGATATACTCAAACATAAGTTAATAGAAGCACCAATTTTGATATTACCAGATATGGCAAGACCATTCACATTATTCATATATGCAAGTGGAGTAGCCATTAGGGCTGTTTTAAATCAAGATGGGAAAGTGATCGCATATGAAAGTAGACAGATGAATGAAGCAGAAAGGAGGCATCCTATATTCGACCAAGAATTATTAGCTATTATACATGCCATCAAAATATGGAAACATTACTTCAAGAACAATGATTTTGAAGTTATTATAGATTATAAGCAATTATTATCCTTTCCGCTAAAGGTAGAATTGGGATCAATACACTATAGATGGGTAATGTTATTTGACGAGTTCAAACCAAAGTTAACTTATCAAGCATGAAAAAAGAATGTAGTGGTAGGCGCATTATCTAGACTACCACAAGCCTTCAACATATCAGTAATACAAGGATCCTTTAGACAAGAGATATAGAGGGCCCAAAAGTAAGATAAGTGGTGCCAAGAATCAATGAAGGCACTTGAAGAAGGGGATCAGTTATCAAATATATCATATCATGATGGTTTACTTTAGTATGAAGATAGAGTTATTATACCTGACATTGTAGAACTCAAGTATAATATCCTATATGAGATAGATGACAATCCTTAGCCATATAGGAAGAGACAATACTTGTGAAGTTGCGAGAAAATATATTTATTAAAAAAATATGAAGAAGAAAATATCAGAGTATGTCCAAACATGTGAACAATGCCAGGTAAACAAAGCTGGCAGGGATCTACCAAGAGGATTATTGGCCTTTTTACACATTCCATACGGAAAACTGGGAAAGTATTTCCATGGATTTTGTAACTTTTTTACCCAAGTCATTAAAACATAATCATAAGATTTTGGTGGTAGTTGATTGTCCAACAAAGATGGCCAAATTTATTCCATGCAAGATGACAAATAAGGCCAAAGACATTGCAAAGATATTAATAAGAGAAGTATTCACGAAGTTTGGAATCCCCAAGGACATTGTCAGTGATAGAGACTCAAAGTTTACAAGCAAAGTATGGATAGAAGCATTAAATGCCATGGGACAAAGTTGAATTTCAACAGTGGGGATCATTCATAAATAGATGGACAAACTGAAAGAGTAAATCAAATAATGGAAGACATGCTTATATCTCATGTGACAAAAAAACAATCTAATTGGGAAGAGAGACTACCATTTGTGAAATTTGCATACAACAACAATAAGCATTCAACCACCGGAATGACACCTTTCAAAGCAATGTTTGGATATGATCCTTTGATTATTTTGGAATTGGATTTAAAGAATTTCAAGGGAAAGACAAAGGTTTTAACAAAAATGTTAGAACAGTTGCAAGAAGAATAAAGGAATGTCGCAAGAATATATAAAGAGCCAAAGCAAGAGATAAACTATGTAGATCAACAAAGGAGAGCAAGGAGTTTTTAAGTGGGGGACATGGTATATCTAAGGGTCAAGCCAAATAACTCATTGAAGACATGATGCATGAAACTATCACCTCATTTTTGTGGACCCTTTGAGGTATTGGAAAATATAAATGAGGTAGCATATAGATTGAAGCTTCTAGAGCATGTCAAGCTCTATCTAGTATTTCATGTTAGTTATTTGAAGGAGGCATTATCAAGATTTGATAATACATTACCGACATATATGGATGTACAAGAAATGGAGATCCCATTGGAATATTGGAAGAAAGAACAAGAAGGTTAAGAAGTCAGGATATAACAAAATATTTGATAGAATGGTCAAATAAACTAAAGGAAAAAGCCACTTGGGATTCTGCAACTTTTGCAAGGGAGGTTGGTCTCATTGAGGACAATGATCTCTGCAGAGTGGGGAGAGATGTCACATCTCAGATAAACATGGTCAAAGTTAGGTTAAAGGGGAAATCTAAAGGAGAAAAAGATGTAAAGAAGCCTTTAGAAGCCAAAAAGACTTTAACTTCCTTAAAGAAGGCTAAAAAGGAGCTTAAGTAGGAGTTAAGCATGTTAATACTCAAGTTGGCAACTAATAATGACGGTGTGATCTTTGAAAGGGTTAAAAAGACGTCAAAAGGCTAAAACAAATCTTCCTAAACCTTAGCGCCAACATTTAAGAGGTTCAACAGTTAAAACTGGCTTCTTTAACCCTAACGCCAACCTCTAAGGGCCAGATTAACAGTTTTGGAAAGGAATTTGAAGAGGTATAAGCCTACATGCTAACCAAACGTAAGAAATGACACATCACCTGGAAATCTATAAAGGAAGGTTGAAGTATGACGCATCTTTTCATTCATCATTGCATTCTAAGCGCCATCTTCTACTCTAAGTCATTTTCTATATCATCTACTTCTCTTGGAAGGTGCATATTTTTGTTACCAATCTTCTAACTGCTTGGCGAACTGTTGCTCCCTATCTATTGCGACTTTTGAAGGGGTTTTGTTGTTGCAAAAACCTTCGACTGTTACTTGAGCTAAAGGGGAACTTCTTTGGAGGTGTTTTGAAGTTGTTGAAGACATTGGAGAGGGGTTATCTTGAGTTGAATTATTGCCGGAGAGGTTATTACATCATTCTCTGTCGAGTAAAGTCTTTATTGAAGATACAAGGTCTTTATTTCTTTATGTACATGTTATAATGTTGTGAGTATTGCTTATGCACTAAATTTACATGTAAGAACACTGTATAATGGACCAGTGGATATACAACCTTGTTTGGAATTATGCATAATGTGTTTATGGCATTGTATAAGTGATGCATGGTGTATTAGCGGTCTTGTATTAAGGGAATGCATAATGTAATGGTGGTTTTATATGGGATAATATATGGTTACCCTTAATCCTTATACTTAGCCTTGTGACATCATCATACCCTAGGTATTATGGTTGTGACCTATGGTCTGATGGATCTGAATAGAGTGTTGAGAGTTTGTATGATACCCAGAACCCTGGATTATGATGGATACCAGTTTACCACTGTGAGGATGTTGAATCGGTTAGGGTTTGTACTAGCATGCCCTTGATGTGATCCACTGGCAAAAGGGCTAAACAGTTGGGATAAAGGTCTACAAGTTAATTGGGAGAATCCTAGGATCTTGGGGGAGTCCTTGCAAGCTTATTATGTTATTAAGGGTCTTCGAGTTAATGGGGAGAACCCTAGGATCCCCAGGTTAATTGGGGGGAGTCTTTATAAGCTAATCGGTATTATGTGAGGGTCTCAGGGTAAATTGGGAGAACCCTAGGATTCCTAAGTTAATTGGGGGGAGTTCTTATGGATTATATAACCAGTGGGAATTTAGTTGTCTTGAAAGGGGGTCTCTCGGGTACTAGAAAGAGCTCTAGTGCCTAAAGGTAGACCTTGGCACTTTTCCTAGCTACAAGGGGTGGACCCATGGATATGGGGTTGATGGTGAACTTGTATGGTGTCAGAGATTTGGTTGGTAGTTACGATGAAGCCCTTTAGGGGTTCTTCATGGCCAACAATAGATGTATCCTGTCCTAGCCTTAAAAGTTCTATCTTGAAGTCTGTCAATGGCATGCGTCATTCTTAATGCATTTAATTTTGTACATATTAATGTTATTGCATTTATTTATATTGACTCATGATATTTTTGCTAAGTGCTTTGATTTATTTGTTGTGCTTATTTATATGAATCTATGTATTGATGATGATAATTTCTATGTAAATTGCTAATCGAAGTTGAAGGCTTAAGGTGGGGCTGTTACAATGTTTCTTTGTCATTTTGTTGGTAAGGATAACCTCTCCAATAATGTCTTTATTCTAAGCACTTAATGCAACAAATGATAGGAGTATGACTTTCCTAATTGTAGTTGGCACCTTGGTAGTTTACATTGCGAGTGGAATCTCTCTAATAACGACTTTGTTGTCCTCAACCTTGCCCTCATTTGTTCTCTTGATTACATACGTTAGAATAGCAATCATTAGTGTCGTGTATATCAACTTCGTCTACAATGGACCATTTTCTTTTTGGTGTTGGTTGTTTGATATGCTTATAATGAGTATGTGCCACCTAGTTGTCTTTTTGGCACTAGATGTCCTCTTTGGGTGTCTCTTTCTTCTACATTTTGAGTCACGTAATTTTGTTTGTAGCTTCTCTATTTGCTCATTTAGATTGTTTGAATCTTTAGGTGCTTGTGTTACACTTTTGGTTGGATGTGGCCACATATTGGATGGGTAATCATCTCAAGTCCACCATGTGACATAATTATTAAACATTAATAGTGTGGTTTACCAGTAATAGTCATGACTCTTGACACACCCATTAAGTTGTTATACATATGTCGTACGAACACTTGTAAACTGTCATTGATATATAAAGTATTCTATCATTTAAACTTCTGTCTTCTCTTACTTCTAATTAATATGCACTTTAATGTTTGTCTTTTTGTGAATAGTGATGACTATAATCCATAACATGCACAATAGTCGTTACACACTAATCATTGGAGTAGCATATAAGTTGGTGAACATGTATCTATTTTGCAAAAGCCAAACCTAAGAGTACCACACATTGAATTTTAAATGTGTTTAATACATTTAATATTGATATATTAAAATAATATGATCATAGTTCTATTAAAGGATGATGCCAATTGTTAAATCTTAATTCTATTAATACAATTAATGTTAATATATTAAAATGATTTGATTAAGATTACTTAGTCCTTACTTATGGAAAATAATTACCACATATCAAATCTTAAATGCATTTAATGTATTTAACAATAATATATAAAGATGATTTAATTAATTTTTGTTTACATTTATTATTAAAAGTTTTTCTTTAAAGGGGAAGGTTGGAGGGGTAGGGGTATGGGTGTTGGTTGGATTGGATACACGTGTGTGTGTGTATACACACACATACATACATTTTTGTATAAATGTGTGGATAGTGTTCATTGCATTAACTACAAGAGTTAATCTTGAAAAAAATGGACTAACCACATGCAACATGGGAAGTGCATAGTGAATGGCTTCAAACTAATATGGAATGGAATAATTAATTGTGAACCTAATAATAATTAATTATTTTCTATATAGACAATTATGGGCACCAATTCAAAAGTCCCTCAATACTAAATCCAACAAGGACATGGATTTCATGATTAAAATGGTAACATTAATTGTTATACCCAACAATATCGTCCTAGGTATCTCCTTTAAATAATTTTGTTGGATAAAGGGACAAATATCCTAAATCAATTATCATATATAGTGATGTATGTCAGTGGACATAAACAAGCTATAAAATTGCTCTACTGTTAGACTACATCAACAACATCATGGACACTTTTCATAACAACTATGACCATAGTCCTTTGATATAATTTGTGACCCTTCATACCAATTGATATGGATGATGATGATAAATAAGACCTCTTCAAATGAATGCACTCAAACTTCTTAGATAAAAAATAAACAACACTACATAAAAATCTAACAACTAAGAAAGGAAAGCACTTAAGCAAATTGATGATTTGAATCTAGATGATAGAACCATAATTGATAAAAGTGAGAGGTGCAGTAAGTAAAGACTAGTAGAACATCTCAAGTGTCAATGCATACTGAAGAGACCAAACGTTTAAGGTAAAAAATTCCCATGCACATGAAACCTCGGAAGGGAGATATCATAGGATAAAGATAAGCATAAGATTGTGCTACAACAATCTAAGCAAGGATCTTAATACGTTGTAAAGGCCTTGCAAATAATATAAACCTATCTACTATTAATTTATATAATAAATTGACTAAAATATTAATTTACATAAATCAACCCTTCACTAAATTGAAGTATTAGATAAATATCTGCTATTAATTTATATAAATTTATTTGTCAAATTAAAGTATTTGATACATACCAAAAAAAGATATTAAACTGCTCAATTAAAAATGATAATCAAAGCATATTACAATGAGATTATATAATAGAATAGTCAATTTTTATAATGTTCTCACTAAAATTTACATTCTTTATTATGTTAGTGGTTAGAATTGTGATAATGTTGAAATGGCTATAGAAATACATTTACGACTCACCATGACATAACAAGAAAAAATTCAAACTATAAATTTAAATTAATGTTGTATATTATTTAGAATGAAAGGGATTTAGGATTAAGAATTAATGCAATAGGTAATAGAATTAAGGCATGACCACGGTAAGTCTACTAATGAAGAAAGATTTGATAGGAAAGAGAAAACTTGGGAAAACTTTAAGGAGTGGATTATTTTATACAAATATATTTATTTGGCAATTTTTTTCAATGTATATAATGTGAATTATAAATGTTAAAGGAAATTTTCTTATCAAATTATAGATTTTCCCTTTTAAACAAGTAAAATTTGGCGAATATAATAAGATTTCTTATTTAACGTATAAAAATATAGCGAATCTTTTAAAGAAAATTTGTTCTTTGGCGAATTTAAATTTTTGAAAAATGGACAAAATATAGCCATTGGGCTATAAATAGACCATAAAGTTTTCCCTTTAGAAAAGTCATTTTTAGAATACCCTAAATAATATCCCTCGTTGCATTAGAGTTTATCCTTTAGTTCATTTCTTTTTCTTTCTTTGGCAGCTGAGTTGGCAAAGCTTGGATTTTTCCTTTGAGAGACCATGGAGTGTAGATTGCAAAAATATTTAGTTCAAAAGGTATGTGTTTCCAACGTTCTTATGATGATTAATTCACTTGGGCAAGTATATAAGACACTGTGTTTAATGTAAATAATCTATGAAGTATATTCTACTTATGATATAGTTTATCTATTCAAACTTTCTAGAGAAATAATTGTAGTAGGTTGTAGTTATCAAATTTTAAAAATTATACGACAATCACTTAGGCATATATGACATTGTAATGGTTTGCATGTGTGGATAATATTGAATTTTGATTTAGAAATGTATTACATTTATAGTATTTTTTTAATTCTATATCCTCTTTATAATGATGATAGATCATTTCACCATGTGGAGAATAATAATGTAGCAACTATTTGCTATAGGTTTGTACTAGTGTGTACACACACATAAATACATATGTGTACATATCTATATATATATATATATATATATGTTCACACACACACACACACACACACATACACGTGTGTGTGTGTGTGTGTGTGTGTGTGTGTGTATATATATAGTGTGTGTGTGTGTATACACATATACACACACATATATACATACACATATACATAGATATACAAATATATACATACATATATCATATATACATACACACATACATACATATACATACATACATACATACATACATACATACAGACATAGATATATGTATGTGTGTACACACACACACACACACACATATAAACACACACGTGTGTGTGCATGCATACATATACATACATACATACATACATATATACATACACACACATATCTATATTTATATTATATATCTTAAAAAATTGGAATGTACGTTCGTCCATCCATCTGTAAATTATATTTAATAAAATTTGAATTCCATTATTTTATCGTTTTATTAAAGAGATTTAATTGTAAATACAAAGTTTAAGATTCAATATGATTAATTTGATCACATGATTGTGAGGTCGGGTTTGAATCATAAATGTATTTTTGTGTGTATATATATAAATTATTTACATGGAGTGTCAATGTATGGTGCGGTGCTAACAGGTGATAGAGTAAAAGTCGAAGGAGGGTGTAGGTGATTATACCGTTCCATGCTTTGTTGGCAAGTTTTCCATTTATATATTATGCAGTGCTATGCTTTGTTGGCTACAGTTGTTCTTGATCATGATGACCTGCTTACTTAAATGGTGAGAATTCATCTACGTGGAAGCAAAAGCATGAGCGAAAAAAAGATTGTCGACGAATGCAAGAGCATTTTTATTTCAGGTCATAACCCTACATCGATGTACTTAGCTTCAACTCTGGTGCTACTAGCGGAGAATCCTAAATGGTAACGAAAGGTGAGAATGGATATTCAACAAAATTTCATGGACGATGATGTACTAATAGACATGCAGGGCATTTCCAAGCCAAACACTGTAATTTGAGCTAAAACTCTTACAAATCTTTGACACTGTAATGCATCAAAAGATGATGTTGTGGGATATATGCATATGTGTCCTAATGCCAATAGTATAATCATTTTAAAATATGCCCAGTGCATGTTTAACATAACCTAAAAATATACTTGTTTCATTGTAGTTTAATCAATTAGTGGAAGCCAATGCAAATGTGTAGATATTTTTGGGATAGCGATGGAGGATCCAACGCCAGTGGGGGTGGCTTTGTTTAGTGATGGTAAGCATGTAATATATGTATATGATGTGGATATGTGTATGATTTACATGAGTGAATGATTTTTGTGACAACGTATTTTCAGTTTTTAAAACTCTACTTCGTTTTTGTCATTTAAGTGTATGTGATGTAATACGTCTTTAGTATTTAAAATTGTGCTTTGTTTATGTTAGTTAATTGTATTAAACATTTTTTATTAGATCCCCCATAAAATTTTCTATGTACCTATTATAGATTTTGAATATGTCGTTTAAGTGTATGTAATGCTCTTCTTAGAATCATTTAGACACACTCCCAAGGTTTCATTCAATTTTGGAGTCACTTCTTACAAACAATGTATTTGTAGGGAGTGAGATTCATCCCATCCCTCATAATAGTTACCACATAGCATTCTACAATGGTGTAAAAAGTAATTATTTTATAAAAAGGAATAGGTCTATCTATCACCACCACATGTTCATAGCCTAAGTGTCCAAAGGTTTTTTTTATTCTCTCAGCTCGCACTTCCTCCACATCTTTGACCCCACCCGTTATAAGATTAGCAATATGCACCACCACTACCTTGCCTTTCCACTTTGGATATAGTATAAGCAGCTACACCATTTCTAAAACTTCAACATGATGCCTTTGAAGATATCCATGCAATTAAAATAAAGCAAATAAATATTATCCTTGAATTGGTCCCTTAGCTCCCAAACTTTCCACTCTATGTCAGCAGGATTCAACATAGATGTTAATCCATATGTATGCCCACCAGGAGGATTTTAACACCCATAGTACTGCCCAAGAATTCCAATTCAATTCGTAATCAAGACCTAACATTTTGCTCCTCACATGGTCAAGGGTATATAAACCATTCAAATCTAAGTTAAGGAGGGCCCTACGAATCTCGTCTCCGACAGGAACATTCTAGTAGATTTTCTATCAAGGCAAGGGGTTATGCAAGAAGAAATCAATCTTTACTCTTATAGATTACGATGAGATTGTAATCTAAAAATTATTTATTGTTTTTACCATGGACATAACTCTTGGACCGATGTCCTTCTCGATGATATTGAAAAAGATTAGAGCCATAAATTGACTCCAATCGAGTAGGTGTCGTTAACCACTGTGAAGTCTGATCCCTGCCATGTGAAGCTCATGATTACTAGTGAAATTAAAAACCTTTAAATTTTATGAATACAAATACGATTGTAGAACTTAATTCACACATCATGACTCTAATAATGTAGTTGTTCATTCGCTACCCAAAGAAGAGCATTACATACACTTAAACGACATATTCAAAATCTATAATAGGTACATAGAAAATTTTATGGGGGATCTAATAAAAAATGTTTAATACAATTAACTAACATAAACAAAGCACAATTTT
>Ga0115844_100392_pt1 | contig 12333 bp, 8 predicted proteins | sample InSIn1gowninarea_FD_83858 | JGI IMG/M metagenome (GOLD analysis project Ga0115844, IMG submission 83858) | reverse complement strand
AAATCGTTCACGCGGGTCATTTGAGACCATCCGTGTCAACTCGTTCTGGTGGGTCGTTTGAGGGCATCCGTATCAACTCGTTCGGGCAGGTCATTTAACGACGTTCGTGTCAACTCGTTCGGGTGAGGGCATGCCTGAGCGAACGAGCCTGTATAAAAAATGCTAAGTTGTGACCCGAGGTTGGCTTTGTGCACGTTCGTGTAGCTCGTTTTCCCAGCTCTCCCTTGTGGCTTCGTTTCAGTTGTGTGGGCACCCATGTAAAATCTTTCAAGCGGGTCGTTTGAGGGCATGCGTGTCAAATCGTTTGGACGGGTCATTCGGGTGAGGGCACACCTGAGCGAACGAGCCCATATCAAAAATGGTAAGTTGTGACCCGAGGTTGCCTTTGTGCATGTTCGTGCAGCTCGTTTACCTGGCTCTCCCTTGTGGCTTCATTTCGGTTGTGCGGACGCCCATGTAAAATCGTTCAGGCGGGTCATTTGAGGGCGTCCGTGTCAAATCGTTCGAGTGGGTTGTTCGGGTGAGGGCACGCCCAGGTGAACGAGCCCGTATAAAAAATGCTAAGTTGTGACTCGAGGTTGGTTTTGTGCACGTTCGTGTAGCCCGTTTGCCCAGTTCTCCTTCGTTTCGGTCGTGCGGGCACCCATTAAAAATCGTTTGGGCGGGTCTTTTCAGGGCATCTGTATCAACTCGTTCAGGCGGGTCATTCGGGCGAGGGTGTGCTCGGGTGAATGAGCCCATATAAAAAATGCTATGTTGTGACCCGAGGTTGGCTTTGTGCATGTTCGTGTAGCTCGTTTCCCCAGCTTTCCCTTGTGGCTTTGTTTCGGTCATGCGGGTGCCCATGTAAAATCATTCGGGTGAGTCGTTTTAGGGTGTCCGTGTCAACTCGTTCGGGCAGGTCGTTCAGGTGAGGGCGCACCCAGTTGAACCGGCCCGTATCAAAAATGATAAGTTGTGACCCGAGGTTGGCTTTGTGCATGTTCGTGCAACTCGTTTGCCTGACTCTCCCTTGTTGCTCCATTTGGGTCGTGCGAGCGCCCATCTAAATTCATTCAGGTGGGTCGCTTGAGGGCATCCGTGTCAGCTCGTTCGGGTGAGGGCATGCTCGGGAAAATGGGCCCGTATCAAAAATGCTAAGTTGTGACCCGAGATTGGCTTTGTGCACTTTCGTGCAGCTCGTTTTCCTGTATCTCCCTTGTGGCTTCGTTTCGGTCGTGCAAGTACCCATGTAAAATCGTTCGGGTGGGTCGTTTAAGGCCATCCATGTCAACTCATTTGGGCGGGTCGTTCGGGTGAGGGTGCGCCTAGGCGAATGAGCTCATAACAAAAATTTTAAGTTGTGACCCAAGGTTGGCTTTGTACATGTTCGTGTAGCTCATTTGCCTGGCTCTCCCTTGTGGCTTCGTTTCGGTCATGCGGGCACCCATGTAAAATCATTCAGGCAGGTCGTTTGAGGGTGTCTATGTCAACTCGTTCGGGGGGGTCATTCGGGCAAGGGTGTGCCCAGGTGAACAAGCCCATATCAAAAATGCTAAGTTGTGACCCGAGGTTGGTTTTGTGCACGGTCATGGAGTTCATTTTCCTAGCTCTCCCTTGTCGCTTAGTTTCAGTCGTGCGGTCACCCATGTAAATTCATTCATGTGTGTCGTTTGAGGGCGTTCGTGTCAGCTCGTTTGGGTGAGGGCACGGCCGGGCGAATGAGCCCGTATCAAAAATTCTAAGTTGTGACCCGAGGTTGGCTTTGTGCACGTTCATGTAGCTCGTTTGCCCAGCTTTCCCTTGTGGCTTTTTTTCGGTCGTGCGGGCGCACATGTAAAATCGTTTGAGCGAGTCGTTTGAGGGCGTCCGTGTCAACTCATTCAGATGGTTCATTTGGGCAAGGGCACGCCCAGGCGAACGAGATTGTATCAAAAATGCTAAGTTGTGACCCGAGGTTGGCTTTGTGCACGTTCGTGCAGCTCGTTTGCCCGACTCTACCTTGTGGCTGCGTTTCGGTCGCTTCGTTTCGGTCCTGTGGGTGCCCATGTAAATTCGTTTGGGTGAGTCGTTTGAGGGTGTCTGTGTCAACTCACTCGAGTGAGTCTTTTGAGGGCATCCGTGTCAACTCATTCGGGCGGGTCATTCGGGCGAGGGCGTGCCCAAGTGAACGAGCCCATATAAAAAATGCTAAGTTGTGACCTGAGGTTGGCTTTGTGCACATTCGTGTAGCTTTTTTGCCTGGTTCTCCCTTGTTGCTTCGTTTCGGTCATGCGGGTACCCATGTAAAATCATTCGGGCGGGTCATTTGAGGGCGTCCGTGTCAACTTGTTCGGGTGAGGGCGCACCCGGGTGAACGAGCCCGTACCAAAAATGCTAAGTTGTGATGCGAGGTTGGCTTTGTGCACCTTCATGCAGCTCATTTGTGTGGCTCTCCATTGTGGCTTCGTTTTGGTCGTGTGGGAGCCCATGTAAAATCGTTCCTGGGCAGGTCGTTTGAGGGCATCCGTGTCAACTCGTTCAGGCAGGTCATTCGACCGAGGGAGCACCTGAGCGAACGAGCCCGTATCAAAAATGCTAAGTTGTGACCCAAGGTTGGCTTTGTGCATGTTCGTGCAGCTCGTTTGCCTGGCTCTCCCTTGTCACTTCATTTGGGTCGTGCGGTCACGCATGTAAATTAGTTTGGCCAAGTCGTTAGAGGGCTTCCGTGTCAGCTCATTAAGGCGAGTCATTCGGGCGAGGGTGCACCCAGTCAAACGAGCCCATATCAAAAATGCTAAGTTGTGATCCGAGGTTGGCTTTGTGCACATTCGTGCAACTCGTTTTCTCGGCTCTCCCTTGTCACTTCGTTCAGGCAGGTCATTTTAGGGTGTCCGTGTCAGCTCATTTGGGCGGGTCATTTGGGTGAGGGCATGCCCAAGCGAACGAGCCCGTATAAAAGATGCTAAGTTGTGACCCAAGGATGGCTTTGTGCACGTTTGTGCAACTCGTTTGCCTGACTCCCCCTTGTCGCTTCGTTTGGGAGGGTCATTTGAGGGCATCCGTGTCAGCTCGTTTGGGCACGCCCGAGCGAATGAGCCCGTATCAGAAATGCTAAGTTGTTACCCGAGGTTGGCTTTGTGCACATTCGTGTAGCTATTTTTCCCAACTCTCCCTTGTCACTCCGTTTGGGTCGTGTGGGCGCCAATGTCAATTCTTTCAGACGGGCCACTTGAGGGTGTCTGTGTCAGCTCGTTTGGGTGAGGGCACACCCGGGCAAACAAGCTTGTATAAAAAAAGCTAAGTTGTGACTCGAGGTTGGCTTTGTGCATGTTATTGCTACCCATTTGCCCGGCTGTCTCTTGTCTCTTCATTCGGGCGGGTCATTTGAGGGCATCCGTGTCAACTCATTCGGGCGGGTCATTCGGGCGAGGGCACGCCCTGGCGAACGAGCCCGTATCAAAAATGCTAAGTTGTCACCCGAGGTAGGATTTGTGCATGTTCATGCAACTCGTTTGCCCGGCTCTCCCTTGTGGCTTCGTTTCAGTCGTGCGCGCGCCCATGTAAAATCGTTCGGGCGGGTCGTTTGAGGGCATCGTGTCAACTCATTCGGGTGGGTCGTTCAGGCATGTCGTTTGAGGGCATCCATGTCAACTCGTTCAGGTGGGTAGTTCGGGCGAGGGCGCACCCAGTCGAACGAGCCTGTATCAAAACTGCTAAGTTGTGACCCAAGGTTGGCTTTGTGCACGTTCGTGCAACTCGTTTGCCCAGCTTTCCCTTGTGGCTTCGTTTTGGTCGTGCAGGTGCCCATGTAAAATCGTTCGGGTGAGTCGTTTGAGGGCATCTGTGTCAACTCGTTTGGGTGGGTCATTCGGGTGAGGGCGCGCATGGGTGAACGAGCACGTATCAAAAATTCTAAGTTGTGACCCAAGGTTGGCTTTGTGCACGTTCGTGTAGCTCATTTGCCTAGCTCTCCCTTGTGGCTTCGTTTCGGTCATGCGAGCGTCTATGTAAAATCGTTCAAGCGGGTCGTCTGAGGGCGTCCGTGTCAACTAGTTCGGGGGGGTCGTTTGAGGGCGTCCATGTCAACTTGTTCTATCAACTTGTTTGGGTGGGTTGTTTGATGGCGTGTGTGTCAACTCATTCAGGCGGGTCATTTGAGGGTGTCCGTGTCAACTAATTCTGGCAGGTCGTTTGAGGGCGTCGATGTCAACTCGTGCGAGCGATCGTTTAGGCGAGGGTGCGCCCGGGCGAATGAGCCCATACCAAAAATGCTAAGTTGTGACCCGAGGTTGGCTTTGTGCACGTTCGTGCAGCTCATTTGTAAGGTTCCTCCTTGTGGCTTTGTTTTGGTCGTGCGGGCACCCATGTAAAATCTTTCGGGCAGGTCGTTTAAGGGCATCCGTGTCAACTCATTCAGGCGGGTCGTTTGAGAGAGGGTGCACCTCGGCGAATGAGCCCGTAGAAAAAATGCTAAGTTGTGACCTGAGGTTGGCTTTGTGCACGTTCGTGTAGCTCGTTTGCCCAGCTTTCCCTTGTGGCTTCGTTTCAGTCGTGCGGGCGTCCATGTAAAATCGTTCAGGCGGGTCGTTTGAAGGCATCCGTGTCAACTCGTTCGGGTGGGTTGTTCGGGCGAGGGTGCGCCCAGGTGAACGGGCCCGTATCAAAAATGCTAATTTGTGACCCGAGGTTGGCTTTCTGCATGTTCGTGCAGCTCATTTTCCTGGCTCTCCCTTGTGGCTTCGTTTCGGTCGTGCGGGTGCCCATGTAAAATTATTCGGGTGGGTTGTTTTAGGACGTTCATGTCAACTTGTTCGGGCGGGTCAATTGGGCGAAGGCGAGCTCGGGCGAACGAGCCTATATCAAAAATTTTAAGTTGTGACCCGAGGTTTACTTTGTGCACGTTCGTGCAGCTCGTTTGCCTGGCTCTCCCTTGTGGCTTCGATTTGGTCATGTGGGCACCCATGTAAAATCGTTCGGGTGGGTCGTTTGAGGGCGTCCATGTCAACTCGTTCGGGTGGGTCGTTTGTGCAAGGGCATGCCCGGGTGAATGAGCCAGTATAAAAAATGCTAAGTTGTGACCCAAGGTTGGCTTTGTGCACGTTTGTGCAGCTCGTTTGCCTGGTTCTCCCTTGTGGCTTCATTACAGTCATGCGGGAGCCCATGTAAAATTGTTCGGGTGGGTTGTTTGAGGGCGTCTGTGTCAACTCGTTCGAGTGGGTTGTTCGGGCGAGGATGCGCCCGGGTGAACAAGCCCGTATCAAAAATACTAAGTTGGTACTCGAGGTTGGCTTTGTGCACGTTCGTGCAGCTCGTTTGTCTGGCTTTCCCTTGTGGCTTCGTTTCGGTCATGTGGGCGCCCTTGTAAAATCATTCGGGTGGGTCGTTTGAGGGTGTCCGTGTCAACTCGTTCATGCGGGTCATTTGAGGGCATCCGTGTCAACGCGTTTTTATCCTTGGTTCAAGAGGATCGGAAAATCTTCTCAAATTGCATCGTGATGGGGATAGACCATTGCAATTATTGGTCTTCAAGGAGGAATTCCTAGTAAGCGCATGTCATCAACTCGTGTTGACTACGTCCTTGCCCTTTGTACACACCACCCGTCACTCCTACCGATTGAATGATCCGGTGAAGTGTTCAGATTGCGTCGACGATGGTGTTTCGCTGCCATCGACATCGTGAGAAGTTCATTGAAACTTATCATTTAGAGGAAGGAGAAGTCGTAACAAGGTTACTGTAGGTGAACCTGTGGTAGGATCATTGATAGCAGGGGTTTTCTTTTTTGGTTTGGGTTGGTTGGGTTTTGATTGCAATGTGGGACTTTGTGGTTCATCTCTGGGGGTGCGGGTTTGGTGTTTGGTAGGAACATTGTTGGTTACTTGTCTCGAGGTAATGCTTGTTTTTTTGTGTGTGCTTGCAATCCATGCTTGTGCTTGTCCCACCCATCCTTTGTTTTTCTTTCCCCCAATGTGTTTCTGCAGGGAGCTCGGAAGCTTGTTTCTTGGGATCCCTTCCGACAATCTATTTGGCTGGGAATGGTTGGTGCAGAGTCGAGGTTCTTGGTAAACACAATGGATAATTTTGGACTCATTCGTAGTGGTGGTGCTTGGTCATTTGTTTGTTGGAAGGCATGGGCCAAGGGTGCTGGCTTCCATAGTTGGTTCTCTCGAAAAGGTGGTGGTGGTTGATGTGTTGCTTGGATGAGCTTTTTTTGCTGGTGGTTGGGTCGAGGGAGTGGTTGCGCGTGTACTTGGTAGCTCAAACCTTCCGTGAGGGGAGATTGTCGGGGTGTGATCAGTAGGGGATGGATGAAGAGCGGTTCAACCCGTTGGGCTGGCCACCCTAGTCCCTCCCCACCGTTCCTCGACATGCCCTCGCAGAAGGGTTGGGTGTCCATGTTGGAGAGGTAAATCCCCTCTACAAACAGAGGTGATCCCTACTAGCCGAGACCAGGTCTAGCAATAATCAAACAATGCTACCACGCAAGTTCCTAATTGAAAATTAAAGGTAGATGATGAGGACCTACTTGGATTCCAACGCTAATATTCATAGAAGGGACATCACCCTCGCTCCTTTGCTTTGGCTGGTCAAGATCCTCCACGATCTCCGTGAATGGACACCTGCACATGCAAAGAACAACACAAATACAAGCATAAAATCCAATAGATGCAATTATATATCAGTCAGAAAAGATATAACTCAACATCAATCATTACAAAGAACAATGAGAGTGGAACCATAATGATAGTCATCTATTATTAATAATCAACAAAGGAGAATACAACCATAGTTCTGACGTCAAGTCTTCCTTTGGCTGGGTGATCAGCTACACAAGTCTTGCAAAGCTTGTTGGGATGGGGAACAAGCCTCTCTCTCTTTAGTGACAAGAATCTCCTCACTTAGATTTAGCCTTATGGATGCAAAGAAGGCTCTTGCAACTTCAATCTCTTGGACTTCTGGTATTCTTACTTTATCAGCACTAGCACTACCACTAGCTTGCCAAAGGCATAGAGACAAGCTTTTATAGATGGAAGGGAAGGAGATAAGATCAATCACATGTTCTATGGGATTGGCTTTATCACTTGGAAACTTCCATGAAAGGTGGCAAACCACTTCCCTTTCATGGAGATTCGAAGCCAAACCATCCTCACCCACCATGGATTCAGTTGTTGAATGGGTTAAGGAGAACCTTCGGAGGTTTATTTGTTAAAAACTTTACCCAACTAGGTTGGTGTGAGTGCGACTCTGGGACAGAGCACCAGCTGGCGCGCCCTCTTTAGAGGATTTCCCCCATTGGCGTGGGTAGTACATTGTGAACCTGCGCTAATGCAAAAAGGGCTATTTTTATGGGCAAGCTGCAGGAGATGTCTTCAGGGCATGTGAAGCTCACACTAAGAGGAATATAATGCAAGTGGTTTCAAGTCATGTCACTTCTCACAAGTCCCAGAATGAGTCCTCCAGTGTGCAGGAGAGGGGTAACAGGGATGGTGACAAACGGTGACAAATTACTGTGTAAGGTAATGAAAAACCCATCCCTCGGTCTGAGCTCCATTGAGATTGCAATTTTCCCCACCGACGGGCATGAGGGTGGCAATCTTATCTCATGGCTTTGCCGTCGAAGGAATTCCTTGTCCTCTAGTGAGCCACTCCCCTTCTAAGGGAAAAAGAAGTAGCGGGTTGTGTCTTTGTTCCTCCCTTTGGATTGTGGGTTTTTTGTGGGACCTGTGTCGTTATTTGTTTCATGGGGTGCACTTTGCAAACATCCCTCTCTCTAGTTGCCTTGCACCATCGATGTACTTGTGGCCCACCACTTTCTCCAGTGTTGAGTGTCGGCCCGCGACAACTTCTCTTTGGAGTTTGATTCTTTGACCCCTCTTGACTTTCTCGCTGGAAAGGTTTTTGGGTGTTTTGTACACGGAGGGGTGCAATAGTGGGGTGGGTTTGTGTTATTGGCAGTAGTCTATTTTTCATTTGAAGCCTTGTGCGGCTGGGTTGGGGGACTGTTTACCTCTCAGTGGCGTGCTCCAGACACTGGTCTCATCGTGGCCCTTGTTTTTTCTGTTGGTCAATTTTAGGTTGTGATTTATTTGCTTGGTTGTTTGCTATGTTCTAAAGCTAGAAAGGGTGTTGTGCTGAATGCATGTGGGAGGGTGTGAAGAGGTGGGACACTTTTTGATTGGGTTCCTTGTTTGATTTCTTTATGGTTTGCGGACATCTACTAGGTGTGCTATTGAGCTTCTCTATTTTCTTGGGATCTTTGTTTCTTTGGTGTTGTTTTCTTCCCTTCTTCCTTTTTCCCCTACCTTTACAGAGGAGAGGTGGGATTGTTGTGCATTGGTGTTTGGGAAGGACGAAAAGTAGTGCAAGTTCCCAGGGTGGCCACCCTAGTCCTTCTCGATCACTGTCCCCTACAGTTTCCCCCTTTTTCCGAAGGTGTGGGGTTTGGGAAGCTTGTTCTCTATTTGAGCCTCCCCTTGTGAGCCGGTAGCCACGTTTGATATCTCTCTTGCTTTCATGTTGTTTTCTTCCCTTCTTGCTTTTGGCCCCTTAGCTTTATGGAGAAAAGGTGGGATTGTTGTGGATTGGTGTTCAGGAAGGAGGAAAAGCAGTGCAAGTTTTGAGGGTGGCCACCCTAGTCCTTCTCGATCGTCGTCCCCTGCAGTTTCCCCCCTTTTTGTGAAGGCATGGGGGTGGGGAATCTTATTCTTTGTTTGAGCCTCCCCCCTGTGTGCCGGTAGACGCGTTTGATATTTCTCTTTCTTTCATGTTGTCTTCTTCCTTTCGACCCCTATATTTACGGAGAAAAGGTGGGATTGTTGTGGATTGGTGTTCAGAAAGGAGGAAAAGTAGTGCGAGTTCTCGGGGTGGCCACCCTAGTCCTTCTCGATCGCCGTCCCCTGCAGTTCCCCCCTTTTTGCGAAGGCATGGGGTTGGGAAGTTTGTTCTCTGTTTGAAGCCTCCCCTTATGAGTCGGTAGCCATGGTTGTTGTTTTCTTCCCTTCTTCCTTGTGGCCCCTAGCTTTACGAAGAAAAGGTGGGATGGTTGTGGATTGGTGTTCTGGAAGGACGAAACATAGCGCAAGCTCCCAAGGTGGCCACCCTAGTCCTTCTCGATCATCGTCCCCTTCAATTCCCCCTTTTTGCTAAGGCACGGGGCTTGGGAGGCTTGAGCTGTAGCCACATTTGATCTCTATTTCTTTCACCTTTTTTTCTACCCTTTTCTTCCTTTTGGGGTCCCTAGCTTTAGGGAGAAAAGGGGGAATTGTTGTGGGCTGGTGTTGGGGAAGGACTAAAAGTAGTGCGAGTTCCCAGGGTGGCCACTGTAGTCCTTCTCGATCATTGTTCCACGCATTTCCCCCCTTTCTGCGACGGTGTGGGGCTGGGGGAGATTGTCCTCTATTCGAGCCTCCCCATGTGAGGGGGTTAGACACCTTTGTTTCTCTTTCTGTCATGCATTTTTCCTCCTTTTTCCCCTTAGCTTAGCCTTACATTTATTGTGGGGGGTGCCCCTATTCACTGTTGTGGCTGATTTTTCGGTAATACGTGGAAATGACTCTCAGCAACGGATATCTCAGCTCTTGTGATGATGAAGAACGTATCAAAATGCGATACTTAGTGTGAATTGTAGAATCTCATGAATCATTGAGTTTTTGAACGAAATTTGCACCTGAGGCCTCGGTCGAGGGCATGTCTGTCTGGGCGTCGCATCCCATTCAAGGTGCTCCCTGCAATATGTTAGGGAGTAGTGGAGCTGGTCATTCGTGCCCCATGCGGTGTGGTCGGCTGAAGTACCTCAAGCGATGTTTCGTGGCGTGCGTCGGTGAGCAGTGATCTTGTCCCCTTGGATGGGCAATCGACGTTAGCTGATGCGGGCTTTGTGTGGCATCGCTTGAACTTGCTTTGCTTTCTCTTGTCCTCCCATCGGGTAGGGTGGATTTAGCTCCAACTTTGTGACCTCAGCTTAGGCGAGAACACCTGCTAAGTTTAAGCATATATTTAAGCGGAGGAAAAGAAACTTACAAGGATTCCCCTAGTAGTGGCGAGCGAATCAGGAAGAGCCTAGCATGAAAATCGGGCAGTGGCGTCGCCTGAATTGTAGTCTGTAGAAGCATCCTTAGTGGCGGACCTAGGCCAAGTCCCTTGGAAGGGTGCGCCTGAGAGGGTGACAGCCCTGTCAGCCCGAGATCATGCCGCATCACGAGGCGTTATCGGCAAGTCAGGTTGTTTGGGAATGCAACCCTAATTGGGTGGTAAATTCCATCCAAGGCTAAATATGGGCGAGATACCGATAGCGAACAAGTACCGCGAGGGAAAGATGAAAAGGAATTTGAAAAGAGAGTTAAAGAGTGCTTGAAATTATCGGGAGGGAAGTGGATGGAGGCTGTCGATGCGTCTCGGTCGGATGTGGAACGGCTCAGGCTGGTCCGCCGCTCGACTTGAAGTGCAAACCAACACGGGCTGCTACATCATCATAAGCGACGGTGGATTACTGCCTGTCAGTTTGCCATTGCCGTGGTCGAGGAACAAAGCGTGCACCTTGTGGTGGGCTGTGTGTACTTGCGCGCTCGTGGTGTTGGTTGGCGGGCTTTCCATTTGACCCATCTTGAAACACGAACCAAGAAGTCTAACATGTGTGCGAGTCAGCGGGTTTGAAAACCTTCAAGGCACAAGGAAGCTGACGAGAAAGATCCCCTCTCTGGGGCAGGTGCATCGTCGACCAACCTTGAGCTTATGCGAAGCGCTCAAGTGCGAGCACACCTATTGGGACCGAAAAGATGGTGAACTATGCATGAGCAAGGCAAAGCCAGAGGAAACTCTAGTGGAGGCTCGTAGCGATACTGACGTGCAAATCATTCGTCTAACTTGGGTATAGGGGCGAAAGACTAATCTAACCATCTAGTAGCTGGTTTTCTCCAAAGTTTCCCTCAAGATAGCTGGAGATCATGCACGAGTTTTATTGGGTAAAGCAAATGATTAGAGGCATCGGGGGCGTAACGCCCTCAACCTATTCTCAAACTTCCAGTAGGTAAGAGGGTGCGGCTGCTCCATTGAGCCGCACCGTGGAATCCAGAGCTCCAAGTGGGCCATTTTTGGTAAGCAGAATTGGCGATGCAGGATGAACCGAAAGTTGAGTTATGGTGCTGAATTGTGTGCTAACCTAGATCCCACAAAGGGTGTTGGTTGATTAAGACAGTAGGACGGTGGTCGTGGAAGTCGAAATCCACTAAGGAGTGTGTAACAACTCACCTACCGAATCAACTAGCCCCAAAAATGGATGGCGCTGAAGTGCACAAAACCAACCTTGGGTCACAACTTAGCATTTTTGATATGGGCTTGTTCACCTGGTCACGCCCTCACCCGAACGACCTGCCCAAACGAGTTCACAGAGACACCCTCAAACGACCCGTCCAAACAAGTTCACACGGACGCCCTCAAATGACCCGCCCGAACGAGTTCACAGAGACGCCCTCAAACAACCCGCCCGAATGAGTTCACATGGATGCCCTTGAACAAACTACCCGAATGATTTTACATGGGCACCCGCACGATCGAAACGAAGGGACAAGGGAGAGCCGTGCAAATGAGCTACACGAACGTGCACAAAACCAACCTTGGGTCACAACTTGGCATTTTTGATACGGGCTTGTTCACCCACACACGCCCTCGCCTGAACGAGTTCACACAGATGCCCTCAAACGACTCAGCCGAATGATTTTACATGGGCACCCGCACGACCGAAGCGAAGTGACAAGGGAGAGATGGGTAAACGAGCTACACGAATGTGCACAAAGCCAACCTCCAGTCACAACTTAGTATTTTTGATATGGGCTCGTTTGCCCGGGCACGCCCTCGCCTGAATGACCCACCTGAACGAGTTGACATGGACACCCTCAAACGACCCACCCGAACGATTTACATGGGTTCCTGCATGACCAAAACGAAGCGACAAGGGAGAGCTGGGCAAACGAGCTGCATAAACGTGTAGAAAGCCATCCTCGGTCACAAATTAGCATTTTTGATATGGGCTCGTTCACCTGGGCACGCCCTCGCCCAAATGAGTTTACACGGACGCCCTCAAATGACCTACCCAAACGATTTGATAGGGATGCCCTCAAACGTCCCGCCCAAGCGAGTTGACACAGACACCTTCAGACGACCCGCCCGAACGAATTTACATGGGCGCCCGCACGACTGAAACGAAGCGACAAGGGAGATCCAGGAAAACAAGCTGCACGAACGTGCACAAAGTCAACCTCAAGTCACAACTGAGAATTTTTGATACAGGCTCGTTTGCCCGGGCATGCCCTCACCCGAACGAGTTCACATGAATGCCCTCAAACAACCCGCTCGAACGATTTTACATGGGTGCCTAC
>Ga0115844_100388_pt1 | contig 12392 bp, 7 predicted proteins | sample InSIn1gowninarea_FD_83858 | JGI IMG/M metagenome (GOLD analysis project Ga0115844, IMG submission 83858) | reverse complement strand
ATAACTTGGTGGGTGGCATTCTTACTCTATGGGATCCTAAAAAACTTGGCATCTTGGATGCTGAAGCTTCTAGGAACTATCTATCGTTGGTAATTCAACCTTTGGGTGATAAGGAGATCTACATGATCACTAGCGTATACGGTCTTCAAAAACTAGAAGATAAACTTAAGCTTCTCACCCCCCTTGAGAAGCTGAGAGAGAGATATCCTGATATGCCTTGGATTCTAGTGGGGGATTTCAATATGATCAGATCTCTTACAGAGAAAAAAGGCAATACCAGAAAACTAGGCAGAGATTCCATTGCCTTCCAGAACTTCATGAATAATGTGGGGCTAGTGGACACTGAACAATAAATGGAACTTTAACTTGGAATAATAAGAGGGGAGGGGCTTCTCACGCCACCTCTAAACTAGACAGATTCATAATCTCATAGGACCTCTTTATCAAAGGCCTTGATATGTCAACTTCAATCCTTCCCTTTGGAGGCTTGGACCACTGCCCTGTCTAGCTTGAAGCTACTTTCATGCGTACACCGAAGAACAAGCCTTTTAGGTTTGAAAATGTTTGGCTCTCTCACCCTGGCTTCACCAGCAATATTGACAAATGGTGGGTGGAAGATATGCCCGTCCAAGGCACTAAAATGTTCATGTTGTAGCAGAGACTTAAACACATCAAATCTAGGCTTAAATATTGGAACAAAAAAGAGTTTGGTAATATTTTTAAAGCCAAAAGAGAAGTTGAACAGAAACTCTAGGAGATGAATCAGATCATCGTCTTATAAGGTTTTACTGAGGAATGGAAAATTTAGGTTGACTCTCTTCAGAACGAATGGGATGATCGGTGCATGCAAGAGGAGGGTTTTTGGAGATAGAAATCAAGGGTGCAATGGATTAGAGAAGGAGAAAGAAACACAAAGTTTTTTCATAGATCAACCTTGGATCATAGATCTCATAATAAAATTTCAGAACTTAAAGATTCTCAAAGGAAAGAGCTCATCTCTCACAAAGAAATGGAATCTATCCTAGTTCAACACTTCCTTAGCATAACAGAGGAGCCTCTCATCGACAAATCTCAATTCATTAACAAATTCACCAAGTTCATTCCTAATCTTGTAACCAGGAAAGACAACCACAATCTTAACAAGCCAGTGTTTGAAGAAGAGGTTAGTGAAGTTATCAATGAGATGTAAAATGGGAAAGCTCCTAGCCCTTATGACTTCAATGTGGACTTCTTCAAAGCTTGCTGGAAAACAGTCAAACAAGATATCCTTGATGTTGTGGAAGACTCTAGAAGATCCAAAACACCAAAAATGTTTTGAAAGCTCTTAATGCCTCTTTCATAGCTTTGATTCCAAAGCAAGAAAAAGCTATGACACCAGACAAATTCAACCCTTAGCCTTACGTAATGTGGTGTACAAAATTATTTCCAAAGTGATCGCTAACAACCTCAAGCCTCTTCTTCCTGCTCTCGTCTTAGAGGAGCAAATTGGATTTGTGGAAGGAAGACAGATCGTCAACAACATCATACAAGCTCACGAGGTGGTACACTCTCTTAAGAGCAATAAGAAATTCAGTATGATCATTCAGCTTGACCTAGTGAAAGCTTATGAAAAGCTAAGTTTCTCTTACATCAAGGTAGTGCTAAGACCTTATGGCTTTGACCACAACTAGATAAGATGGGTTATGGCCCTTGTATCCACGACCAGCTTCTCCATGTTGCTTAATGGCACTCCCTCTAGAACATTTATGCCTTCTAGGGGTCTCAGACAAGGGGATCCACTCTCCCCCTTCCTCTTTGTTCTCATGATGGAAGGGCTAGGCAGAGCGATCAAAATGGAAAATTCCGAAGGAAAAACCCAGGGTTTGAAACTTTCTCCGGATGGTGTTGCTTCTACTCATCAACACTTTGTTGATGACACAATGTTGCAGGGCATTCCTACAGTCAAGGAAGCCAGAGCTTTCAAGAATATATTGAACGACTTTTCTTTGGCCGCTGGTACAGAGGTAAGCCTTGACAAATCAAAGGTGTTATTTTTTAACACTTACATTGCTGTTCAGAGGAACCTCACCAGAATTCTTGGGTTTCAAAGAGATCAATTACCTTCCAAGTACCTTGGAATGCCTCTTATTGACAAACCTTTGAGAAAGGGAGTATGGGAGCGGTAACTAATAAACTTCAGGACAAAGTCAGGAAATGGACCTGCAAGTCTTTGAATTTGGTGGGGCATCTAGTGCTTACTAAGGCTGTCCTGCACGCTATACCCATTTTCATGTTTTCAGCTCTTCTTGCTCCTATAGGAGTTATGCAACAAATCAGGAGTGTTTAACGAGATTTTCTTTAGGGAAAAGGGAAAGAGAAAAATAAGTGGGCTTTGGTAGCTTGGGACAAGCTCTGTAAACCTAAGGCCCATGGGAGTTTTGGGCTTCATGACCCTTAAATCCTCAGCAGAGTTTCAAGAGCCAAACTTTGGTGGAGGTGGCTCAACGATTTGGCCACCCAAGGGCCAAGCTTTGGAAGCATAAATATGAAAATAATTGGAAGGAGAGTGATCATATCCGAATTTCAGGGCTCATCAAGGGCTCCCACATTTGGAACCTTTCTTGGGAGAATAGAGCCATTGTCCAGAAGCATAGTTTCTGGGAGATCCGAGCTGGGAACCTTGCATGGTTTTTGGAGGATAACTAGTAGCAGGAACCAAATTTGTTTAGGGAAGAACTAATTGCTCTCAAAAATGACATTAAAAACAAAGATTTACTTATGGTAAGTGATCTCTGGGATCAAGTAAGGAACAATGGTAAATGAAGAATGTGGAAGGATCTTGGTTACAGTGAAGAGAGTCCTTTGAAGGCCCAGGAAGATTCTCTTGCTCTTCACTTGGAGCAGAGGAATATTTTGGTGTCATCCTCTTCTGACAAATTGAGATGGGGTCGAAACACCGAAGGCACCTTCAACCTCAAAGAAGCTAAACACATGGCCCTCAGTTTCGATTATCCAAACCTTGATCAGGTTTGGAATAACCTTTGGCAGAACTCGCAATGGATGAAAACCAAGTTGTTTATGTGGTTGGTGCACCAAAAGAAAATTCTCAGATGGGAGAATCTTTTGAAAATGGGCTTTGTTGACCCATCCAAATGCCATCTATGTGACTTACAGGAGGAGACGATGTAACATTTACTAAACCTTTGCCCCTTCAACTCTACCTTGTGGGATTGGGCAGCCTTAGTCTTCAGGCAAACTGACAGGGACAAACTCAACATCACCAACACTTTGAAGAATTGGAGGAAAGACTTATCAGGTAATGAAATCATTAACAAGGCTTGGACTCTGGTTCTAGGCTTTATTATCTAGGATGTCTGGAAATAACACAATGACAGGATTTTCAAGAACAAAACAGGCTCGACCTAGACCATCATTGTCCAAATTTTATGATAGCTCAAAGATACAATAGGAGCCCTTGTGTGGAAAATTCCTGAGGACCCTCCTTCGCCCCAGGATGCTCGCATACTACTGTAGTTGGGTCTCCATTCTCTATTTCCCCAAGGCACTATCAAGGGTGTGAGCAAAACAACTGCTGGTAAAAATATCTGGCAGCCTCCTCCTCATGGTTTTTTGAAAATCAATATAGACATGGTCTCTAAGGGCAACCTAGGGATGGCTGGGTTTGGCGGTGTCATAAGAGATGAGCAAGGGTGCATAAAGGATATCTTACATAGTCATTTGGGGACTGCCATTAATAACATGGCGGAGCTCATGGCCTTAGAGCAATGCCTGGAAATCCCGATGGAGTCAAATTTACACACCACCATCGTTGAAGCTGACTCTGAATTGGTCATTAATGTGGCCAAGAAAATGTGTAGAACGACACCTGGAAAAGTGTTGAAACATTGGAGGCTCTTGTAGTTCTTTTAACGTATTCATTCCCACTTGCGAACCCTGAGAATCGTCAGCTTCATTCATGTGTGAAGAAAAGCCAATCTGTTAGCTGATCATCTAGCGAATGAAAACGTACTATGTAAGGAAATATATATTCGATACGACTGGAATGCTATACCCTCTGGTAAACTGCGTGATGATTGTCAACGACAGGTAGCCAAAGATATGGCATACTTCCAGACCATGAATAATGAGTAGGAGGAAGACTAGCAAGAGTAGGAGAGAGCAGAAGTCCTTGAGTCGGGTTGAAGTGCTGCAGTAAATCCTGACCGTCGATCCCATAGTCAATGCTTACATCATGGCTAACTATGGGGGTTGAGTATTTGGTAAACATTGTGTTAGTTGAAGGGTCGCATGCCATAGGATCTGATGGATTTCGTTATCAAAAGGCTATCGAGTTTTAAAATGGTCAGAGGTTAAGTCCAAGAGCAGACCCGAAGTTTTATATACCATGGTTTATAATCTATATCGGCTCCATGAAGCGGGTAAAGTGTCGCGCAAGTTTCCGATGCGATATCATTGAGGATCGTCGAATCAAATGGGTTTTTGATCTACAGTGTAGGATCACTATGCAACTCTGTTGATCGGAGAGAATATCAACCGTCCGATTGAACGTAAGATCGATGGTGGAGATTGAGCAACAAGAATTGGGGAGATTGAGTGATAAGAACTGGCGAGAGAGTAATAGTCTGAACACTTAGGAATAATGACCAGGGATCTAATTTTGTTTTTGTGTGTAAGGTTTTGGGTTTTGTTGACCCTGTTGTTTGTTTATCATCAACGGCTCTATCTTTTGCTACACTTGTAAAGACGTGTACCATATATAATCTTTTTTGTCAGTTAATTGAAGGCTCCACTCTTACTTGACCAAAAAAAATTAAAATTAATTATATATAAAAGAGATGGGAAGCAAATGAAAGGATAAAATATTCAAAAGGTTAATTTCAATTTCTTAAAATTTTATACTTTTAAGGAATTAAGAAATGAAACGGAAATAAGTGAAATGTTTCTAATTAAAACAAGGATACACGGATGTTCAACTGAGTTACTAGTGATATCAAAGTGTCATTAAATCAATTTAAGAAATTTTAAATAGGGTTGTTTGAAATAGGCTGGATAATTTATCAATGGAAAATTTAAATGTTAGCGAAATCTTGGTGAATATTTTCATGACTCTTGTTGATTTGGGTCAATTTATAAATGCCCCAAACCGCTTAAAATGTGATTATGAATAGATGAAACCACAACTTTGGGGTAGTGGAATTGTATTTTTGAAATTATAATGAAAGATAAGTTTGAAAATATACCCAAAATTGCAAAAAATCACCATTCAGACAACACTATGAGATTAACAACAATTATGTGTATAAAATACACAACAACTTACAAATTTAATATCTCATAAATTAATAATTCAGTTCAAGGTATAAACATTTCAAAACATTTTGACAATATCTCTATTAGTCAAATAACATATCTCTTTAACCTTGTCATTTTAAGTCATATGTCCCAAAATGCTTGAATATGAGTTAATAAAACACAACCCCTCTCCCCATTTTTCACTTAAATTTTGATTATGAGGACCCTTTTAATTGATTGATTGCTATTATTATTATTTGGTTTTGATAATATGGATTTCTTAAATGAGTTCGATATGTTCTTATCTACCTATCATAACTCGTTTGATCTCATTTGGACATTTGGTTTGTAAGTGGCATCTAATTGTCGATTGGATGTTTTCCATTGCTTTGGCCTTATAGAATGTACATTATCCTCTTACTTTACTAATTTTATTTCTATTTTTTAAATAATCATTTTTATTTGTAGATAATATTTTTATGTTGTCCAATATTTATTACTTACATAGCCCTTGAGACCAAGAACCATATCTAGGCCCTACACCTAAATCATATTACAAAGTGGTCATGATTGAAGGTTTGGGCCCAATCTAAAATATCATAACAAAAAACCCATCCAAGCGCACTTATATATAAGAAATATTACAACGGGAGTTTGGTTATGGTGCATACTTTCAAGACTCTGATATCACTATAATCCATAACCTTCGATATGGCCCACACCTTTCCCACATTTCACCTCTATTTCCATTATTCCTCTTACATCGAAAGTGCCCCATCGAAACTTTTTTGCTTTAGTCACTCGACCCTCAGACCCGATTTGGTAATCAACTGCATTCTATAAATATATCGTGTCCAGATGAATAAAAACTCTTCAAAGCCATACCACTCCAAACCTCGGATATGCGATATTGCAAAACCTCTGATGTCCAATTTACTTTGATCATCGATGTGCGATATCGTAAAAACCTCTGATTTGCTCAAAGCTCTAATACACAAACCTAATTTACTTAAATTTTGATTAATTGAAATATCATGTCCGTTCTCATATCACCACTTTTGTTTTGTGTCACAACTTAAAATCGTTGATCACCGATTTGGTGACAGACCTGATATCATTAGTAAAACAAGTTCATCATGATATTACATCTACCAATATCAAAATTTTCATATAATGTCACCTCTGATAATCGTCGATCGTTGATATCATATAATTAATTATAATTAATAATTGAACTAACCTAGATTCATTCTAACACTAGATTTACCAAAGGTTTAGAGAAATTAAATCTATTAATATGTAAATCTCTTATTCTATGAAAAATTTGAAATTAGAAAATAAATTGGTATTATAACATAATATGAATTCTTTAATTTTTTTTAGTAAATTAAAATAAAATGATATATATATCTATATATATATAAAACATAGGTAGTTATGTTTTTTTATTTATAATTACACATAATCATAGTAATTAGTAACTAATTGTATTTACTTATTAATTAATGTATTTTGAATTCATAAAACAATCTAAATTACTAAAAAAAAAATGTAAATCAATTTGACAAATACATATTTGTAATTTGATATTTAATACAATTTTCCAAAAAGTCATCCATATCAAACTCCTTTAATTTAACTAATTTTTGTGTGAGCATCTTATATAGTAATAAACATATTCCTTATTTTGAAAAAAGCATTAAAAAATATAGTATTTAAGTCATGAATTTTCGTTTTAGGAATATAGTATCATACAATTCTACACATGTTTAATATATATAATTATGTAGAGTGGAAACTATATTGTATTAAAAAATGATAACAAGTTGAATGTTTAAGTGTGATTGACTTGTTATTGAGGAAACCAAATGCTCGATAATGTAAAATAGATGTTGTCAATTTTAAGACTATTAATATTTATAGACTTGTTTAAAAGGAAATTGAAGATTGTAATTTATTTTTGCAGATAGATTCAAAATGAAATTGATCTAGATCCAAAATGAAATTGATAATTAGGTTAATTAGCAACTGAATCACATGTTGCAAAGGAAACGTCTTGAGGCAACAACAAAGGAAAGAGTAGCATATAAGAAAGAAGTGAAATTTTTATGGTTGCCATTTACCATGAACAATTTTAAGAACCTGCAAATGAGTTTTTATGACAATTGCATCATTAGTTTTCATACATAAATCCATTCTTCCACTAATTTTGTGTCAATTATTGATCTGTTATTTGTGCAACTATAATGTCCTTGGAATCCACTACATTTACTGTGTTATTTGTGAAATTATAATGTCACATCACATTTATAGTGTTATTTGTGCAACTATAATGTCCTTTGAAACCCACAATGTTTATATGACCTCTTAATATTTAATCAAAATCAAAAAATGAAATTAATCAAGCTTTAGTCAATGATTTTAATAAAAAACCTGTTTTGAGAACATTAATTTTTAAGAGTTCATTTCCTTGGTTTAACATATCCAATATGAATTTTCTAAGTTAATTTTGGTTCAATGAACTACAATATATGACTTATATCCAAGTAGCAAGACCCTGGTTGCGTCAATCTAAATGAAAGTCAACATAAATCAATTTTAATTCACATAAGAAATATAAGTAATCTGAAAATATGAAATCTTAAAGCAGATGGATATATATTTTAGAGAATGTTCAATTTCTAATTTATATACACACACACACATATATATATATATTTTGTTCAATATCTGCCACTACAAAATGGGTTTAATTCTGATGAAGCAAATAATCCATACTAAATCACAAATACAAATGATCAACAACAATGTAAATCTTGATTTATTACACATATAAGAATTTGTTTGAGAGGGAATCTATTGTTCTTCCTAAAATATGGAAACATACTTATAGGCAAAGACGTTTACAATTTTCAAATTTAAGGTCAGCTCAATTGCTTCCTCATTATCAAGAATAGTGAATTCTCTTTGATGAAAGAGATCATGACCAAAGTGATGGATAACTAGTTGTGAATATCACAATACCACCAAATCTTCAATGTTTGCTTTTTTGGTAAAAAATAGCCTTTGCAATAATCCATATGCCTCTTGCACATAAGTTGAGAATAACCTCACCGACTCCAACCACCCCCAACTTAAAACCAAAATATAAAACCAAATTACAACTTCTTCAACTTAAAAGAAATCTTAAATTTTAAAACCAAAATATGACCTTACCCACTCCAACCACCCCCAACTTAAAACCAAAATATGACCTTACCCACTCCAACCACCCCCAACTTAAAACCAAAATATAAAACCAAAGTACAACTTCTTCAACTTAAAAAAACCTACATTAAAAAAATAAAAATAAAAACTTAAATTTTGAAACCAAAATATAAAAATAAAGTAAAACTTCTTCAACTTCAAAAACCTATCGGCATTTCGTTGCACATTTTGAGGCAATTGCTAGTTATCACTGATCGAGAACATTAATTCACTTTCACTTTACCTTTGATTGTAGCTGTAGATAGAGATTAATACAAATTATATTCCCAACATATTGAATGTCCACCATATTTAAAATGAGGTTTAAATATTGAACTTGAGGAAAGGTTTGCACCTTCAGATATTTGATCTCTCTTGGCACTTGATAGATCCAAAAATAATATAGATCTACGCTTGATTTTTACATGTCATTTGTATCCCTCATACTAAAAAGTAAATTATTTTTGTTTACTTTCAATCAATTTATCTGTCTATATAAAGTTTCATGTAAATTAAGGTGGAAAATGAAATATTTTATTTACGGCTAACATTATTTTTATGTTATTAATATGTTTTAATTTGTTAATGTAAGTAAAATTTTATTATTTTAAAATGTAATGTTATATGACCACATCTCTTGTATAGATTGTAGAGCACCTATCAGCCCAAAAAATAACGATTAAACATTGTACAATGAAATTAAACAAGAACATCATAGATGATTTCACTTTGTCACCAAGAGATATGAGCCCATCCATTGTAAAAAAGAGAAAAGGATAATGACTTAGTCTATGTGGTATATGTTTTGGAGGGTTTTCTAGCATATTTTATGGTTTAGATTGTTTCGAATCGGGTAAAAAATTCTTGGAATCTCAAGTTTGGGTTGTAAACTCTCCACAATCCAAGTCCCCCGCAACTTTTTCAAGGTGTTGAACCTAGCATGTTTAGACAATGTCATTCGTATCACCATATTGCATAACATTTTTTACTGAACAACTAAAATAATCCAACTGCCTTCCTAACTAGATAATTTTTCCATAGTCTATCTGTTATACTTTTTGGAGGATTTTCTGGCACCTTTTCCAATCAAAATTGTTTAGAATCTGGCATGAATTTGTTGCAATCAAAAGTTTGAGATGTGAATTTTCCATATTTGAGTGTGTCAAGTTTTTTCAACATGATGAATTCATATATGCAATAAAAATCTTAGTTTAAACAACAAATATAAAGATTTTACTAAAAAATGTTGAGAATTTCCACCAAAAACTATAAAAATAGTCAATATTTAATAATAAGATTATTCTAATGTATTGATGAATTTGAATTCATTTTTCGAGCCATCCCTTTGCTGAAAATTCCCCTCCGAGTCCATATTTGCTCTGTATTTGTTTTTGTCTCAACGCAATGGGTTCGTTTTGTCTTTGACTCCATCTCCACTCCTTAGCTCCATCAACATCTCATTTTTCATTTGTCTCCTTGTATGATTTGACATTTTCTACCCTCCACCCTCATTAATGCACACAACTTCAAACACCAAGACTGGGATTTCCAAATTTGAACTCTAACCCACATTTGGAGCCATTTATCCTTCTCCTCCTTCCTTTTTTTAATGACTAACCGGACCTACATGACACCCCTACCATTGTTGACTTTCAGATCATCTATAACCAGACATGCCTCCAACTAAAGGAGTAATCATTGACACACCTATGAGCAACGATACTTTTTGTTTGAGGAATTGCTTGTTATCCCTCTTTCTCTCCCTCTGTAACAAATTTTCGTTCCATGCTTTAGTTTAATGCAAAGCTACTTCTCCCTTACATTCACACTTAAGTTTACATAAAATTTACATGAACGACTTCGACCTTCTGTTTCAATAGTTTTGTTCCTCAAATATTCATAATTTTTTAGCATACACATGTTTTTGTGAAGTTTTTGAAATCCTGTGGTTATTTTACATTCTAGAATAAGGTTTTGACAAAAACATTTGATAGAAGTTGAACATTTGTAGTTTTAGACTTAGGTTTTAAAGAAAAGATTTCATAGAAGCTTAACGTAAATCCAAATCTGGTTGTAAAAATTATGGACTTAGGCTTTAAAGAAAACATTTTATAGAAGTTTAACATAAATTTGAACTCACAATTATTCACTGGTTCACTGTTGCAGCAACTCGTTGGGTGACTATTGTAGTAACTGGTGACAAAATGTCTCAGTCAATAGTTGTAGATGACATCATCAAGATTCACACCTCATTGGATTTTTGGAATGATTTGCTTTAAGGGCTAGTGCTTTTAGATTGCTAAAAAATTGCTAAAAAATTGTTCGAATTACAAATTTATGTTATTGAGATGGTATAATCTTATTGTTTTAGGGTTTTATAAGAGCCAGGAATTCATTCGTAAATTCAAAAGTATAATTTAAATAAAGAAATATTGTAACTTCACCATCAATTATAACACCAAAAATTTGGCCATAAATTGTTAGAATTATAGATTTCAGTCCTTAACACTGTATAAGTTGAGTGTCCTATGGTTTTTTCAAGAATTTAGATCCATTTATATATTAAAAATTACAATTTAAGTAACAAAAAAGTTAGGATTTCACTAATAATTCTATAGTTGTATTCCAATTTTGATTGTTGAAACAATGCAAATGATGACATTGTTGTGGAAACTTGATAATGATTTATTGCTATAAAAATGTCTTCGTCAATAGTTGCAGATGCAACATCATCAAGATTCACACCTTATTGGATTTTGGGAATAAATTGCTTTCAGGGCTAATGCTTTTGGTTTGCTAAAAATTTGGTCAAAATTTGTTCAAATTGCAAATTTAAGTTATTTAGATGGTACAATCTGAGTGTTCTAGGGTTTTTTAAGAGCCAAGAATCCATTTGTAAATTCAAAAGTGCAATATAAATAACAAAATATTGTGATCCCGTCATCAATTGTAAAGCCATAAAGCTTGCCATAAATTGTTGGAATTACATATTTCAGTTCATGAGACTATATAATTTGAGTGTCCTAGGGTTTTTTAAAGCTTCAGAATCTATTTATATATTTTAAAATGCAATTTAAGTAACAAAAAAGTTGTGATTTCATCAACAATTCTATAGTCGGATACTAATGATGATTGTTGGAATGATGCAAACAATTACATATCCTAGTGTCATTGTTGCGACAACTCAATAATGTGACATTATTGACAAATTCCTTAGTTAATAGTTACATGTGAAATATCATTAAGTTTCACACCTCATTGGATTTTTGGGAACAAAACTTCAATGTTGCGAAAACTTATTGGGTAAATGTTACATAAACTAACAGAGGTGTTGTTGCTAACAAAATGTCTCAGTCAATAATTGCAAATGCAACATCATCAAGATTCACACCTTATTGGGTTTTGGGAATAATTTGCTTTTAGGACTAGTGTTTGTTAGGCCAGGCAACAATTCCTCAAAGCAAAATTGATTCATATATCTTATTCCTTCAGGTAGGTCTTCATTATATACATGAGGGAGAGATTGTTCACTTCAACTCTCGATGACTATTTATATTACTTATTTATTTATTTACATTATATTCACCCAATCTTGATGATTAGGTGTCAACATTCCCCCCCCCCTTAATTTGAAGGGATGTTGGTGAGTCCAAGCATCATTCTAAATCGTTCAAGTTTTTCTCTTCCAAGCGCTTTGGTGAAGATGTCTGCAATTTGCTCATTAGTGGAACAATGACGGAGATGGATTGTTTTGGCCTCAACATGATGTCGAATCAGATGGTATTTAGTATTGATGTGCTTCGTTCAATCATGGAACTTTGGGTTCTTGGCCAAATTTATTGCAGAGGTATTGT
>Ga0115844_100387_pt1 | contig 12393 bp, 11 predicted proteins | sample InSIn1gowninarea_FD_83858 | JGI IMG/M metagenome (GOLD analysis project Ga0115844, IMG submission 83858) | reverse complement strand
GGGTTAACAGAAAAAAAGGAGCGTATAATGTATACACACACTTTCACAAGAGGATGATATTTTGAATACATTTTGTAGACTCTATAGTTTCCAATATGTCCTAATTAGTCTTGAAGTAAAATAGTGTTCCTCCATGAATGAAAATCCCCTATGGTACCTTGAATCTAATAAAAGACTTCCCCATGGAGGAAGTTTGTTTTCACTTGTTCTATTGTGTTTGGAAGTGCCTTTGTTTCCATCCACTTTGTAACATAATCCATGTAGAACAAGATGGAGGGTTGATAGGTCTAATGAAATCAAGAGCTCATTTCTCAAAGGGATCTAACATTAGCTCTATCTATGGTGGAATTTCATCATATTAGATTGGACTTCCCATGCACTGGCGACTATCACATATTTTCATGTACGATTTGGCATCTTGAAAAATAAATGCCCAGTAGTACCCTTGATGGGGTAATTTATATCTAGTTTTCTTATCATTGATTTGGCCTCCACAAAGGCCATGATGACAAGCCTTTAATATATCATGTATCCCATCCTCTCTCACACATTGTCAGATAACAATATTTGGCCCTATGTGAAAGAGGCATTCATTAATCCACCAAAACCTCCAACTTGATGATACTCTATCATTCCTTTTGAGATAGGTGATGTATAAGCTTCCATACAACCAAATAGTTAGAAATATTTGTAAACCACAATAAGTTAATAGATATTGTGAAAATGTTTTTTTTTTCAAGAAAAGAGTCTTCAACAAATGCCTCATTTTCATTTGTGTTAAGCCTTGAAAAGAAATATGTTGCTACATTTTATTTTCCTAACTTATTTATGATGGTTATATCAAATTCTTGCAATGGTAATATCCATTTGGTTGTCCTACCATTAGTATTTGGTTTATTCAGAATATTGTTGCAAGGCCGGAAAAAAAAATCGAGCATAGAGCTCCAAGAACTTTCCCCCAACATATAGAGGCCCACAAAAACTATATATTGGGGCTAAGACCCCCCAGAAAAAACCATACAATGCACAAAATCCCACAACAAAAACCTCAAAGGGTTACAGAGATTCATGGGTCAAAACCCAGAGAGGAAAATAGAGGAATGACCAAGAACACCGATCAAGCTGTAGTTGGAAGCATAAACTTTGAAGCTAAGAAAAACAACCATGCCACAACCACAAAAATTTACTAGAGGGCACCTGAAAAATATGTCAACAAGTGGAAGGTAGAAATATAGGTGACATAAATCCATTGATGACCATGGAAACAAAACCCGAACATAAGGAAACCTCGTTAGCGAGAAAATGTTCCCACAATGGATGCCAAGAATGGCACCAGTAGAGGGAAGGTGAAGCATGAGTAGAAGGAAACACTAAATAGGGGGTGAAAGGGGTTATTTAAAACACCAAGCCCCCCGTTACCTCAATTCTTGGACAAAACCAAAACCATCACCAAAACCGCAACTCCTCAATAACAAGAAAATCCTAGGAAGGGAAATACGGCCATGGCAAAGCATAGAACTAGGAGGATGAAGAAGAGGCAACATGAAACAGGGAGCTTGGGTGACTAGGGTTCAACCACCATGTCCCCCACTCCCTCAATGCCCCAACCCAATGGGACTCTAGGACATTATTGTCGCATATTATCATATTCATTAGATATTTAATGTTAGAGTGGTCAATATGTAAGATCATAGGATATCTAGTTATATAATTCCAAAACTTATTGATATACTGAATCACCACATCAAATTAGTTTTCCATTACTGTGTAATTCAATTATGAAGGAGAGGGATTCTTACTAATAAATTATATTGCATATAAATGATGGTCTTCTTGTTGTTCTAGGATAGGTTCAATAATGAGATCCAAAGTATCCGCAGATATATGAAATGTGAGGAACCAATTGGGCCTTCTTAAGATGTGAGCCTTGGATAATCTTTTTTTAATTCCTTGAAGGCATGTTGGCAATTATTTATCCATATAAATTCAACATTTTTAGTAAGCAAAGAAACTAAATCATGAGTCATTTCCTAAAAATTCTCAATAAAGCATCAATAGTAACTTGCATGCCCTAGGAACATTCATAAATATTTTTGATTTTGTGTAGTTTTCAAGTTTAATATAACTTTTCTTTGTTGGGTCTACTCTTATGCCTTTAGAAGAAATATTATGCCCTAGCACAATTCCTTCAACTAGCATCATTAAGAATTTTTCTTAACTGAGGGCTACAAAAGATTCCTTACATATTATTAATACATTTTCTATATTAGCCAAAGCCACATCAAATTCATCACCATAGGTTGTAAAGTCATGCATGTAAATTTCCACACATTCATGTCAAGTCAAAGAATACCCCAATCATAGCTTGTTAGAAAGTTATAGACAATTACAAAGTTGAAATTGTATAACGTGATCAAAAAATGTCCCCTGGGAACAAATAAACATGGTTTTTTTCTTAGTCCTCGACAGCAAGTTGAATTTGGTTATATCCATTAAAACCATCAAGCAAAGAAAGATAATTCTTTCTTGCTAAGGTGTGTTATGGCCCTATAATAATAGGATTCATAATTTTGAATTGGATATGGCTAGTCTTGTAATATTGTACATACTTTTGCTTTCTGAGAAATGTTTTCCATATTAAAATTTAAAAAATGTAAAGAGGTTATGTCCTAAAAGAATAATTAAAGGACAAAAAAGAAAGAGAAAAAGTGAAAAAGAGTGAAAATTATCAACCCCAAAAAGAAATAGAACAGAGCTTGAAAGTGTGCAAATTCAAATGCCACTACCTTTTAATTTACTATGCAAAATAAGGTTGTGTGCAACTTGTCAAAAATGCCACAATCCATGATGGTCAAATAGCTTAATCTTGACTCATTCATGCTTTAAATTTCATGTTGATAGATAGAGAATAAAGATATAGCCAAGCTAGTTAACCTTGGCAAATCAGTAGTTAGGTAGAGAATAAAAATGAGCTCATCAGTTTAATCTAATCCATTGGAAGTTATATGGTTAGAATTAGATAGTTTGCTTGTCAAAAGAAAAGGAAATAAAGGGTCAGCAAGATCAAATGCACCCAATAAAATGAAGGAAAAATGTTAGGATAAATAAATGGTAGGTAAAAGAAAGGTTTCAAATGCACAAGGTTGATGAGTCAAATAGCACATTTATGATGCTTAATCCTATGTTTCATGTGCAGGAAGATTCATGAGAAAGGAAGGATATTCACAAGATGGTTTAACTAACTTCCCATCATTTCGCTATACCCCACATGCTTGTTTTCTAATTTCCCCATTATCCCTTCTTCACTTATAAATGTTGGCATTATGATACAGGTGTTATCCTTGATGGCAACTCACTCAGATGACAGTTCACAGTATAGCAACAAAGGATTACAGATCAGACTCCAAAGGATGAAGAAAGAGAGGTATATGCAGGTTCACTTTGTCCAAGGAGTGTATACATGCGGGTTAACAGAAAAAAAGGAGCGTATAATGTATACACACACTTTCACAAGAGGAAAAGAGTGTACATGTTGGAAAACTAAGTTTTTTGTCCGAGGCATTTGGTCCAAAGTATTTGATCCTAGGTATTGGTCCAAGGTATTTGGTTCAAGGTACTGACCCGTAGTATTTGGTCCAAGGTATTTGTCCTAAGTAGTTTCGGTCCATGGTATTAAGAAAGGCCTAAAACTATATAAGGAGGAGAAGATCATTAGGCCACGTGTGCAAGTATTGAATATCTAATGAAGTGTGAGATCAAGTATGCAGGTTATGGGTTTATGATTCTTTGCTTGATCTGAACTAAGGATGCACCTATGTGGTTGATGATGGATGATGAATCAGGATCATAAGACCTTAAATGTATTATCATTATGTGGTTTGATCATGGATAAGATAGATTCAAATACTGACGCATGTTTTATTATGCAAATGCTATGATATGGGTATGACTGGGTTCTGGAATAGCTATGAAGTTTTTAAGTTAGTATTTACAGATCTGTATGCTAGTTCGCTTTGGTAAAATCATGTATACATGCTGGTTCGACTCATCAGAGTAGCACATACATTATGAAATATGATATTTGAATTTGCAGTTGGTTCTAGTGGTTGTTGTAGAGTTCTAGATTCTTCTCTATGTTATGGTGCCTGTGTTTTGATGATAGTATTATGAATGTTCAGATTGGTTGATTGTGATTTGCTTTAGTGATTATGGACCTTCAATGATTCAGTTGTGGGTGATTCAAATATTGATGATTGAGTTTCAACGATTGGTTAATGAAGATGTATTTGATGGTTGTATTGCATTGGTGATTGATTTTGAGCTTCAATGTTGTTGATGGGTCCATTCTAAAAATTGGATGAAACGTGGCCTTCAGATTATGGTGTTGTGTTCCAAGATTATCCAGTCTAAAAATTTATGAAACGTGGTCCCTGGAGGAAGGGAGAAGGTTGTATCCTTCTGTAGGTCGACACCTACTTACTGGTAAAAATATTAGCCAGTACAAGAGCTATGGGGTTGGAGATCCCTTCCAGTAACAACTGGAAAACTAGTGAAGGTTGGAGCCTTCAATAGCTCGATGCCTACGTACTAGTAAACAAATCGACTAGTACAAGAGCTAGGGGGTTGTAGCTCCCTTCCAATAGAAGCTGGAGAATGAGAGAAGGTTGTAGCCTTCTGCAGGTGGGTGCCTGCATACTGGTATGAGTCTGCACCAGTACAAGATTGTAAACAGGTTTTTCTTATATTAAAAGAAGACAACAACAGGTGGTTTTTGTCCTGCATTGGGTTTCCACCTTAAATATTGGTGTTCATGTGTGTTTCTTATGTGTGATGGTTTGTTCTGATATTACTGTACATGGTTACTATTTATATGGTTAATGAAGTACGAATTAAAGAAAAACATATGATGAATTAACTCAATCATAAGTTTATTGGATATACGCTGGTTTCCTTAAACACAGTTGCGCATACACGCGGTTACCTTCATTGAAGTAGCATATATAAATCAAAATATGGAAATGAAAAATATTATTGACTTGACTAATACTTATTCACCCCCCTCTCTATATTATTTCCAACAATTGGTATTACAGAAAGTTCTTTGATAGAAGCTTGATCGCTTGAAGGAGATCTGTAGAACAATGGGAAAGAAGCTAAAGAAGAAAGTGCCTCAGAAGAAGAAGATAGCTCAAAGGAACAACAACAACAGGAGAGACAATTGGCTATTAGATGGAAGAAGGTATTTAGATTCTGAATCACCTCATATTTACGATGGACAAGCAAATGAAGCATCAGGTACAAAGTTTTGGTCTTCTAGTGAAACTTTTCTTTGTTCATGCAATATTGGAGATATTGGAATTGATCATGAATGAAACATAGAGACAGAAGTTAAAAGACTCACAGATAAAATCAGAGATCAATAAGATCTATTTAACAAAATGGACTGTGTCATCAAAGAAGAAGTTACCAGATTAAAAGCTCAACTAGAGGAAGGAAACAAAGTAAGGAAGCAGTACAAGGAAAAGGAAGATCAATGTCAAATGTTGCAGGATGAAGTGACATCATTAAGAAATGAAATAAATGATTAGAGTGTAACAATCAAGAGACTTAAATATATATCCAGTTACTATGTAAGTCTTGAAGCTAAGATCCTCCCTCTAAAAGAAGATCTAGAAAATAAGCAGAATGAAGAACTACCTCAAGCAGATGAAGAACAAGAAAATGAAATTCTCAGATTAAAGAAACAAGTGGAAGAAGGAAGAAAGGCTGAAGAAATCTTGAAGAAGAAATATCTGGAAAAGGAAGAGCAATATCAAGTTGAGGTAAATATCTTAAAAGGTAAATTAGAAGAAAAGGATAAACTGTTACGATTTCAAGACAGTACTAAGATTTTGGATAATATTCTTAGTAGTCAAAGGCCTCCTACCATCAAAAATTCTCTTGGTTTTCATGAATATGTTGAAGGTGAATCTAGCTCACAAGGTGAGGCAAGGAACTCTAATGCAAAATCTGAAATGCTCAACAAGGAGAGGAGAGGTCAACCCCATCAACAACCAAGGAAAGAAAATCTTCAAAGAAAATATTTTACTCCTAACTGTGGAAGTGATAATCAGTTATTTCCTCAAATGAATAATTTTGAATGTTTTATATGTCATAATTTTGGACATGTTGTAGCAAGATGCAGAAGTATAATGGTTCAAGACCGTCACACAGAAAGATCATCAACTTCCAGGTACTTTAAGGGATATTGTTTTTCTTGTAATATGTTTGGTCACAAATCCATTGACTATTATAGAAGGAATATGAAACATGTAAGATATTATGCATGAGACAAGTTTGGACATATAGCAAACGAATGCAAGAGAAAATTTCGGGCACCATACCAAAAGGAGAAAACATCATCACACTCGAAGATATGGAAGAAAAAGGAAGTACAGTCAGAAAAATGTGGCATGGCACAGTGTACAGACATAACAAACTCAAGGGGAGCTGAAAGTGTGAAACTTCGATGTTCTAAATCGCATACGCAAGTTTTGTGAAGACAAGTCACGTATATACGCGAGTTAAAAGCTGCACAGTCGCGTATATGTGGTTTGAGGAAAAATGCAATGGGACAGACTCAGAAAAACTGATTTGATATGATTCAGACAATTATCAGTTATATTTTCTATCGTGATGATAGATGAATATAGTCTGTGGATGTTATTTAGAAGTGCTTTTGATCCTCACAAGTTGTTGATAACTTGATGTATGTATGATTAATGATGATGCCTTGATACTTCTTACTGATATATGCAATGATCAGATTTGACAGTGAATAGGTGGAACAGGTTCAGGGGTAGAACATGTTATGCTTCTAATAAAGATTGTTGGCATTATGTTTAGAAGTCGTTGGTACCTAATCAATTATGATGATTCTTATATGGCTAAATGATACATCTTGCTATGTTACGCTTATGAGTTGCCCATGATAAAATCTCAGATGATATTTGGGGTCACATAGTTAGTATTTAGATCAGATTTATGGATGATTGTGAACGACTTTTTGATGATGCATATAGTACATATATGTTGCTTACATGGTGATCTTCATAAGGACAAGGAGAAGTACACAACTTCATTATTTGATGATGAGCCACTCATTTCTTTTATGCTATTGTCACCATGCCTTCAAAGATGCATAAACTTCATATGGTGCAATTATGATTCGGGATTCCTATAGTTCTTGGCTCTCACATTGTTCAGGATTGTTGTTGTTAATGATATCAAGAAATCTTGACAAATGACCATGAGATCATGTTTTGCTAGATACATATTGCTATCTTTTTTTTGGATATACAGTATGTTAGATACATGGATGACTACTTAAGTTGCATATTGATAAATATGTTTGATTGGCCAAGAGAATGGTGTTATTGCAGGTCACATGAAGACATAGTCATTTGAAAACATGGATATTCAAAGACATGGCTTAGACACATAATGATGATGAGTTACAAACTCTGCATATGCTCAGGGGGAGCATGGATGATATAGTGCATCTCATCATGTACAAAGGGGGAGTTTAATCAAAGAATTCAGCATGTGCTTAGGGGGAGCATGATCAATGTTTATATTCAGCTATTCAGATATGAAAGTCTTCTTTTTGGTCAGCCCTTTGCCCTTAATGTCAAAGGGGAAGAGTGTCTTGGTGTTTTTTTTGCCATAAAGTCCAAAGGGGGGATATTGTTGGCATATTGATACAGGTGTTGTCCTTGATGGAAACTCACTCAGATGACAGGTCATAGTATAGCAACAAAGGATTACAAATCAGACCCAAAAGAATGAAGAAAGAGAGGTATACGTAGGTTCACTTTGTCCAAGGAGCATATACACGTGGGTTAAAAGAAAAAAAGGAGAATTTAATGTATACACACACTTTTACAATAGGAAAATAGAGTATAGGTCTGAATACTAAGTTTTTTGGTCTGAGGTATTTGGTCCAAGGTATTTTGATCCAAGGTATTGATCCAAGGTATTGGCCCAAGGTATTTCGTCCGAGGTATTGACCCATGGTATTTGGTCCAAGGTATTGGTCCTAAGTAGTTTTGGTCCGTGGTATTGAGAAAGGCCTAAAACTATATAAGGAGGAGAAGATCATTAGGCCAATTGTGCAAGTATTGAATATCTCATGAAGTGTGAGATCAAGTATGTAGGTTATGGGTTTTTGATGCTTTGCTTGATCTGAACTAAGGATGCACCTATGCGGTTGATGATGGATGATGGATTGGGATCATAAGACCTGAAATGTATTATCATTATGTGGTTTGATCACAGATAGTCTAGATATGGATACTAACACATGTTTTATTCTGCAAATGCTATGATCTGGGTATGACTGAATTCTAGAATAGCTATGAAGTTTTTAAGTTAGTATTTGCAGATCTGTACACTGGATCACTTTGGTAAAAGTGCATATACATGTTGGTCGGTTCATCATAGTAGCATATACATTATGAAATATGATATTTGAATTTTCAGTTGGTTCTAGTGGTTGTTGCAGAGTTATGGGTTTTGCTCTATGTTTTGGTGACTGTGTTTTAATGACAGTATTCTAAATGTTCATATTGGTTGATTATGATTTGATTCACTGATGACGGCCCTTCAATGATTTAGTTGTTGATGATTCAGAGATTGATGATTGAGTTTTAATGACTGGTTAATGAAGATGTATTTTATGGTTGTATTTTAGTGGTGATTGATTTTGAGCTTCAATGTTGTCGATGGGTCCAGTATGAAAATTGGATGAAACGTGGCCTTCAGATTATGGTGTTGTGTTCTAAGAGTATCCAGTATGAAAATTTATGAAACATGGTCCCTGGAGGAAGAGATAAGGTTGTAGCCACTGTAGGTTAGTGCCTACATACTAGTAAACATATCAGCTAGTACAAGAGCTAGGGGTTTGTATCTCCATTCTAGTAGAAGCCGGAGAATGAGAGAAGGTAGTAAGCTTCTGTAGGTAGAAGCCTACATACTGGTATGAGTCTATACCAATACAATGGTGTAAACAGATTTTCTTATTATTAAAAGAAGACAGAGACGAAAACAGCAGGAGGTTTTCACCCACATTGCGTTTCAACCTTAAATCTTGGTGTTCATGTGTGTTTCTTATGTGTGATGGTTTATTCTGTTATTAACTTCACATGGTTACTATTTAATGTTTAATAAAGTACAGATCCACAAATTAAAGATCAAAAAATGATGAATTAACTGAATCATTAGTTTGTTGGATATACAGTTGTTTCCTTAAACACAATTTCATGTACACACGATTACCTTCATTGAAGTTGCGTATATAAATTGAGAATTAAAAGAAAAATATTATTGAATTGACTAATATTGATTCACCCCACCCCCCTCTCTCAATATTATTTCGAACAATAGGTTTCAGAGCAGGTCCTTTGGTAGAAGCTTGATTGCTTGAAGGAGATCCATAGAACAATGGGAAAGAAGCTAAAGAAGAAAGTGTCTTAGAAGAAGAAGATATCTCAAAGGAACTATGACAGTGGGAGAGTCGATTAGGGGTTATGTAGAAGAAACTCTTCAGATTCAGAATCACCTCAGAATGAAGATGAACAAATAAAAGAACTGTCAGGTATGAATTTGTTATCCTCTGGTGATACATTTCTCTATCCATTTGAAGATGATGAAAGTGATAGGAAAACAACTGAATTTATTGTTATGGGTGAGAGAGAAAGATTATCAAATAGAGGCATAATTTAAAAGGCTCAAAGACAAAATTAGATACCAACAAGATATATTGGACAAAAATGAGTGTGCCCTCAAAGAAGAAGCTACGAAACTAAAAGCTCAACTAGAGGAAGGAATCAAGGAAAAGGAAGATCAATGTCAAAAGCTATAGGATGAAGTGACATCATTAAGAAATGAAGTAAATAAAAGGAGCACAGCAATCAAGAAACTCAAAGACAGATCTAGTTACTATAAAGGTATTGAAGCTATGATCCTCTCTCTAAAAGGAAATCTTGAAAAATCAAATAGGCAGAATGAAGAACTACTCCAAGCTCTTGAAGAACAAGTAAACAAAGTTCTTGAATTAAGGCAATAGATGGAAGAAGGAAGAAAAGATAAAGAAATCATGAAGAAACAATATCTTGAAAAGGAATAGAAATATCAAGTTGAGGTAAATATCCTGAAAGGTAAATTAGGAGAAAAGGATAAGATTTTATGATTTCAAGATAGCACTAAGATTTTGGATGATATTCCCAGTAGTCAAAGGTCTCTTGCCATCAAAACTAGTCTTGGTTTTCATGAAAGTGAATCTAGCTCACAAAGTGAGGCAATGAACTCTAATGAAAAATCTGAAATACTCAACAAGGAGATGAGAGGTCAATCCCATCAACAACCAAGGAAATAAATTCTTCCAAGAAAATATTTTACTCCTCACTATGGAAGTGATAGTCGGTTATTTCCTCAAATGAATAATTTTGAATGTTTTATATGTCATAATTTTGGGCATGTTGCAGCGAGATGCGGAAGTAGAATGGTTCAAGACCATCACATAGAAGTATCATCAACTTCCAAATACTTTAAGGGATATTGTTTTTCTTGCAATATGTTTCGTCACAAAGCCATTGACACAATAGAAGAAATATGAAACATGTAAGATGTTATGCATGTAACAAGTTTGAACATATAGAAAATGAATGCGGGAGAAAATTTTGGGCACCATACCAAAAGGATAAAACATCATCACACTCAAAGATATGGAAGAAAAAGGAAGTACAATCAGAAAAATGTGGCATGGCACAATGTACAGAGATGACAGACTCATGGGAAGTTCAAAGTATGGAACTTCAATGTTCCAAATCTGATACAGAATTTTAATGAAGATAAGTTTCGTATATACATGAGTTCGAAGCTGCGAAGTCACACATATGTAGTTTGAGAAAAAATGTGTGGGATATTCTCAGAAAAACTGATGTGATATGATTAAGAAAATCATCAATTATCTTCTCTTTTGTACATGACTATAGTATGTGAATGTTATTTAGAAGTGTTTTAATACTCACAATTTGTTGATAACTTGATGTAGATCTGACTGATGATGATGCCTTGATACTTCTTACTAATATATGCAATGATCATATCTAATAGTGAACAGGTGGAATAGCTTCAGGGGAAGAACATGCTATGCTTCTAACAAAGAATTGTTCACATTATGTTTAGAAGTCTTTGGTACCTAATCAATGATGATGAGGCTTATGCTGCTAAAGCGTTTTGAGTTGCCCATTATGAAATCTCATATGATACTTGTATTGATTGGGGTTACATAATTATTATTCAGACCAGAATTATGGATGATTGTGGATGACCTTTTGATGATGTATACAATACATATATGTTTCTTACATGGTGATCCTCATAAGGACAAGGAGAAGTACAAATCTTGATTACACAAGTTCATTATTTGATGATAAACCACTCATTTCTTTTATGTTGGTGTCATCATGCATATGGTGTAGTTATGATTCAGGATTCCTATAGCTCTCACATTTTGAGGATTGTTGCTGTTGATGGTATCAAGAAAGCTAGACAAATGACCATGTGCTTATGATTTGCTAGATACATATTTGATGGACACACATTATGTTGGATACATGGATGATTACTTAAGTTGCATATTAATAAACATTGTTGGCTGGCCAAGAGAATGGTGTTAATGCAGGTCACATGAAGACATATCTATTTGAATACATGGCTTATTAATCACATAACGATGATGAGTTCTTACCTTATGATGATAGGTTGATACTCACATATCTTGATTATCATGGTTGATGCTTATCAGATGTGGAATGTTCCCTAGTGATGATACATGGTTGATATATTGAAGGTTCTTGTGAAAAGATCATGCAGTTCTTGATAATGATGATATGATCATCAAACTACAGTCACTAGAACACAGAGCCGAACCCAAAATTCTGCAACAACAGTCAGATCCACCTGCAAGTTAAAATATCATATTACATTATGTATACACTACTTAGATGTGTTGAACTAGTGTGTATATGTGCTTTTATCAAATCCAACCAGCATATATGTTTGTACATATTAATTCATAACTTTGCAGCTATTCCAGAGTTCAGTGATTACCCATATCATAATATTTATAGAACAACACATGCCTCAGTATCCAGATGTAGACTATACATGATCAAACCATATAAAGATAATTAATTTCAAGCCTTCAGATCCCGATCCATCATTAGATCTTATCGTCCATCAACCTCTAAGGTTCATCCTTGGTTCAGATCAAACAAAGCACCATAAGCCGATAATCTGCATACTGGATCTCACACTTCATCAGATACTCAATTCTTGCTCCCTCGGCCT
>Ga0115844_100386_pt1 | contig 12405 bp, 11 predicted proteins | sample InSIn1gowninarea_FD_83858 | JGI IMG/M metagenome (GOLD analysis project Ga0115844, IMG submission 83858) | reverse complement strand
AGTATGAAACATTATATAATTAAAGAGCCTCCTTTGCATTATACAGATGATGATGGGTGAATGGAGTTGTTAGCATTTCAACAATATAATAAAATTGTTAGACAAAATTATCAGTTTACCTGACTTGCGACAAGCACTAATAAGGTAGTTATAGTTACTGGTATCCAGTTTTCTATCCTTTCCACACTGCTGAATCAGGAAAGAATGTGCTTCATCAAAACCTCTGAATTTGAGGAGCCCATCAAGAAGGTGACCATAAGTAGGGTACAAGGGCTTAATTCCTTCTTCTTTCAGTCTGTCAAAGAACCTAAGTGCACCGTCGATTTTCCCTACCTTGCACAATGCCTGAATCATCGTATGGTATATATAAGCCTCTGGTTTGCAGCCCATATCAACCATAGTCTTAAGAAATTGGGCCACTTCTTCAAATCTTTCCCTATTACAAAGTGCAAATTTTTTGCTCTTACAGAGTACACTTAAAACAAGATTATAGCACATAGGATCCTGAGGAGAGTCTTTCATCATCTCAAAAACCTCAAACACCTTATCCTTCTCATTTTTCCAAAAGTACAACCGTATCAGTGGCCGATAAGTCGACATTCTGGGAGCACAACCCGCAGTCGCCATCCTTTCCAATACCATCAAGGCTGCATTAGCATGATTCTTTCCACAGAGAGCCGCGATGAGCATTTCATAAGCGTCTCTTCTGATAGACAGCTCCAGCTTCTCAAACATTTCCATAAGTTCGTTCAGCATATCTGTATCATGATACCAGGCGGTGGCGAATGAAAATGTTTCGGCGGAATTACTGCAACACGCCGCGGATCTCTCTGACAAAACCCTCTGTAGGGTTTCAAAGTCCTTGGAGCGGCCGAGAATATTGCCAAACGCGTCATAAGTTTGAGTCGTGTGTTTGAAACCTGGTTGCAGTTTGGCCCATTCAAAATACCTCAGAGCCGAACTCGGGGAATCTAGTTTCGTCAATATCAAAATAACGAATTGGGGACATAAATGAATGCCCATTTGATTTAGGGTTTCTTCCACATCTTCATCACCCTTTTCAAAAGCTTGACACGTTTCCCTTATAGCATCCACCAGCTTCCATTTCTTTTTTGGGGGTGTTTCGCCAGTTTTGTTCAATTCAACCAAGGTGCCTTCCTCTTCTTCGCTGTTTAGAGACTGTAATTCAGAGTTTTCGTCCTCGCTCAAGGCTGCTGGAGTCTCCTCGTGGATTTGAGCCGTGGCAGATACATCCATTGAGTAAAATTTGTGGCTCAAAATGAGTTCATGCGAACGAAGAAGGCTCTTACCTTTTTGGAAGGTTTTGAGAGCCGTGGAGTCCAGATTCTGGAGCCATTTCGCTGAAGCACAGTTCCATTGTTCTGGGCGCATTGCCGAAAATGCTCGCCTGATGGAGACAAATCCTGTGCGACGCACGCAAGCCATGGCCAGCATTTGCAAGGAGTCGTTTCTACGAGAGCTTTCCGCGTTGGTGATGAAGACAAATGCATCAAATGGGGTTTAAGAGGGTTTTGAGACTTTTCGCGATGCTAGGGTTTAAGGGCATTCGACAAGGTATTAACATTTGGATCCGGATGCTTTGAACATCAACCTTGGGCAGGGTTTTTTAAATAAAATCAAGAGTATATGGTTCGAGTGATTTTAATAAGAGTACGTGTTTTTTTTTTAAGGAGATTGTAAGTTCAAAACGAGAGGGGTGGAGTATGTATGTTTTAATAGATTTAGTAGTCAAATAGATGCGTTGAAGTTTTTTGTCTCACAAACAAGGGGTCTTATACACTAATTTGGTGTGTGACTTGGTCATAACCTTAAAATTGGATAACAATAATAGTAATATAAGGTATTACTTATGAGAAAAAAGTTCTTAATTTAAAATTTTTGTTATCTTGAAAGTTAAGAGATTGTTTGATTTTAGACTTTTGTGATTTATATTGATTTTGATAAAGTCTTTCAGATTAATCACATCACAAATTGTTGTTGATGTTTCGAATCATCTAATGCGGTTCATCTTTTGTCTTGAAAATGAACCACATTAAATGGTTCAAAATGTTGACCAACAAATTAAGAAATTATTTTGATAAAAATTTATAACTTTTAATTGCAAACTGGATACTGGCAAATCATTGCAATCCGAATGAAAAAATTATTTTCATTTGGACTTTGGACTTACAATTGTGAGATGAAAATGTGATAAGTAGTACTATGTGGTTTTCTTTTATATAGAGTGATGGTTCCATTGTTTCCTTGTTTTTGCCTTTGCTTTTACATATGCCTTAGCTACCAGTCAATTGGTTAAGCTCAAGGCCATAGATTATAACAACGCACCATCTATGAAGAGAGTTATAGGGATTCCAATTATAATATGCTTCATACTGAAAAAAAGGATTTGAATCCATTGGAATCTTCCAGTAAGAATATTCATGTACCCATCTTATCAATTAATTTGGAATGTGTTTGGAATGAAAACAATTATTATCAGCGAACTATTCTATGAATGATTCTGAATCAATGCATAAAGTTGAATCAAAGGCACACTATCTAGAATTAATATATTTGGAATCAATAGAATTAATATATAGAATGGGTTAGGGAACATAAAGGTGGTTGTGGTCTTCATATTTAGATGATGTGATTAGTACACTAAACTCAAAACATATATTTCCAAAACCAATACAGACTAATAATTCTAATAAATACCAATATGATAAAGAAATATCATTTACCAATATCATAAAGAAATATCATTTTTTTTGTTTTTTTAAATGGATAAACCAAAAAATTAAAGAAACAAGGATACACCCAACTTATGAGATAACCATATAAAAAGCACTAGATTGTTTTGTTTTTGCTTTATATGGAAGTAAATTTAAAAGAAAAACATCGCTGTTATAAAAAAAAACATGAAGAAATATTAAATATATTTGCTGAAGTATTTGTTAACAAAGAATTTATGTATATACAAAATTATATATTATAGTATAACAAGAATGTTATGTAATAGGTTAATAAAAGAATTTATTAGTTAATCATTTAATCAAATTTTTAATTTTGAAAATATATTTATTTATTTTCAATTGATTATATGTATAAATAAATATTGTAAATGTTGAAAAATAAGCAAATATTAAAAAAATATTAAAAAAAAAATTGTTTAGGTTCTAATGTATGAAAAGTTTGAATAATTTTGTCATAAATTAAAGCAGATAAGTAAAAACACAAAGTTACTAGATATTTTTTAAATCCATCTGCACCAAATGATTATGCCTTTCAGTCACCACCATATTTGGTTGAGTGGCTAAAACATAACATACTTGCAGAATGATGCATCATCATCATCATCTCCATTTAGTATATTTCCTAATAGGTGGAAAAAATGCAACACACAGGCAAACTGATAATTTTGTCTAACAATTTTATTATATTGTTGAAATGCTAACAACTCCATTCACCCATCATCATCTGTATAATGCAAAGGAGGCTCTTTAATTATATAATGTTTCATACTCCCTATCCTAAAAAGCACAAAGAATAGATTACATGAGTAATGAAAGGCATGGTAGCAAAATGTATAGACGCAATTAACAAAAAAATAAAAACCATACAATGGTATATCATGTTACAACCATGTATTCCTACAACTTATGTATTAACACATGTCCATTGCATGTCACCCACTTGTGGATGGTGAAAGTAGCTTGACCTATTCCTTGATGCTTGCTTTTTTATTACCTACCATGGTGAAAGGTGGCTTTGCCTATGCCTTTGTGCTTGCTTCATTACCGTCTATTATGAAAGAAATGCACATGGAGATTTATGTGCAAAAATGGTTGAGGTTGTTGTAGGTTCTAAGTTGTTTCACTAACCTGTTGGCAACCATGTTTGGCTATGCAATGGAAAAACCATATATTATGCATATGGCGAAGTCACAAATACCTGTTGGATTTACCAATCATGAGCATTGATAAGCTTCGAGTGTCAAGTCTATTTTCAATGAGGAAGAAGAACCCAGTATTACGTATAATCATTATGATGTGTTTCATGGCTTGGAATGCAGAGCTTCCTTACCTTGGAATCATTCTATCCATCCATATTTGTTCATAGATTTAAGTTCATGACCTCCTTCTTTGCTACCCGTAGATCTTCCTTTGCTGGGATTTGGCCACAATTTCACCACTAAACCTCCAATGCTAGGGTTTACACAAGGTATTTTTTTTCTTTTAATATTGAGCTTTTACCAGAATTTTAAAGTTGCATGGACACCAACAAATTAGTAGGTTTAGTAACACATGGGGTAAGGTACAATCCACACCTTTCAAATTGGGAGAGAAGAGTGTCCTCCAAAATTAGGTGACCATAAATCTATCCCTTTCTCTATATGTCAAGGTGGCATAGAGCACTGGCATTATACATATTTCCATTTTTATATAACATGTAGTTCCATGATAAAATTCAATGTGCCATTGACAGAATGACAATAGAACACCCCATATGGATACATGAGGCGAAAGCACATTGGTAACTCAAAGGTCGTATGTGGCCAATGTATGTGTAATTAAGTAATTAGAAGAACATAAGTTTAGTTTTCAACAAATAAAATATTTGTTTTAGAAATGTAAATAGTAATTAAACTATACAAAAAACTAGTAAAATAAATAATAAACAAAGTCACATAAAAATAGAAAACTCGTTAGTAAACACGTTGAACTTGCATGCAACCCAGTTGTCCCCTTTGTGAATGCCCCCACAACTATTCACCTAGATATAAACCTTAATTTCCAAAGCAAATACCTACTCTTGTGAATATTTTGCCAAAATTGATTTGGGCAAGGTCCTCAATTTGAATATCAAGAGGGTGCGAATTCGGTAAGCCAACTCCAGTGAAATGCATGATACCTTCTTTTGTTAGATGGTTGCTCCCGTGCTTCCTCTATGGATGATGCCTCCACTTATGTTGGTGGTTCCTCCTGGGGAGATCCAACAACAACAAATATAGTAGGGGCAAAGATAGCAGCGGGATTTAAGTAACACTCATAGTGAACAAAGGCAAAGGGAACATACATACCTATGTAGCACAACCTATAAGGAACATGTGAACTTGATTGACTTCATCGTGCCATGGAAGACCTTGACTCATATTTTGTCACCAGCAAGGGTATTATCTTTCTAGGTGAGATTCGTAGGATTTCAAGTATTATGCTTACTGAATTTGTTTAGCAGAACATGTATAAATAGAAGAACTTTTCAGTTAATGAGATAGTAATGACGTGGTGATACAGTTTGGTTACAGTATAAATTTTAGTTAGGTTGAACTTGTTGCATTTGAATTCTATTAAAGATGGATTTATTGTGAATGAAGAAAACTTCTTGTAATTTACTTTCCTTTAAATAAATATTAAGAACAGTGTATTTTTTCAAACAAAAATGGTTGTCACTACAAAGTTTGTTATCACATTTGTTTTATCTATTTACTATTTTCCTCCCTTTGAATGGTCCTTTGGCATGCTTGAGAATGTCTTCTAATTTCATTCTCTAATTGTGAAGCGGTTTAAGAATCCTTGCTCAACTCAAGCAATGTTGTTATAATGCTGGACATAAAAAATGAAAAGGTTTTTTCTTGACAGGTATGCAAACAAGTTACTCAAGTTGTGGCAAATGTAGAGGCATCAAGGCCATTCACACCTAATTGCTTATAGTTATTTAGAAATAAAAGGTGAAAAAAAAAGAGATTGCAATACTCTAATTACAGCCAAAAGTGGAGAAGAAAATGATCCACAGAAGACAAAAACTAATGCCAAAGAAATGCAGAGTAGGAGCCTGAGCTTCTACAACAAATACAAGTTTATTGTAATTGAAGCTATGATAATATTGTGTTTAGGCTATATCTATGCCAAGTCTATTCTAATTGAAGCTATGATAACATTGTGATTAGCTTGTACCTATGCCTTTGTCTCATGTTGTTGTTGGTGATGTTGGTACTAGTTGAATAGATGTTTCTAGTCCCCTACCAGGTTTTCTCCTCCACGGAATATTGAGCACTCCTGAAAGATAACACAAAAATGGGTGAATGCACATAAATGGAAGAACTTGGACAAATGACATAGAAATGGAAAAACGAACTTGGGTAATGTGTTTCCAATGGTAAGAACCATGATGCCAAGGCAGATGGTAAGAACCTTTCCATGGAAGATGGCGATCATGCCAAGAGGCACAATGTGACATCGTTTACCATGAAAACTTTGGTCCAAAGTTGCTTCTATATGGAAAAATGCAATAAGATAAGATGTTAGGAGTTAATGCTAGTTTAAAATAAATCTAATTAAGAAGAGTTAATACGAAACTTTGGTTAAAAGATACATCGTTTACATTGGGAAGAGGCAATGGCGCAATAAGACATCAATTTTTTTTCCAATCACCTTACATATAAATGATTGTTAACATTAGGATAATTGTACCCTTTGTATCCTCTATAGACCTAGATAAGTCCGTTGGAAATAATACTGAGAGGGGGGGTGAATCAGTATTAGCAAGTTAATAATTTTTTATTTCCATAATCAGATTCATATATGCTACTTCAGTTAATGGAACTCGTTTGTATATGCAACTGTGTTTAAGGAAACTAGTGTATATCCTGCAAACTTATGATTCAGTTAATTCATCATATGTTGATCTTTAATCAATGCATCAAAACCATATAAACAATAACCAGGTGCAGTAAAAACAAAACAGACAGTCACACACAAGAACACAAGATATAAGGTGGAAACCCAATGTGGGTGAAAACCACCTGTTGCAATCGTCTCTATCTTCCTTTTAAAATTAGAAACTTCTTTTTACAATTTTTTGTACTAGTGCAATCTTATACCAGTACACAGGCTTCTACCTGCAGAAGGCTACAACCTTCTCTCGTTCTCCAGCTTCTCCTAGAAGGGAGCTACAACCCCCTAGCTCTTGTACTAGCTGATATGTACTAGTACGTAGGTGCCAGCCTGCAGAAGCCTCCAACCGTCTCTTTTCTTCTAGGGACCGCATTTCATAAATTTTCAGACTGGATCCATCAATAGCTTCATTCAATCATCTGCATCAATCAATCTCCCTTTGCACCAACCAAAACTAAACCAACCAATCACTTTGACAAATCTTCAAAATGTTGTAACCAGAATACAGTAACCAAAATACAGTAACCAGAACCCAAGCCAGAACCTAGAACACTACAACAGCAAATAAAAGTAGCTAAAATATATTTTGAGAGATATAGGCTACTTCCTTTCATCGAACATGTGTGTATATGCACTTTTCTCAAGGCGAACCTGCGTACAAATCTGCAAATCAAAATTAAGATTTATACGTTGTTTTGATATGCCAAACTAGTGTGTATACGCGCCTTTTCTAAAGTGAACCTGCGTACAAATCTGTAAATGATGATTTAAACTTTACAACAATTTCAGACTTCAATTATACCCATATCATCATATTTATGGACTACAACATGCGCCAGTTATATAGATAAATGATCAAAACCACATAAAGATACTTCATTTCAAGCCTTAAGATCTTGACCCATCATTAGATCTTATCCTTCATCAAGTGTCAAGGTTCATCCTTGGTTCAGATCTAGCTATGCACCATAACCCAATAGCCTGTATGTTAGATCTTACTCTTCATCAGATATTCAATTCATGAGTGCCTTTGCCTAATGATCTTCTCCTCCTTTTATAGTCTTAGTCCTTACTCCATACCATGGACCAAAACCACTTAGAACCAATACCTTGGACCAAACACCTGAGGTCAACACTTCAGACAAGATACCTTGGACCAATACCATGGATCAAAATACCATGGACTAAATACCACGCACCAAAACTAAGTTTTCCAACATGTACATGCCTTTCCTTCCGTGAAAGCGTGTGTGTACGCTATACGCCCCTTTTGGTCAGTGAACCCGTGTGTACACATAGCTTGGTCAATGGGGAACCTGCGTATACCTCTTTTTCTTCATTCTGTGAGTCTGAACTATGATCTGTCATCTGAGTGAGTTGCCATCAAGTACAACACATGTATCACCTATATCATAATGCCAACAATCTCCCCCTTTGGACTTGATGGCAACACCAACACCAATCACTCTCCCCCTTTGTCATCAAGGGCAAAGGGTCATGCTTCCCTTGAGTACCAGCTGAAATCTCTGATATGTTGAAGTGCTGATTGAGCTCCTATGATCGAGTCCATGCTCCCCCTGAGCATAAGCAAGGTCTACAAAAAGATAACATGACTCTATACGTACATCACCAAGAACCTTCCTTTCACCAAAGCCTCATACATACATCCATCTCCCAACCAAGTGGGGATATACCAATTTTGACTCATCCACCCAACCAAGTGGGGATATACCAATTGTTTATACATGAACATTACATCATCCATCCCATGCATAGTGGGGTAACAAAATATGACCTTTACATTGAAAGATATACATGACATATAAAATAGAGACCAAACATTTGAAATAAGACCACGATAGTCATCAACAACTATCATCACTAGCATCTATCAATCATCATCAGCAACCATGTTCTCTCTTGAGCTTGTTCTACCTGAATAAAAACAACAATGAATTTGTACCAAGATCTTCTAAGATAATGCCAACAATGCATTATTAGAAGTATATGCTCCCCCTGAACCTATGCCAGATGATTACTGTCAGACCCATATCAGACTCCTTTCATTTGTGTCTGGGCCATTTCTTCAAACCAATAGATACGCAGTTGTCTCCACCGAAACCAGCGTATGTACGCGACTACGCTTCATGAAACTCACGTATAACCACATTTCTCTAAAACAGATAAGTTTTAACAGCGGGATGATGCATCAACTACTCCCAACTTTTGTCTGAGATATTCAAATGTCTCTCTGGGTAGTGGTTTGGTGAATATATCAGCGACCTATTCTTTGGAGGGAACATACTCTAATTTGACCTTTTGTTCAAGCACTTCTTCACATAAAAAAAGATATTTGATGGGTATGTGCTTGGTCTTGGAATGCATGAATGGATTCTTTGAAATACTGATGGCACTTGTATTATCACATAAAATGGGAATGGGTGGAGTACATGTGATCTGTATGTCTTGCAATGTTTGCATCATCCAAAGGAGTTGTGTGCAGCAAGATGCAGCGGCCACATATTCTGCTTAAGTTGTAGATAATGCAATTAAGCTTTGTTTCTTGCTGAACCAAGACACTAATCTAGAACCCATATAGAATGCACCACCACTAGTGCTTTTTCTGTCATCAATGCTTCCTGCCCAATCTGCATCTGTATATGCATGAAGTGTAAGATCTGTATCTCTAGGATACCATAAACCAAAATTCTATGTTCCTTGAAGATATTTGAATATCCTCTTGACTGCCTGAAGATGTGATTCCTTTGGGTTTGCTTGGGATCTTCCAACTATTCCTACTGCATGCATGATGTCTAGTCAGGTACCTATTAGATAGAGCAAGCTGCCAATCATAGATCTGTAAGTTGGTTGATGCACCACTGTTGATTCATCATTTGAACTAAGACTGCGTCCTGTTACCATTGGAGTACATACTGGTTTAGAATCTTCCATGCCGTACTTTTTCAAGATCTGTTTGAGATATTTGGTTTGTGACAGAAAAATACCATCTTTGTTTTGTTGAACTTGTAGACCAAGAAAGTATGTAAGCTTACCAAGTAGGGACATTTCAAATTCTTGCTGCATTATTGAGGCAAAATTTCGACTCATGGCTTTTTCATTACTACCAAAAATGATATCATCAACATACACAACAAGTATTAGCAATTTATTATTGTCAATCTTTGTGTATAATTCTATCAGCTGATCCCTTTGAAAAACCTTGTTGATGGAGATATTTGTCAAGACGGGAATACTAGGCCCTTAGAGCTTGTTTTAGACCATAGAGAGCCTTTATGAGTCTGCATACAAGTTTTGCATCATTTCCAAGAATGAATCCATCTGGTTGCTCAATATATACTTCTTCTTCTAAGTCTCCATTAAGAAAGGTAGATTTTACATCCATTTGATATACTTTGAATTTCTGAAAACTAGAAAAAGCAAGGAACATTCGTATGGCTTCAAGTCTAGCAACAAGTGCAAAAGTTTCTTCAAAATCTATACCTTCTCGTTGAGCATATCCTTTACAAACAAGTCTGGCCTTGTTTCTAATAACTTCTCCATTTTCATTCAACTTGTTTTTGAATATCCATTTAGTTCCTATGATATTCTTATCATGAGGTCTAGGAACTAATTCCCAAGTATGATTCTTTTCAATTTTCTCAAGTTCTTCATTCATGGCTTTGACCCAACATTCATCTTTACAAGCTTCACTTACATTTTGAGTTTCGGTGGAGGATACTAATGCTAGATAGATTGAAGCTTCTGAAATAGTTCTTTTTGTCTATACACCTGCCTCTTTCTGTCCCAAAATTTGAGTCGCTGGATGATTCTTCTGAACATACATGGACGGAGTATTTTATTCTACTGTTATCTCTTCTTCTGGTGCTTCATTAGTTTCTTCTTCAGAATTAGTCTGATAATCCTCATCTTCTTCATGCTCTTTGGTTTTTATTTGCCTTGGATTTTTGCATGTTTCATCAACCACAACATCGATACTTTCAATAATTTCCCCAAATCTTTTATTATAACATTTATATCCTTTACTCGGGAAGAGTAACTAGTGAGAATACCTTCATCTGCTCTGGGTTCAAACTTGCCAAGTTTTTCATTAGTCCTTTTGATGTAACATTTGTTTTCAAAAACTTTGAAGTATTTTATAGTAGGAGTCTTACCATACCAAAGTTCATGAGGAGTTTGAGTGCTGTTTACCCGAACGTTTGTTTTGTTGAGAATAGTGATGGCAACAAATGCAGCTTCACCCCAGAAGGTTGCAGGAGTTCCAAACTCATCTAGCATAGCACGAGCCATTTGTTGAACAATTCTATTCATTCTTTCTACAACTCCATTTTGTTGAGGTGTTCTTGCGATGGAGAATTTCCTTTTTATTCCATGTTCTTCACAAAAGTCAAAGAATTAATCCGAGGTAAATTCCCCTCCTTAATCAAATCTGAGGCATTTGATTTTGTGATCTGATTCATTTTCAACTAAAGCTTTGAATGCTTTGAACTTTTCAAATGCTTCATCTTTGTGTTTTAGAAGTCCTATCCAACACATTCTGGAAAAATCATCAATGAACAATATAAAATATTCTTCTCCACGAGGTGACTTTTTCCTTGATGGTCCACATAAATCAGTATGAACAAGTTCAAGAGGCTTACTAGCTAATCCTTCCTTTTCAGGGAAATGTGCTCTGGTTTGCTTACCAAATTGGCATGATTTGCATATTGTATTTTCTAGAATGTTGATATCTGAAAGATCACGAACAGCGTGGTATTTGCATGCTTTTCTTATTTGAGGGAAACTTAGATGCCCCAGTCTTCTATGCCATAGCCAGTGTTCATCATTTTTGCTTAGATAGCACTGTTGTTTTCCTCCCTTGAGTATGTATAAGTTGTTTGGAGTTCTTACACCTTTGATCACTGTTTCTCCTATATCAAGCTCACGAAAAACACATCCATTTGATCGAAATACTACTTCATTTCCTTGATCACACATTTGACTGACACTTAACAAGTTATGCTTAAGACCATCAATATACATAAAATTCCCAGCTTTAACCTTTTCTTTTAAGAGAATAGAGCCTTTACCTTTTATGACAGCAGGAGTGTCATTTCCAAATGAGACCTTCTTTTCCTTTTCTAAGGCATTATATCACTGAAGTTTTTCTTTGTCACTTGTCATGTGTTTTGAGCATCCACTGTCGATATACCACTGATTTTCTTGTCCTTCTGCATATAAGGCTATACCACATATTTTTGGTTGCGGCTCTTTATTTTTCCATATTTTGGGACTTAATGAAGTTTTCTCCTTCTGAGATGTTTGTTGAAATTTACTTCCACATTCAGATTCTTCATGACCGAAGTTGTTGCAGATAGAGCATTCTATTTCATTTTCAAGAAGAAAAAATTTATTGTAAGTCTGTTTCATGATCCCTGTCACATTCCTTTGATTTCGTGCTTCTCTAGTCATGATGGTCTTGTAAGCAACACATTGAGCAGCTTTGTGTCCAAAGTTATGACATGAGAGACATTGGCCATTAAAGAAGTTCCTGTGATTATTGAATCTATTGACCTGGTGATTGTAGTTTCTATTGATATTCATTCTTGAAGCAGATTGAGTATGATTTACCTAAGGTTTGTAGCTTCTGTTCATCCTTAAAGTAAATTGAGCCTAATTTACCTGGTGGTCTTCTTTATGCCTTTGCTGACAACTATCAAACTGTTCACTG
>Ga0115844_100385_pt1 | contig 12425 bp, 7 predicted proteins | sample InSIn1gowninarea_FD_83858 | JGI IMG/M metagenome (GOLD analysis project Ga0115844, IMG submission 83858) | reverse complement strand
TAGAAGCAGTTTTTATAGGTTCTACTGAAGTTTGAGATTCTGCTTTTTTAAGGATTTAGTTTATAAAGGTCGATCAAATAAGGGTCACCGATCCCTTAGCTTTATCAGGCTTGGGTACTAGCTTAAGATTCTTTTCAGGCTTCTTTTGCTTAGTCGTGCACACGAATCATATACTTATTTCTACCCAAAATAACAACAAATATGCAAGAAAGAGGGTGTGGGAGAAGGGTTTTTACATGCTCCGTACGCAGGTTCTTACCTTCCATTTTTAAAACCCAACTCTCTCCTAGCAGGTACTTACGCTACTCCCTCTTCAAAAGAAACAAATGGCTACACTCTTCCTCGAAAACAACACCCAAAATGTTGATTAGTAAAAAGGGTTTTTTTAACCTCTATTTACCCTACATTAATTATCAATCCAGGTACAATTTTTTATCTCAAGGGTGTACTCAGTCTAAGGCGGTCACTTGTTCAAGAGTAATGCTAGTAGTATAGTTCTTTTACAAAAGCTGGAAACAAACTCTAAATGTAATGGCAAGAAACTTAAATGCTTTGTAACTAGATCATTCGCTTAAGAAACTACAACAATCATCAGTCAAGGATGCAATAATGATAACTCTTTCCTTTGTAAACTGATGCAAATGAAAATCAATCAAAGACAAGATCTCCAATCTGGGAACTAGACAAAAGTAGTCAATGTTCACTACAGTTGTAGATCTTTCTATTCACACCAAAGAAAATGTTGGAAATAACAATTCAATTAACAGAAAAGGAACAACAACTAATCTATTGAAAATATCAAATAGCAAAGCTTAATCTACAGGAATGAATTAAGCAGCAATCTTAACCAAAAGGAATTGAACAACAACCTTTAACTAATAAATGAACTGAACAGCAATCTAAGGAAGGAACAAAAAACCTAAGTAAATCTACGAAATATTGAACAACATACTTAATCAAATGTAAAAACACAACGAATCTAGAATGATTGAATCAGTAATCCTATTTTAGCATAATAAGCATTAACCACAGTTATAAGGGAACAAAAATTGTGATGATAATGGAACAGTAATCCAAATGAACAACAATCACAATTATAGGTAAACAGTAGCTAAGTGAACAATAATGCCAATCTGTAAATGAACAACAATGTCAATCAATAAATGAACAATAATGTCAATCTATAAATGAATAGGAATATCTGAATTAGACAATGCGATATTATTTCAAAATGAACAACATAACATTTTGAGTTGCAAATAATAATCTTACTATTCAATTATGAATTCAGTATAACAGAGCAAGAAATGTTCATGAATAGAAGATCACTAAATAAAGCAAGTAAAGGAAATCAAACCACAAACAACTTGTAATCAGAAAATAATGATATAGAAAGCAAGTGATCCACTAGGGTTGGGCCCTTAGCCACCAGGGATGCACTGCTATGGTTACTCTAGGATCAGATAAAAGAACAACACGAAGTTGATGTATTAATAATAAAAATAGAGTTACAGCTATCGCTTTTTAAAGAGAGTCGATGATCAAAGTTTAGATTACAACAGTGAATTCTATCAATCAACAATAATCCGCCCCTTATGCTAGCATCATTGTCCCTTCTTATAATGGCTAGGTGGGAATACCAAAAATATAGATAGCCTTGAGGTAGAAATCCCTCAAGATCAAAGGATCTTGAGGGATTTTCCATATCTTTAATCTTCAATTATCTTTTCATCCTCTTACACTGATACTACGCTTCTTCTTCCTTTCCTTGGCCCATGCGCTCCGATCTCGATTTCCTCGTCTAGATGTAGTTCCCTGTCAAAGGGACAGCAGTTGGTTTTGCCTTGACTTTTCCTTCGGATTGGTGATTTTCCTTTTCTTCACTTTCTGCATAAAAAAGACAATAATTAATCATTTTACATCAATCACAATTCCCCTTAATTCTATCATAATCCTTTATCATATGACCATATTAGAATGTAAAGAAGTTATGAATTAAAGGAAAAGATAAAGAAATAAGTGGCAATTGCATACCTTTTCTAGTGCTCAACAGTAGGTTGGCTCATGACGAGACCCCCTATCCTCCATTTGTAAAAATCATAGAATTGTTAGTAAACATATGTACATGTTTCTATTTTTATTTTTATTTTTATTTTTTATTTATTTATTTATTTTTAACAGAACTTCCTATTTATATATAGAGGGTGGCTCAACACTCCTTAGGAGTATGGATGGGGAAAGAAGTCTGAATATATCAATAGAAAAAAGTATGCCCTTAACCTTATTTGATGATGATGAATAGAGAGAATTATAGGGATTAGGGAGGAACCAGGATGGTACAAATAATCAGTCAATTCAATTTATAGTGGGAATGGGGACATTGAAGTGATATAGATGGTTGTGTCCTTTCTTTTTCGATCAATACAAAGAAATCTTGTTAAAGATGATAATATTCAATATATTTTCTTGTTCTAGTAAACTTCAGATTTGTATCCTTACATATATATTTGTACACTTGTGCCCTATAGAGGATCATAAAGAGTGAGCAAAGGAAAGAAAGGGTGTTCTCAAACAAATATTCACAAAGTGTTTTTTCCTAAAGGAAACAAAAAAAGGAAACATCACACAAAAAGTGTTATTCCTTATATGGAGCAACAAGGAAAGACACACAAAAAGGTGTTGTTCCTTAGAGGGAACAATAGTTGTTCCCTGTAGGGAACAACAAAGAAAATACATATGAAAAATTATATTCCTTAGAGGGAACAACAGTTGTTCCCTGTAGGGAACAGTGAAGAAAATTCACACAAAAATTGTTGTTCCTTAAAGGTAACAATAGTTGTTCCCTATAGGGAACAGTGAAGAAAATGCACACAAAAATTGTTGTTGCTTATAGGTAACAACAGTTGTTCCCTGTAGGGAAAAAAAATTGCTGAAACTTTTGTTCCTTAGAGGGAACAACAGATGTTCCTTAGAGGGAAGAGGGAACAACAGCTATTTCTTGTAGTTAACAACAAGAAAAAAAATTGCACACGAAATTGTTGTTCTGTAGAGGGAACATCAGTTGTTCCTTGTTGGGAACAACAAAAAGAAAAAAATTGCACACGAAATTGTTGTTCCTTAGAGGGAACAACGGTTGTTCCTTAGAGGTAACAACAAATGTTTCTTAGAGGGAACAACAAGAAATATTGCACATGAAATTTCTATTCCTTAGAGGGAACAACGGTTGTTCCTTAGAGGGAACTGCAACTGTTCCTTGTCGGGAACAACAAAAAAGAAAAAAATTGCACACGAAATTGATGTTCCTTGAGGGAACAGTAAGAAGAAAAAAAATTACACACCAAAATTATTGTTCATTAGAGGGAGCAATGGTTGTTCCTTAAAGGGAATAGCAGTTGTTCCTTAGAGGGAAAAGCAAACAGCAAGAAGAAAAAAATTACACACAGAAATTGTTGTTCCTTAGAGTGAACAGTGGATGTTCCTTAGAGGGAACAATAGCTGTTACTTGTAGGGAACAACAAGAAGAAAAAATATGCACATGGAAGTTGTAGTTCCTTAGAGGGAACAACAAAGGAAAATGTAAATAAAAGAAAAAAAAAAAAAAAAAAAATAAAAACAAAAAAGTTGTATTTATTTAGAAAAAAAAAAAAAAAAAAAAAAAAAAATATATATATATATATATATATATATATATATATATACATATACAATTTTTTATACAAGAAAATTCAATCAAACAGAAAGGGAAATTTATGTAAAAATTTCAAAAACAAATAAATTCTTCACTAGACCAATTCGGTGGATGCGTTTCCCTCCTAGAAAAGAATTTGTATAGTGGAATATTCATGTAACTGTTGGCAAAAGGACTCCCTTGTAAGCGGTTTGTGATAGAGGCGTACTTGATGTCCATTCGCTTTAAAAGAGTAGCCAGACCCATTAATGGTGGCTAATGTGAGGGTGTCATTATCATGCACCTCTTGTATATCATAAGGGCTTAACCATCTGGTCTGGAGTATTCTTGGGAAATCCTAGAACCTAGAATCATACAAAAATGCCCAATCGCCTTCGTGGAAGATCTTCTTCTTGATAAGCGCATCATGCCATTTCACTCTTTGTTGTTGGATCAATGTGGTATGCTAAAGAGCTGATAGTTGGATTTCATCCAATTCACTAATTTGATGTAGCCTATTAATCTGTGCTTCATTTAAGTCCAAGCCTACTTCCTGAGCTATCCTCAATGTCTTAATTTCAAATTCGATTAGGAAGATAGGTTCTTTTCCAAACACTAGCTAATATGGGGAATATCCCGTGGTATTTCTCCATGTCATGTGGTATGCCCACAGGGCTTCTGGCAATCAGGTAGCACAATCATGTCTATGTGATGCGACTGTATTTGTGAGTATTGCCTCAATTACTTTATTGATGCTTTCTACTTGGCCATTTTCCTGCGGGTGGTATGGAGTTGTGATTCTGTGCATGATATGATGATTTTTTAATGTCGCAACAATCTTATAGCCTACAAATTGTGGCCCTCCATTTGTGATTATTTCTCTAGGCAAGCCATACTGTGGAGTACTAAAGAAGGTATGTTTTACTGATTATTTTGTCATCTTTTCTTTAAAAACTCATAATCCCTTACCATCATGTACTAGGTAAATAATAAGAAATTATGGCAAAATATATGAGATTTGTATGTAACGCAAAACAACTAATAATCGCCATTTTCTTATGTAGGAAAAGGGAAAAACGAAAGATTGTCATCCCAAGGGAAAAGACAGGGAAGAGTTAACTGTTGTCCCTGTGGTAGGAAACCATACGTATACAAGGTGATCCAAATTGAAGCGTATCAGCCAAGGAAAGGAAAAGGAGATATCGATTCGATGCAAGAAAATAAAGGGATAACTAGAATTAACAGTTTGGCGAATCCCTCAGGATCCTTTGATCTTGAGGGATCGCAATCTTAACTATTTTTGCATCATTGAAATCTTCGCTCGACTATTATAAAAAGGGGCAGCACTGCTATCCCGGGGAGACCTATTTTTATTCTTATGTAATTTCTCTTTGTATTTAAAACTTTGATCATCGACTCTCGTTGAGAAGTGATCCACTGTAAATTTTCTTGGATCCTTTAATATAAATCTAATTGTTGTTCCATCTTTGATCCTAGAATAATCTCAAGCGGTGTATCCCTGAAGGCTAAGGGCCCAGCCCTAGTGGAACAATTGCTCCTGTACCATTATCTTTAATTCATGTATGGTTTTCATTATCAGCGTTGTTCGGTAATCTGACATGTTTTGTTATTTTGTATCACAACTCTGTTATATTTACAATACCATTCTCTGTGACATGAATGTCATATTGTTCATTTTGACCTTGTAACACATTGTTGTTATTTTAATCATTGATGTAACATTACCATTCCTTCCAGAATGCTATTGTTGTTCAATTACAGAGTAATCGGGCTGTAATATTCTTAAGTTGGTATTACTGTATTCATCTATGGTTTATACTTAATCACAATTGTTGTTCAATTGACATTACTGTTCCATTACGAATTGCGGTTGTTATCCTTTGTAACTGGGGTTAATATTTGTGGTATCGGAGTCAGATTATTGTTTCTATCAATATTCAGATGTGTTGTGTGTATTATTTATTTCAATTTATTGTACATTCACAATTGGCTCTAAGTGTTATTCCATATTTCATTGCTAATCAGTTGCCATTCTATTTCCATTGTTGTCCGATTTATTCTTAGAGTAAGGATTGTTATCTGATTTCTGTGGGATACAATTGCTATCTTTGTCTCCTTAGAATAAGGTTTCGTTGTATATAAGAACTAGTTGTTGTTCCATTTCCTAGTTGTTGTTTCAATTATAGTTGATGTTCCATTTCCTGTTATTTGCGTTGTCATTGCTTTGAACAATCTAAAACTGTAGTGAGCATTGACATTTGTTGTCTAGTTCCCAGGTTGATCATCTGTTCCTTGATTATCTTCAGTTACATCAGTTTACAGAGGGATGAGTTATTGTTACTATACCCTTGACTGATAATTTACTTAGTTTTTTGAATGAATGATTTGAATCTTAAAGTGTTTTGTTGTAAGTAGATCTTGTTTTAAGCATCTATTTACTCTTGTATTTTGAGCATTATATTACTAGCATTACTCTGACAAATGACCGCCTCAAACTGAGTACACTATTTGAGATAACAAATCGTTCCTGGATTGATAAGTTAATGTGGGGTAAATTGAGGTGAAAAAGACTCTTTTTACGACTCAACATTTTGGCGCCATTGCCGGGGAAGAGTGTAGCAATTTGATTCTTTTCTAGAGTAGTGTAAGAACCTGTTACGAAAGAATTGGGTTTTAAAAATGAAAGGTAAGAACCTATGTGTGGAGTATGTAATAGACCTGCTCCCCTGCCCTCTTTCCTACAAATTTGTTGCTATTTTGTTTGGGTAGAACTTACCAGTTGATTTGAGTGCATGACTAGGTAAAAAAAACTTGAAAAGAATCCAAAACCTCTACCCAAGCCCGATAAAGCTAAGTGGCTGGTGACCCTTGGCCAATCGACCTTTATATACGAAATCCTTAAAAAATCAGAATCTCAGCCTTCAATGGGACCTAGAAAAGTTACTTCTAGACAACCTACTAGTTCCCTTTAGGCCACAAGATCACCATCTGTAGCCTTTGTTGAGGTGCATAGTCAAACCAAAGAGCAAGATTTTCAAGAAATTGAAAATAATTGCAAGAAGGGAACCTTAGCAATCTTTGTGAAGGAAGAGGAGAAATAGGAGAAACTAAAGAACCAAAATCTCCTCTTGGGGTAATACAGCCATTAAGCAGCCCAGATAAGGGAAGTGCTGCAAAAATAATTTATAACAAAGTTGAAGAAACTCAAGAACCTGAACCCTCCCCGACATTATACACTCTCATCATCCCAGATAAAGGAAGTGTTGTTAAGGCCATTCCCATTAGATTCATTCCCCCTCGACAACCTAGGAATACCCTCCTTGACATCCCAGAAGGTTATTGGCATATATTTGACCAAATAGCCCAGAACCAGCCAAACACCCAAACCTCTACACTGCAATACCCCATTGTGGATACTGCAGCTAATGCACCTATGAAAGCAATTCCTCTCCAGCACATCCCTACATTCCATGGCCTTACATCAGAAGATCCAGATGCATTTTTATTCGAATTCGACGTGCTATGTAGAGGATATGACTATACCACCAACCCCCAAAAACTGAAATTATTTCCCTCCACATTAAAAGAGACCGCTCTAAGATGGTTTATGGGATTAGATGGTGGTGTTATAAATAACTGGGACCAAATGAAATAGTATTTTCTAAAAAAATATCATGACTATTGCAAGTCTAGAGAGTTAAAAGATGAAATATTTCAGATGGTAGCTAGACCAAATGAAACATTAGAAGAATATGTTGAGTGTTTCTAGTATAATCTTCAAAGGTCTCCTTATGCATCATTACCCTTCCCTGATAATGTATTGAAAACAACATTAATTAGGGGAATGAAGGAACAATGGATTGAAACACTAAATATTATGGGAAAAGGAGATATTTATTAGGAAAATTTTGCTGACATTATTAATCTATGTATCAGGAACTCGAGAGGCAACACAAGACTAAAACCAACAGAACATGATCAGTTTGCAAGAGATAACAAAACTTTGGCAGAAGGAGTAACTCGTGTAGAAATTGGAAATTTATTAGAAAATTTTAAAACTAACATATTGGGGACACTGGCAACACAACTTGATATTATGCAGGCCAAACAAAAGAAAGCAGAAGCATAATAGAATTTGGCAATCTTCTATCCCAGACGCAGGAAGAAACACAGCCATAAGGAGTGTCCATTAGATGTAGTCCAAGTTTGCGCCATTTGTACAAAAGACCATTCCACAAAAATCTGCCCCTCACATCCTGGATTGAAAGCAGTATATAAGGAAGCAGAAGAAGAGCTAGAATCAGTGTATCTACTTAATCAATGCCATCAATGGTAGCCATGACAATCAGGTAGGTTTTCAGACCCAGTTCCTTCTTTTCAACCTTCACAATATCATTCTCAACAATATAATACAATGTGGCAAAATCAACCTCCCTTCCCAAATTGGTCACATTAATCATTTCCTTCACCATCTCCACGGCCGAATCAAGCAAGCCAACCCAATTGGAAAAATTGTCCCTATACCCCACCATATTGGAAAAAAATGCATATCCAGCACAATGGACTCCTCCTACTTCATAGAGTCAAACTTGGCAGACAAATTGGCAAAGACCAATGAATCATCCAGTAGGAACCATCCCACTCCTTGAACCTACACTGCCAGCATTACAACAAAACCCCCAGCCTAACTTAAGACCGCAGCTCCTAGCCCAACCCAACCCTAATCCAAATAATAGAACAGTCCAATCCATTCAAATAATTGAGACACCAGAGATAAGAACTAATCTAAGGGATTGTAATAACCTTCAATTAAGATCTGGGCGTATCATCGAAACAGAGGGAGATAGAACAACTCAAGTTGAAAATTAATTACCTATGGAACAACCACCACAAGAAGAGGACGTGACCAGACAACAAATTCATAATCAAGCAACCACATCCTCTCCTCCATTACTAGAACGCCTAATTATACCTCGACCTATACATTACCTTGATTTTGACATTCTAGGAGAACTACAAAATTTGTACATAAAAATCCCACTCCTCAAAGCCATTCAAGACATTCTAGTATATGCAAAGACTATTAAAGAGCTATGTATAAAGAAACCAAGGAGGAAAATAACAAACAACCCAAAATTCCAAGTAGTTGGAACTTTATCCGACTTATTATCAGGGAAAGAAACCCCCATTAAATACGAAGACCTAGGAAATCCAATAGTAACTGTAAAAATCAATGGAAAAACCTTCTCAAATGCCTTAGTTGATCTAGGAGCTGTAATTAATATCTTAACAACAACCACTTGCCAAAAACTGGGCATTACATCAGTAGAACCAGCCTCCACTTGATTAGAATTGGCTAACTGATCTATGGTTTGGCTAGAAGGCTCACTACATGATGTTATGGTATCCGTTGACTCGTGGGAGTATCCAGCCAATTTTCTGATAATAAACCACAAAAACTAACTTGATGGACATCCATTGATTTTAGGCAGACCTTGGATTGCAACTGTTGATGCTTATATTGACTACCGACAAGGCAGTATGACCATAACTACAGGGAAAAATATCAAGAATCTAGATTTATATCCCCCAGCATAGCCAAGTGCCATAGTAATAAAAAGTAACGAGCATCATGTATCATACCTCACTGAAAACATTAGATCTCCATTAACCATAGAAGAGGCCCTCGATTTCAAAGACCAAATAGAAGGTGATGCCATTAACAATTTTATTAGCCAAACTGAAACCAGATCCCGCCTACAATGTCACATGATAGAAACAACATTTGATAATGAATTAGAAGAAGATCCTGTTAAAGATACACACAATCAAACAATACCTACAACCTCTGTCTCAAATAGTAAAATTGTAGAAATTGACCCAGGAAAGACTTTAAACATTAATGCCAACCTGACTTCCAAATAAGAAAAGAAGCTCATCCAACTGCTGAGGAAATAAAAAGAAGCATTTGCATGGGACTATCTTGATATGAAAGGAATTGATCCCCAGTTATGTACACACCACATTTACATAGAAAAAGACGTGAGACTTGTTTGCCAACCACAAAGGAGACTTAATCCTCATCTAAAGACATTGTAAAAGCTGAACTTCAAAAACTTTTAGATGTGAACTTCATCTACCCTATCTATGATAGTAAAGGGGTCTCTCCACTTGTTATGGTACCAAAGAAGAACGGGAAGTGGAGGATTTGTGTAGATTATAGAGAACTAAATAAAGCAACACAAAAAGACCACTTTCCCCTTCCATTCATTGACCAAGTATTAGACACTCTGGTAGGAAAGAAATTCTTTTCTTTCTTAGATGGCTTCAATGGGTACAATTAGATTCAGATTTCCCTTGAAGACCAAGACGAAACCACTTTTACTTGTCCTTGGGGAACATTTTCCTACAGAGTTCTACCTTTTGGCTTATGCAATGCTCCTACCACATTTCAAAGGGCTATCCTCAACATCTTTTCAAATTTAATAAATGAAGGACTCAAAGTATACATGGATGATTTTACACCATACGGAGATGATTTTGACTCAGCATTGGACACAATGGAAAAAGTTCTGCAACGTTGCATTGCCACTAGGCTCTGTTTGAGCCATGAAAAATGCTATATGATGATGACCAAAGGACTTATTCTAGGCCATTATATCTCAGCAGCTGGCATACAAGTAGACCCAGCCAAAATTCAAATAATTTTGTTAATTCCCACTCCCACCACTCAAACAAAGGTACGCAATTTTCTTGGATTTTATGGTTACTATAGAAGATTTATAGAACATTTTTTGCATATCGCTGCACCTCTATATGCATTGACAGGTAATGTTGACTTTCTTTGGACAAAAAAATATGACCGTGTTTTCCAGGGTCTGAAGAGGCTTGTGTCAACATCCCCAGTCCTTAGAGGTCCAAATTGGAAACTGCCATTTCAAATTTCATCAAATGCCTCAAATACAGCTATTGGAGCAATCCTTGGGCAGGAAGAAGATAAAAAACCATATGCAATCTATTATATTAGCAAGAATTTATCCCCTACTAAATTGCATTATACCATTACTGAAAAGGAATTTCTAGTTGTAATACATGCTGTCAATAAGTTTAGGCATTACATTACTGGATATCCTATTATCTTGTATACAGATCACTCTACCGTAAAATATTTAGCGAATAAACCAATCACAAATGATAGAATAACCAGATGGCTCATTTTCTTGCAGGAATTTGATATCACAATCAAGGATCGACTTGGAAAAGAAAACCCTGTAGCTAAATTTCTCTCACGGATGCCCAGACCAGTGGATGCAGAAGCAGTTGAAGATCAATTTCCAGATGAGCATCTGTTTGTTGTCACTGTTAAAACACCCTGGTATGTTGATGTTGCAAAGTACTTAGCAGTAGGCAAATTACCGAAACATCTGACCCCCAATGAAAGAAAACAGATTGTCCATCGAAGTGCTCGATTTTATTGGATTGGGGGCTACCTGTTCCATACAGGAGTAGATATGCACATCAGGAGATGCATTTGGGAGAATGAAATTTTTGACATTTTGAAAGCTTGTCACAACGGACCATGTGGCAGACACTTTGCCGATCGGAGAACTGGACATAAGGTGTTGCAAATAGGGTACTATTGGCCCATGATCTTCAAAGATGCAAAGAAGTTTGTTCAAGCTTGTGACAATTTCCAAAGAACAGGATGCCCTGGTTAGTCTGACGAAATGCCCCTAAATGCATAGCTGGTTATTGAACCATTCAAGCAATGGGCACTCAGTTTCATTGGTCCGATTAACCCATCCTCGAACCAGAAAATATATATTCTAGTAGCAACAGAATATGTCACAAAATGGGTTGAAGCAGAGGCATTGCCGAGAGCTACAAAGGATTTCATCATACAGTTCTTGTTCCATATATTTGTGTGATATGGGCTTCCAAGAGACATAATTATAGATGGTGGACCACAGTTTTCTCGTAACAAGATTGCTGCAACACTAAAAAACTATCATATCCAACATAAAATTACTACTCCATACCACCCACAGGCAAATGGTCAAGTAGAAAGCAGCAATAAAATAATAGAAATAATATTAACAAAAACCATTTTGTCACATAGACGTGATTGGGCTGCAAGATTACCAGAAGCCTTGTGGGCTTACAGAACAACATGGAGAAGCACTACTAGCTACTCACCATACCAATTGTTATTCAGAAAGGAACCCATTTTTCCCATAGAATTCAAAATCCAAACACTATGAACAGCACAAGAAGGTGGTCTAGATCTAAACAAGGCACAGATTAATAGATTACAATAGATTAATGAGCTAGATTAGATTAGGCTCTCTGCCCTTCAACACACTGCACTAGTCCAACAACAGTGAGCTAAATGGCATGACGCTCTCATTAAAAAGAAAGTCTTCCACGAAGGAGATTGGGTGCTCTTATACGATTCCAGGTTTCAAGATTTTCCCAGGAAGCTTCAGACTCATTGGCTAGGGCCATACGAAATCCAAAAGGTACATGATAACGACACCCTTACCCTAATCACCATTGATGGATCTGGACATACCTTCAAGGCAAATGGCACCGATTTCGACTATACCACAAACCACTTACTCAGAAATCTTTCTACCAGCAACTCCACAAAGACTCCAACATGAAAATTTTGGTGGAGGAAGAGAAATCTTCCTCACTTCTAGTTCATTAGAGTGATTTAATTGTTCTTACATTTTGT